>Ga0302325_10006317_pt1 | contig 26678 bp, 19 predicted proteins | sample Palsa_T0_2_FD_201948 | JGI IMG/M metagenome (GOLD analysis project Ga0302325, IMG submission 201948) | Peat permafrost microbial communities from Stordalen Mire near Abisko, Sweden - Palsa_T0_2 | ecosystem: Environmental > Terrestrial > Soil > Palsa > Peat permafrost | place: Sweden: Abisko... | reverse complement strand
CGGCGTTTAAGACGAGGGCGATTAAACCCGAAAACCGGGATAGGAGATAAACCACAGATCGCACAGATTTCACAGATGGCTGAAGCTAAGGAGTTTACTGCTGACGGGCGAAAAATTCCTCTGGAACAAGAGAGTCGTGAGAACGACCGCGGTCTTGCCTCCTCTAATCTGTGTCATCTGTGAAATCTGTGGTTTCAATTCGGCGTTTAAGACGAGGGCGATTAAACCCGAAAACCGGGATAGGAGATAAACCACAGATTGCACAGACGGCTGAACCGGAGGAGTGTAGCGCTGATGGGCAGAAAAATTCCTCTGAAACAAAGGAGTCATGCTAACGACCCCGGTCTTTCCCCCCTGTAATCTGTGTCATCTGTGAAATCTGTGGTTTCAATTTCGGCGTTTAGGAGGAGGGCGATTAAACCCGAAAACCGGGATAGGAGATAAACCACAGATTGCACAGATTTCACAGATGGCTGAAGCTGAGTTTGGCGCTGACGGGCAGAATAATTCCCCTGGAACAACGGACTCATGCCAACGACCCCGGTCTTTCCCCCTGTAATCTGTGTCATCTGTGAAATCTGTGGTTTCAATTTCGGCGTTTACGATCGGACCGGCTTATAAGGTCCAGCTTCTAAAATCGGACAAATGAAGTCGTTGAGTGTCCGTTTGTGGGTGCGGCTACGCCGCGCTGCTGCACCCTTGAAGTTGGGGAGAAATAATCCAGAAGACCTCTCAAGCAACGATCGAGTTCTGCCAACTGAAGACGCCGCGGATAAAGGAAGCAATCCTCAATCACCCCCGGGAATTTTTAAGATCATATCTTGAATCTTTAGATGCGACCCTGTGAGATTCGCCTAGTGTTGATCTTAAGCTCACTTTACGAACATCACGGCGTCGGCGATCACATAACCGTTCGCTCCTGCGTTACTGATAACAACCTTTTGTGCCGTTCCAGCATTGCAAGAATAGACCCCTAACAAGACCCATGTACCGTTATTGTCACGTTGGTTGACCTGAAGCAGATCGGTTCCACCGGCGTAATACACATCGACAGCAACATTGGTGGCACGTGTTGGTCCTGTCGTCCATCGCAGATAAACCTTGTAACTGCCTGAAGTAGTCAGGTTCGGTGTGAATGTGAACGTCTTCGTTCCCTGAGCGGTGTTCCCATCGTGCTCATAGTTCGCTCCGTAGAATCCAGCGACCGATGTGCTTGGGGTCCAAGCTCCGGTCTGACTCGAGAGGGACCCGTCGGTGTTTTTGGCGTTGTCGTTATCGACGGTTACCACAACACTGCTGCTCCCAATGAAATTGATATTCGCCACATTAGAACCGGATACCGTTACAGGGATGGCCGTAAATGTATATCCGATTGCTGAAGCAGACACTGCGCGGCTGGAATCGATCAAACCGGCAAGAACATAGTTCCCATTCGCATCCGTTGTGGTAAAATGCGTGTAGCCGCTTTGAACGATCGCTCCGGAAAGCGCGGCGCCGCCACTATTGGCAACCCGCCCGCTAATGCTGTGAGTTCCGGGTTTCTTTGTCACCACCGACTGGAGCCAGGTCCGAATATCCGTTCGCAATTGGACCGGTCGTAGCGACCAGATATCCGTGTGGTTCGTGTACGGCAATTGACTGAATGTAAACGGCGCCATGCCCACACCGGTACTTTGCAGATAAGCCTGCGCACTTGTCAGGGTCGTTTCCTGACTGATGTGCTGAGAGCGCCCGTGCAAACGCAGGAGCCGGGTGTATGCCGACGCGGCGTCACAATTGGGATAACCCCAAGTAGTGATTTGCCCGTCATAATGCGCATGGCAAATGAATCCAAGCCAGACATCGGCAATCGTATCATCTCCGAGGCCTATATAGTTGCAGGCAATTGATCCGCGCGAAAAGCCTGAGAGAATAATCGCGGAGGGGTCCCCCCCATAGTCCTGGCAGACATGATAAATCGTATCCAGGCAGTATTGTTTTGTGGCATCGATGTCGCCCCACCATTCTTGCTGGTTGGCTGCCGGCGTTCCTCCAATCGTCGGCATGCAAACCCAGATATAATCTGCTCCTCCCGCAAGACCGTACCCAAGTGAAATGTCCTCCACTTTGCCGGTGCAGGTAATGGCTGGAGCCTCTGGAAGGTCATCATTAGGGGCATAATCCACTACAACCGGATATTTCCCGCCGGCTTGCCAATGAGTCGGGAGATACAGAGTATGGTAGACTTGAGTGCCTGAAAATTCCGGTGAGGTCTGTTTGACTCGCTTGCCCGGAGCTGGGGTGCCTGTCAGCATCGGCGGGGGCTGTATATCCTGCGCCACCGATCGGATATCGGTTGCTGAGAAGGCACCCACAATCCACTTCAATTGAAGGTAGTATTCGACCGCTTGACGTTCACTGTCACTGAGGGCACGATTGTAGATAATCACTTCGGCGATATCGCCGATGAAAGCATAATAGGTGCTGCCGGAAATGCGGTAGAACCCATTTGCCACGTCGGGGGCACTCGTGCCACTCGCAGAGGTATAATTGACTCGCAATGTTTCTGTGCCACCGGCGCGGATATAGGATTTGACGATGGCATTATTCAAGGAACCCGCCAACGCGAGATCATGCGCAACGCCTAGCCTGCCCTTTGTTTCGCTTGTCCCATTGTTGCCAAGAAAGTGTCCGGTGGAAGCGGTGCCGGTAATCTCGGTTCCAATCGCGGAACTTGTGCGCCGCTGAACCACGAAGATGGCCTTGTCCCCGGAGATCTGGGCGAGTGCGGTGCTTAAGTATTGGGCTCCGCTAAAGCGGAGGACGGGCTTGCCATTTAGAGCATTTGCAACGTATTGCGGCTGCGCAGTGACAAAGCTCTGGGATGCATCGAGCCTATTTCCGCTTTGATCCACCCAATCTTGAAGGTACGTATTTCCTCCCGCCAGGCGAACTTGGTTGGAATCATTGGGGTTGATCGTATCGGCGCTGACCCAGAAACGAATGCCACTGGTGACGGGAACTGTCGCTGCTGAGACGGAGGCCATGACAATGAACATTGTCATGCAGCTTGCTAATGATAGAACTAATCTTCGAAGGTTGATAGTGACAGTCATGGCTGTAGACTCACGACGGGAATCGGGAGATAATGTCATATGTTGTGTACGGGGAATTGGCGCATCGGTTGATTGTAACATTTAGGCGGCTTGTAGTCTTAGTCCTTCTCCGTGGACGAATTTGACGCCAATAACGAATTTGGCGACCAGTTCCGGGCCGTTCAGGTGAGGCCAATGTTCTTGGGCTTCCAGACCGAGCGTTGAGGACCAAGAGTCTTTTGCAGCCAGCAGCGCTGCTGGGCGCCCTGGCCATCTTTTTCCTGCAGAGCAACCCAAAAACGCAGCGAACCGTCTCCGAGCGCCAGCTTTGCGGCGGTGGAAGGTCCCATCCGCTTGAGCTGACCCAGAAGCTTGCGCCATGAATGAGTGCTTTCACGTACCTTGTAATCGTCTTCCCAGCCGGCTTTGAGCCAGACGATATCCTGCTTGCAGTAATTGTTCAAAAACGGCTTTTCTTCATCTTTAGCTCGCTTACCGACCGAGATCACTCTATTTCCTGTCACTGGCGTATCCTTTTTTTCGGCGCGTCGGTCCAGAGACGCTCTGGGTCTTTCGGAGTCTGGGCGTCGGGACGTTTGGCTAGAATTTCCGACTTCTGCCTACTTCGGCTGCCTTTCCGCCTGTTGCGCTGAAACGATTCGACCTCTTAGTTGGTCCGTCCTTGATGCAGAGCCGGCTTGATGCCTTGAACAACGGTGCCGCAACCGCTAGGTAATTTCCTGCATCATGAACCAACTCCATTACTCGCCGAAATGTTGGCTAATCCGACTCACATTCCTGGCTTTAAGTACAAGCTTCTCCTACGGAAATGATGCGATTTACCCCGCTGCGTCACCGGCAAAACAGGCGATTGATTTCGATAACTTCGGTTTTCTCATAAATGGTCAAAGAACGGTTATCATGTCAGGTTCCATTCATTATCCCCGTGTGCCGCACGAGCTGTGGGCGGATCGGTTGCTACGTTTGAAACGCTGCAATTTTAATACCGTTCAAACGTATGCGTTTTGGAACTACAGCGAGCCAAAAGAAAACCAGTACAGATTCACAGGTGACGGCGACATCAGCAAATTCCTCTCCACCGCGCAGAAAGTCGGCTTGTACGCCACGGTGCGGCCCGGACCTTACGTGTGCGCGGAATGGGATTTCGGTGGTTTCCCATTGTGGCTAAAATTTGAGGGAAAAGCCATTGTGCGGAGCGCCGATCCGGCCTACCTCGCGTTGAATGATCATTGGTACAAGAAAATCATCCCTATCATCGCGGAGCATCAGATTAATCACGGTGGAAATGTTATCCTGGTGCAACTGGAAAACGAGCATCCTGCCGGTTCGGGGATTATCGAGGGCAATCCTTATTTTAAGCACCTCCATGATGAGGCTGTTCAACTCGGCCTCGAGGTGCCCCACTTCATGAGCGGCTTGAATCATGGACACAACCCGTTTCCCGGAAATATCGATCCATCCCAGCGGCAGAATCCATGGATGACCACTGAATTTTGGGCGGGATGGTTTGATGTTTACAAAACGCTGTCTGCAAAAAGATATCGGGATATTGATCAAGCCCAATGGGCCATCCTGGGGCACGGTGGCGGCGGCTATAACTTCTACATGATACATGGGGGAACTAACTTCGAGGCTTGGAATGATAAGGAAACCGGCGCCAGCTACGATTATGGGGCGGCGATAGGTCAGGCGGGAGATCTGCGCCCGATGTACTACAAGATGAAAAGGGCAAATCAGATCGGCCAGAGCTTTCCGAATATTTTGGTCCATAGCACGAATGCCGTGGATGCTTACAAGGATTTTGTCAGCGGGGCGGGAATTGAGGTCCTGGGGGCCCGGAAGAGCGATGCCGGAACGCTCGTTTTTATTCGCAATTCAAATTCTGAGGAAGGTATCGCAGTCTTCAAATCCGGAGAAACATTGAATGTTTCCCGCGACGGAACCTATCCTATTCCACAAGATTTAGCGTTGGACGAGAACGTTAAAATTGTGGATGCGACTGTGCCGATTCTGGGTATCGCCCGCAATGCCCAGATGACCACGGTAATCGTCTATGGACATCCGGGGAAAATCGGACGCCTTACTTTTTCAGGAGATGTCACGCCCGTAACGACCGCAACTGGCATCGACGTGAGTCCGTCCAGGAACGGTAAAGTTGACCTTACAATTAAATTTCCTGACCAAGGGGTGGACGAATGTCAGCTCGATGAATCGATGCGCTCCATCCGTATTTTGGCGATCGACCAGGACCTGTCCCTTTATACCTGGATTCTGGGCGAGGAGGATAAACAGTATGTCGTTTGTGGTCCTGCCTTCGTCCAGGAATTGCAAGAGGTAAACGGGACGATGTCGTTGAAAATCGAGCGTCCATATGGACTTGTCTCTTGTGGCCAAGTCGTGGTATATGGCGCCAAGTCCAAGAGTTGGCATTTAGCTGTGCACGCCCATCCGAGCATCGATTCGGAACCGGCGCCCAACCTCAGTCCTTGGCAGATGGCACTGACAAAGGAACAGACTCCCCATTTTGACGACGCGAAGTGGTTGCAAACTTCTGATCCTGAGCAAATGGGAACCGATGGTGATTATGGCGCTTTTGCTTGGTATCGCACGGTTGTGGACATTCCTCGCGGAGGCAGCGGCACGCTCCATCTGCAAGGTTCCGATGAGGTGCGAGTCTATATCAATGGAAAGTATGTCAGCGGCGATCAAAATGTGGCCGCCAATTTCGCCGAAGGGCAAAACACCATCGCCGTTCTCGTCTCCCATAGGGGGCGCTATAAACAGCTCGCGTACATAGGATCCTTGGAACACAGGGAGGACAAGGGTCTCTACGGACATGTCACCCTGGACGTTCAGGGGCAACATCTCAATCTCAAGGGCTGGCGCATGCGCGGAGGTTTAGGTGATACGGCTCAGATTTTCCGCTGGGGCGATGCGGAAGCGACTAAGGATCTCCCGGTTTTCTATCGTGCTACATTTACGGTAAAACCTCCGGGCGAGATTGGCGCCTATCCTATCCTGCGAGTGAAGTTTGCCGGCCTTGGTCGTGGTACCATGTGGATCAACGGCCACAATCTGGGACAATACCCGGAAAAGATAGATGTTGACGGACTTTACGTTCCTGAGTGTTGGCTCAAGGATGGCTCGAATGATTTGATGGTTTTTGATACGCATGGGGCCAGACCCTCACAGGTCCAACTCGAGGTTGAGAAAGAAGCGAGCCGGGAAGTGATTCTTATTTCTGAACCTGTGGACCCAATGACTCCGATGGTAATACCCCCAGAGTAGGCAAGAGCGAGGATCTTAACGCGCCAAGCGAACAGGGGTCAAACCGGAATGGCGCTATACCCGACTTCGCGGATTCGAGGGGTACAGCAAACGTAAGTCGTTCAAAATCAACAAAAGCGCCTACAAAGTCTTCACTACAAAGCCCATTTTGCCAGTTGGCGGGAGGCACAAAGGACGGGCTTTTCGGATTGGGGTCCCGTTGGAAACGACAGCGTATCGAATTTAACAAAAAAAATTCTATGGTACGCTTGCCAAGATATAAATACTCTGATATTTATAGAATCTCTCGACAGTTTGAAATGCCATCTCAAAACTGCCGCAGATCCTTATGAGAATATTTAAGAGCTTGTCGGCATTGGTGTTTTTGTGTGTCGCCTCAGCCTATTCGGATGATAGGCTCGGAGTGAACACCCGCTTCGAGCAAGGATTGAATGCATCGGAGGTTATCCCATTAATTCCTGCCGCCGGTTTCGGATGGATAAGAGATGATCTGGGCTGGGAAAAATTCGAGCCCGTCAAAGGGCAATACACATTGCCTCAGAGCTTCGTGAACTGGGTCACGATCGCGGGACAGTATGGTCTAAAGGTTGACCTATGCATTGCCTCTGGAAACAACCTGTACGCTGACCGTTACGATGTGCCCGGATTTACAAAAGCCGTTGCATGGTTAGCGGCCCAATTAAAAGCTTATCCGGCAGTCCAGGCGCTCGAGATTCTAAATGAGCCAGACAATAACTTCCGGCGCGCGGAGGGATTTAACTGGAAGCGCAAGTATGTAAGGCTTCTCAACTCTGCATTTGCCGCTATCAAAGCGGTCTATCCTCAGATGACAGTAATCGGACTAGGAGCATTGGCCGGCGATGATTTTGACATGATGTCTTACGGAGCAAACGCCGATGGGTTAACAGCCCATCCTTACCCGCCCTCTTTCATTGTCCCAGAAAATGTGTACGAGCCTCCTTTTTTCACATTCGCGGACTTTAACAACGCTTGGATTCAGCATGATCCTAGGCCACGCTGGGATACGGAATGGGGATGCAGCACAGACTTTGGCATATCGGAGTACACTCAGGCTCTGTTCATTGGACGTCGGCTGTGCGAATCAATGGGAATGGCAGTAAGTCACACCTTTATCTACGATTTTAAGGACGATCGGAACCAAGTGTTTGGGATCGTGGATGCCGCTTTAAATCAGAAGCAGTCCTACAAAGTCGTAAAAAGAATCATGTCCTGCATCACTGGTTTGGCCCCGATTGGCGGTATCTACGTCAACCCAGCGTACTCAGATAGCGCGTTTGACTACGCTAACTTCTACGGATTCTCATTTCAGGGTGGAGGAGTTTCGGTGGGAGTTGCATGGACAGGAAACTCCTACCCGATTCGGAATTTCCTCACCTCGCACAAGGGACGTTTAAGTTTTAATCATCCGGCGACACACAGCCTGACCGAGCTGAACGCTATGACCGGCGAAACGCATACGGTAAGTGGCTGGGTGCAATATGGGGATCAAGTAGTAATCTATGGTGCGCATGTGACGAATGAACCAGTTCTCTACATAGCCGATTGAGTTTCAGCAGCGATGAAGAGATCAGGTCGTTCAGCAAAACGACGATGACCGGCCATGAAAGGCCACCGCAGCCCCGGAGAAAGTCAGACTCGCAATCGATAAAGTCGAAGCGAGCGGATCCGGGCCCAGCCAAGCGAGGCGTGCCGCGAAGGCCGGCTTAGCGCGCACAAAATTATATGGAAATACTTTCGTATTGGAAATTATAATTAACTTGGTATTTATCGACCAATTTCGATTGTGGGCACCGCAAGAAAGATCTTCTTCGATTGCCACATAACATTATGAGAACGTTAAAGAGCATGTTGGCAGTGGTGTTTTTGTGTATCGCTTCAGCCTTTGCAGACGATAGGCTAGGAGTGAACACTCACTTTGATCAAGGATGGAATCCATCACAAGTTATTCCAAGAATTCCTGCCGCTGGTTTTGGGTGGATCAGGGATGTTTTAAGCTGGGGAAAGTTTGAACCCGTAAAAGGACGATACATATTGCCCCAGAGCTTCATTAACTGGGTGATAATTGCGGGACAGAATGGCCTAAAGGTTGATCTCTGCCTTGCCTATGGAAACAGCCTGTACGCTGACCCCTACGATGTTGCCGCATTTAGCAATGCTGTTGCCTGGTTAGCGCCCCAACTGAGGGCTTATCCGGCGGTCCAAGCCATCGAGATCCTAAACGAGCCAAACAATGCTTTTTATCAGGCCGAGGGGTCTAACTGGAAGCAAAAGTATGTAACCCTTCTCAACTCTGCCTATACCGCCATCAAAACGGCCGATCCTCAGATGACGGTAATCGGGCTGGGAGCCCAGGCCGGCGATGACTTTACCATGATGTCTCTTGGAGCATATGCCGATGGGTTCACGGCCCATCCGTACGCGGTCTCTCTACCTGTTCCAGAAAGTGCTTACGAACCTCCTTATTACACATTTACGAACTTTTGTTTCGGTTGGCTCCTACACGATACCAGGCCGCGCTGGGATACAGAGTGGGGATGCAGCACAAGTCCGAGCACTACCCAGTACATTCAGGCTTTGTTCACTGCACGGCGACTGTGCCAATCAATGGGAATGGGAGTAAGTCACACCTTTATCTACGATTTCAAGGATGATGCGAACCAAACGTTTGGCATCGTGGACGCCGTATTAAACCAGAAGCAGTCCTACCAAGTTGTGCAGAGAATCATGTCCTGCTTATCTGGATTGGTGGCGATTGACTACGACTTCTACGTCAACCCATCGTACTCAGATAGTACCTTTGATTATGCTAATTTCTACGGATTCTCATTCCAAAATGGCGGAGTTTCGGTGGGAGTTGCATGGACAGGGAACTCCTATCCAAGTCAGGCCTTCTTCACGTCGCATCAAGGGCGATTAAGTTTTACTCATCCAGGGACGCACAGCTTGACTGAGCTGAATGCTATTACCGGCGAAACGCATACGGTAAGTGGTTGGGTGCAATCTGGGGATCGAGTCGTAATTTATGGTGCCTATGTGACGAATGAACCGGTTCTCTACATTGCCAAGTGACATATGACGGAAGCGCTGCTGGGGATTCAGAGTCGGGCTGCCGCCCACCGGGCTTTCGCTGACCTTCCCTGGTGCTAGTGGTAGTGGAGGTTATGGCGAGGAATTCTTTCCGGCGGATTTAGAGGCGAAGCGAGGGTGGCTTCAGCGATCTCCGGCCATGAGCGAATCTGGCAGACAGTGGAATCCGGTGCCCGATCCGCCGGGCGCTAATCTCTGGGCGCGGCTGGGGTCGTCGCCATGCGGTGCGTCCTGACTGTCCGCAACTCCGGAAACAGAAATCGCTCATACGACCCTTTTGCTGGAGACTGGTTTTTTCAAATCGGGCCAGACGTATGCCACGGTATGTCGAAACGAAGAAATCGGGCGAGATAATTTTCCGACGTCAATTGGTTCCAGAGGAGCCGGGTGTCTCCGGGTAATGTCCGAAAGACCGATGTTGAGAACACGGCAAAATCAACCGCGGGGTTCGACTTCATCACCTCGACGCGGCGCTGCAGGCAGGTTGTCGCCAGCGCATCGTCGCCATCCAAAAATACAACGTACTTCCCGCGGCTGGCGGCAAGTCCGGCGTTGCGGCACGCGGACGCCACACGCCGCGGCCGGTGTTTTTCGTCAGTCGCATTCGTTCGTCGCGGCCCGCGATCTCCGCAATCCGCTTGAATTTATCCGTACTGGAACCAACAATGGCTTAGCCTTACTCCTCGCGAGAATCGGTCACGATACTCGCGAATAACGCTCTTCTTTTTCGGTTACAAGTTGAGCCGTAACATTCCTTCGCCTAATTTGGATTACGGTTGAAAATTTGCGTAGTCAGTCCTGCCGCTGAAGAGTACTCCCAGACCTTTGTCCGTGATCATATCAGTCGCCTACCCGGTGAGGTGTTACCCCTGCGTGGAGAATGGCCGGACTTGCGGCACAACGGTCAATTCATTCTGCCTAAGCGATGTCGCGTGGGACTCCGCTTCTCGAACAGATTTCCCTCTTGGGTGACAGAGCGGATCCAAAAAGCTGGCGAGCACCATCTGGCTTTGTTTATAAAACGGGCAGAAGTCACACTGGCGGAGTTCGCCACGGTTGGCGCTGGTCTAGTCCGCCCGTGCCGAATTGCCAAGGTTCCTCTGGTCGTGCATTTTCACGGGTATGATGCCTATGACCGCAAAACGCTCGAGAAGTACCAGAAGGAATACCAGGAGATGTTTTTAAGTGCCGCGGCCTTTGTCGTAGTCTCAAAGGCGATGTGCGAGGAAGTCGTCCGAGTTGGCGCACCTCGGGAAAAAGTTCACCTCAATTCCTGCGGAGTCGATGTGCTGCGTTTTGACTCTACAGATGCCGGCAGCAATCCACCACACTTTCTTGCGATGGGGCGTTTTATCGAAAAGAAGGCGCATTTTTTGACGATTCTCGCGTTCGAACGCGCTCTTCGGCAGTGTCATGACATCCGATTGAGCCTCGCGGGCGATGGTCCACTGCTAGACTCCTGCAAACAATTGGTCCGGGCGCTGCGACTGGAAGAGGTGGTGGACTTCGTTGGCGTTGTAGGTCACGACAGAGTACCCACTTTGATGCGGAGCTTCCGCGGATTCGTGCAGCACTCGGTAACGGCTCCTTCCGGAGATTCTGAAGGGAACCCCGTCGCAGTCATGGAGGCGGGTGCGTCGGGGCTTCCGGTTGTCAGCACGAAGCACGCAGGTATATCTGATACAGTAGCGCACGGAGAGACCGGGTTGCTTTCAGCGGAAATGGACATCGACTCGATGGCCAATCACATAGCGCTTCTAGCCCGCGATCCGGGCCTCGCTTCCACACTGGGCGAAAACGCGCGAGTGCGAATTCAGACCTTTTTTTCAATGGACCGTAGTATTCAGGGCCTCTACAGCATCCTGGAAAAAACCGCGAATGGGAAGAAGTCCTAGCACACGAGTGTGCGTCTGAAAGCATCCCAGAAATCGCTATGTCACCCAAAAGGCGGTTTCAGAAGGCAGCATGGTTTTTTTTCGCTGGCCTACCGCGGGGTAATGCGGGGAATTGCTGTTGCGCTCAGAGTGTCAAACAGCTTTTCGTCTACTGCTCGTTGCTGTTCCCGGTCCGTCCTGTAGCTGTGGTGAATCTGCTTTCTATCAGGCAACGCAGCGCAAGCGAAGAGAGACATCGGTGGTAAAATTAATTGAAAATTCTCTTTCTGGACAACAAGGACATTCTGGCTGATGCACCGTCTACCTAGGTATTTATCTCCATGAATTTTCTTATAACCAATTCTGTCCCGCTGAACGGTGGCGATGAGGCATTGCTTCGGGCGCTCATCACGGCGCTCATTCGTCGATGGCCGAATTCGGAGGTTACGGTTCTCTGTAAAGATCTGGAACTATGCCGCGTACAACTGCCCGATCTTCACCTTGCCTCCGATCTGGAGTTTGCGATCACGGAGGAATCTCGCAGGACTACTCTTGCATGTTACCGTGCGGCAGATGTCGTTCTCTCTGCTCCCGGCGGGTTCCTGCACGATCACTACTCCATTGAGGCGCGTTTGCAAGGATTTGAAGTAGCGCTGCGGCTGTCGAAACCATTGATATTAATCGGTCAATCCATCGGGCCCTTCTGGAAGCGTGAGTCAATCAAACGTGTGCGGCAGGTCCTCAACCGGGCGTCTTGCATTTGCGTCAGGGACCAAATCTCAAGCCAGCACTTGGCCCAGTGTGGCGTGGACTCCTCAAGGATCAGAATTACGGCTGATATGGCATTTTTTTGGCATCGGATAGCACCTGGTCTGTTCAGTCCAAAGAACGAATCGAATATCCGGCTCATCGGTTTGAGCTTTCGGGTGTGGCCGCTAGGGGACCAAGTAGTGCAGCAACAGACGATCGCGAAGGCAGAGCAACTGTGCAGCCACATCCTGAGCGGCAGCGAAAAAAGAATTCTCTTCCTATCGACCTGCCAAGGTGTATCCGGCTACGTGGACGACTCGGAGATTGCTTCGCGGATTCGCGACCGGCTTCCCGAGAATCTGCGGGCTCGATGTGACATTGATCGTGCGCGTTACGGGCCCGTGGAGCTGATGGAGGCTCTCGGGCGATGCGACGCTTTCATCGGGATGCGATTGCATGCCTGTATTCTGGCGATGTTAGCTGGGGTGCCTGCAATGGGTTTGGGATATGAAGACAAAACGGAGGAAATCTTCCGGCAAATGGGTCTCGAGTCGTATCAGATTCCCTTCGATAGTGATGCGCATAGCTGGATCAGCAAGGCCGAATATTTTCTGGCCAACGTGAACGGCATTAGAGATCAGTTGGCTAAAGCGCTGGACGAGCGCTGCGCGGCCGCAGAGGAAAATATCGCTGCAATCGAAGAACAACTATCCAAGATTACCCCCGCTCCCGCGACGACTGGGCTAACAACTGAACAGCGGTGGTCTCAGTCTGTCGAACGCTACGGACGGCCGCACCTCCGTCTCCGTCAGGTGGCAGCGCTTGTAAATGAGCTCGAACCGAGACGAATGCTCGACGTCGGTTGCGCGACCGGCCATCTGCGAATTCTCTGCCCGGGAGTCGAGTACACCGGGTGCGACTTCATTGCGCCGGCGCCTCCTGTCGGCTTTTCGTTTCACAAGTGCAATTTCAATCGAGAGCCTTTACCAGCTGGCCTGAATGACTTTGACGTCGTTGTTTGTTCGGGCATTCTCGAATACATAGAGAACGCGCCAGCATTCCTGGCATCTCTCCGTTCCACTTTGACCGCGGAAGGGCATCTGGTCATTACGTACTTCAACATGAACCACATCTCTCGCATTTGGACGCTCATTACAGGGCGGTCTTTCCCGGTACATCCCGATTGGCGTGGCTTCTACTCCCCTCGAGAAGTTCGGAAGGTCATTGAGAAGAGCGGATTCCAAATCGTCAAATCCGTTGCAACAAGCCACGCTCTTGGCACCGCCGCTAGCGTCGAAGAGACCGTCTCCGCGCCACTCACTCTAGGCAGGACGCATTGGGCGTCGAGGCTACTTGCGCACCAGTTCGTTTTCGTAGCAATGAAGACTCCTGCACCAGAGGTTCACATCTAACCTCAGCCATCAAACGACTGGTGAGAAACTGAAAGACAGACTTCAGATGGCCGAGGCTTCAACACCGCTGCGAAATATCGGCAACGCGTTTGCCGTCATCGCCTTCGATATAAACAAGCGTGGGAATAGATCGCGTCGCAAGCGCCGTAGGCATCAAGAACCGGGAGCAATCTATTGAGAAATATCGAATCTTGGCGTCCGACCAAATTCGTTCGTGTGGGGCGAGTCCTCAGAGCTTCGCGCAACCCTGCGCATGTATCCATTTCTTCTCGCTTTGTCGTAGATATGGTGGCGCCTTACTATGAAAACGCAATTCGCGCCCACGCCCAAGGACGTCTTCTTGACATGGGTTGTGGCTACGTTCCACTTTACGACATCTATCGTGACTTGGTGTCTGAAAACATCTGTATTGACTGGGAAAAGACTCCCCATGTCAATCCATACCTCGATCAGATGGTCGATCTTACCGAGGCATTGCCATTTGAAAGCGCTAGCTTCGACACCGTTTTGTTGACCGATGTGCTTGAACACATTCCAGAGCCTACGAACCTGATGTGCGAGATAGCTAGGATTCTTCGTCCACGCGGTAAACTGATTCTCGGTGTACCTTTCCTATATTGGCTGCATGAAGCACCGCATGACTACTATCGGTACACCGAATATGCCTTGCGGCGCTTCTGTCAACTGAGTGGGTTGCGTGTAGCTGAACTCGTTCCATACGGTGGCGCGCCGGAAGTCGTGCTCGATCTCATTTCGAAGGGCCTGAATTTCTTTCCTCGCCCACTGGCTGCTTCGCTACGACCGCTTCACGCGATCGCGTCGCTAATCTGCAAGACCGTGCCGGTTCGCAAGTTGTCGGAGCGGACCAAGTCGTTCCTCCCTTCGGGTTACGTGTTATCCGCGGAAAAAATTTAAGCGTCCGGTCAGTAACGCGTGGACGAAGCGCGTCTAAAAGCGTTGCCTTTCTGAGTCGGGCTGCTCCATCTACTAGCCGGGCCGAATGCCAAATCAGGGTTCATTTTGCCTTTTTTCGGCAGAAATACACATCTTCGTTCCGCATCAGGCCAAAGCGGCTGGCAGTTCGATCGTCAAACCCTCGCACGAAACCATCGACCGTAACCGTGAATCCTGCCTCCATGAGGCGATCCTTATAGTCGGGTCCGTATCGACGGACGTGATCCTCTTGTCCGAACAACTGCTCCCTTTCTTGAGAGCTGATGACCGTCGGGTCCTCGAAGGTCGTGTCGACCGTGATCGGAACCTGTAGGATCGCCCAGCCAACGGGCTTGAGAACACGGCAAAATTCGACCATCGCCTTTCTGTCGTCCTGAACGTGCTCAAGAACATGGCTACAATAGATCACATCGAAGGTGTTATCCGGATATTGAATTTCAGTGATGTCCATTTTCACCATCGCATGAGCTGACAGGTCAGCAGAGAGGTAATCGATATAATCTCGTTTCTGAAATAATCGAACCAATTGCGGTTCCGGCGCGACATGAAGAATCCTCTTCTGCTGGCCGTTGAATAGGTCGGTCCTCCGGTTCAGGTAAAGCCATATGAGACGGTGCCTTTCCAATGACCCACACACGGGACATTTCGCTTCTAGCCTTGGAACAAGCCCGGACGGTATGAACCTGCGAAGATGTGCCTTGCAGCAAGGACAATAGCGGGCAAGGCCAAAATGTCTCAATAATTCGGCGACTCGGTGAATTTGTTGTCGACGATCATAGGCGATGATTCTTTTCGCTACGGGTCTGAGGAACTGCATTCTCTTGTGTCTATCTTTCTGTTAGTTGGCGCGCCTTCGGCAAGTAGGGTTCGAAGTTTCTGCGTCGGTGTTTGAAGAAAATGGGTCGTGGCTTTTGGTCTATTAATTCTCGATCGGTCGGTGCTTTGATGTTTTACATTTCCTCGATGCGCTGTGGATGGCAGCGGCCCAGAAAAATATCTTTCAGAGCCAATAAATGTCCTTTCAGCCTTCCACTCCAATCCAGAGACCGATCGCCTTTCAGTAGATTCGATGAACTTTGCCACAGGCTCTTTCCAACACAGATCAACCAGAAGCGAGTCCATGCCTTGAGACGGGGCAGGTGCATTACGCCTTTTTTTAGGAAATACCAATTGTTCGCTACGAAGGAGTATCCCCGTAATTCTTCGCGTATACGGCCTCCCGGGGTTTCCAGATGAACCCCAACGCAACGCTCAAAGCGGCCGACGAGTCCGTAACGCTCTAAACGGATTGACAGATCATAATCCTCTCCATAAGAATAGAGCGGAAGATTTTCGTCAAACGTCTCATAGTTGAGTATAGCACGTCGGATGATCATATTGCAGCCAAAAAGAATGTGATGCTTTCCTTGGCTATAGAACATTCCTCGCGGATGTTCTCCCGGTTTGTAACTCGCAATTAGCTTTTTCGCTTCCTGACGGCTGATGCTTCCGCCGGCAAGAAGACGGCCGGAGAACCCCATGATTGAGACGTTCGCATTCATGAAGGCGACAGCTTGTTCCAAATAGTCTTCTTTTAGTTCAAAATCGTCATCGAAAAATCCAACATAGGGCACCGTGTTTGGAACTGCCGCGATACCCTTGTTTCTCTGCGAGGTTAGTCCAAGAGGTCCGACGATGTACTGTACCTCATCTCCCCATTGTTTCGCAGGCAAATCCTCGATCGAGGGGACAACAACAATGATTTCTTTTGGTTTGAGTGTTTGGCGTTGAAGACTTTGAATGGTTTCCATTACAAAATCAGGACGGCCTTTGGATGCGATCACTACACTTAGCGAAGTACCCACGATATTCGAAACAATGGAATCCATTTATTTTTGTCCCTCGCTGTTCTCTTCCCGATCCGCCGATTGCTATTCGGACCGATCGTGACCTGTCCCCGTTAGAAGGCTGATACAGGCGCCGATGCACATCGCTAGTCGAATTTTATAGTCATGATTTTGAAGATGGACAATCGAAAGAAATGAAAGAATAGGCAGGGACGCGATCAGTTTGGTGGGTCTCAAATGAGGTGGGAGAGGTAAAGTACGAGACCGGAATATCCGAATTTCGCTGAAACCTTCCCAGAACGTTCGCCTGAGGATCCACGAAATCTTAAGTCTTTCCTGGCTAATCTTGTGGTAAACCTTGAAGGATGGATCAAAACCGGCGCTCAACCCCGCATCCAGAACCCTTTTTGTGACGTGGGACTCGTCACCACTGATCAGGCTGCTGCCGACGCGTCCGAGCCTTTCAGAAAAGCCACCGATGTCTAGCAAGACGCGTCGACGAATAGCGTAGTTGGCCCCGTTCACGGCGTAGCCTTCCGTAACTGACCCGGGTCTATCCGCTTCAGCTAGAGAGAGGAACATTTTCCAGCGTTCGCTGAGGTGTTCGCCGCTCATCCCGTCCGGCCATCGTGGATATATCCCTCCCCCAATGACGGCCTGGGCCGGAGACGCAGCGGCCAAGGTGTCTAATAATCTTTCCAGCCAGTCCGGAAATGGTACTGCATCGTCGTCCAGGAACACCACCCAGTCAGCAGCAGCTAGGTGCACGCCGCGATTGCGGGCGCGCGAATGACCAGGCTGGTCCACTCGTGCTAACTTCACTGGCGGATAGAGGATCGCCAGCTTCTCCATTTCGGTCTTATTTTTCGGGTCTGAAGCGCTGTCGACGAGAATGACTTCGGCCTGGGCGCCGATTTGAGGAATAAGCGCGCCGAGACATTCCGAAACGTCGCCACTCCGGTTGTGGCTGCAAATTACGATTGAAACGAGCGGACCCTGGTTCATGTGTAAATACAGTCAACGAAGAACTTATGTTGTTAATCAAACCAAGAAAACCACCGGACAAGAGCGATGGTTGTTTGGGCGGAGCGAGAGGTTTTTTCGGCCATTGAGGCAGCGGAGATTAGTGCAGCTCGGAGTTGATCAAATCTTCCCAGTCCGCCAGGAACCTTTCGCGAGTTGCACTCTGTGCATGAACGACAAGTGCGTTTTTCAATTCTTTGCGCCTACTTTCGTCAAGAGCAAGAACAGCTTCCATTGCTTCGCCAATGTCCGAGACGGAAAGTGGATCGACCTGTACCGCTAGACCGTTCACAGCCTCGGCGAGAGCGGTGTCTCGAGATAGGATAGGAATTAGCCCGTGGAGTGCGGATTCAAGCGCCGGCATCCCGAAGCCTTCGAGCAGGCTCGGAAGGACGAACGCGCTTGCCTCCTTGTATAGCCAGCGAAGTTGCGGATCCGAAACGTAGCCCATCATCTTCACCCCGGGGGTACGCGCTGCAGTCGCTCGAATCTCCTCCGCACCTGCGCCATTCGCGCCGCAAAGTATGTAGCTTAAACCCCGTCGAGCGAAGCCGTATCGCCCGAATGCTTCGATCGCAGTCTGCTGGTTCTTCCTTGTCTCCAGCGCTCCGACCGTCAGGAAGAAGGGCCCTTGGACTCCTGGGATGGGTTCGGAATGGCCGGTCAAGCTGCCGGTGCGCACGTACAAAGAAACCGTCCTGAGGAAACGAAAGTCTGTGCCGAATCTTGCTTCAAAAGCGCGCTGTGACGCGTTGCTGACGAAGACGATACCGGGCTGCGCCGCAGTGATCTTCGCATAGGCCTTATCGTAAGCGCCGACGGTTCCGCTGTCATAAAGCTCGGGGTGGCTGACTGGGCCGATGTCGTGGCACAAGACGATGTCCGAGGGCTCCAGCCTGGAACGACTGACATAAAGCGGATCCAAAAAAAGCCTCTTTAGTTTTACCGCTCTCGGCTCAGGCCAGAGAAACCTGCTTGATGTGCCGAGCAGCGCGATCTCCCGCACCATCAAACGCCCAATGACCTTCCGCTTTATACCGGTAGGGAGTTGCTGCGCCAAAAGGCGCCACCTCCTCAGGATTCCCCGGTCACCGAATGCCACTGCCAGATCCTCGCTTATGTAATGCGCACCCGTACGGTTGATGAGCGATAGAGAACAGTCGATCAAAAGTCGCGTTCTTGTTCCGTTTAAGCGCATGTCGTGCTTTCCGGGACTTCCCGTCCTTCACGGAGTGCTCGCGCCAGTATACGCGCGGCCTCCGTCCACGTGCGCCCGGCGGCTGGAGGCGGTTTGGGCAGGTCTATTGCTCGCAGAATTCCTGCCTTGACCCCCTCGAGAGTGGGCTGGACGTAGGTGACATATTCATCCCCTGCCTCCCTCAGCTCCGGGATATCAGTGGTGACCACACGCGTTCCGCAGGCGCGAGCCTCGAGAACCGGCATTCCGAAACCCTCGTAGAACGATGGAAACACGAGCGCGTCAGCTGCGGCGTATAGAATGGGCATCAACTTGTCCGGTACATAGCCCGCCAACACCAGACCGTGCGCACGCGCCTTGTTGAGCTTTCCCGTCAACGCCCGGTTCTTCCACCCGGTGGGGCCGGCGAGCACCAACTGATGGTTGCTCAACTTTCCGTCCCTCTTCAGATCGATGAACGCGCTCAGTACTGCGTCCAAATTCTTTCGCGGTTCTGGTGTTGCCACGGACAACAGATAAGGTAGCGTCAGTCCAAGGCGCCTCAAATTTTCCGGAATCTCAGTTTCACTTGCCGACAGTGAACGCTGAAACCGCGATGTCACACCGGGCAGGACGACGTCGCTCACCTCTGCGCCCACCATCTTGCGGATGCGCTCGGCCGTTCCGTGTGAATTGGCGAGCACGCAGTCAGCACTCAGAACGTCTCCGCGAAACCAAAGTCGACTCGACCATCGGGATTGGAATTGCATTGTCTCCGGAACCACAAGGTGATTCAGGTCATGGACGCTGCAGACGGTACGCACTCCGCCATTCAGCCTTGGATGCAGTGTGCGTCCAGCCCAGAATACATCGACCCTGTCCGATGCGGACATGGCGCGACACCGGGTCTTTAGCCAAACAAATGACGGCAGTCGCCGAAACGCAACGACAGGTTCGCTGCGCAGTTTCCAGCGTGATGAAGGCAACAGGATTGCTGTCGCCGGCAGCCGGGAGTACGCGGTGAATATCGCCTCGGGCATGAGCGTATCCAGCTCGCGGCATAGGTTGAAGATATAGTGGCCGACGCCAGAAAGCGGAGCGCGCAATGCGTCCCCATCGAGGCCGATACGCAGCGAAGTCATAAGGGTGCTTTACCGCTTCGTCTTCCCGTTAAAAAGAATTTTTTTCCCGGTAAATATGTCGGTCTGTTTTATCATCGTCTAAGGAAGGAGAGGGTTTTGTCATAACACTATCTACATAGCCCCGGATGCGCTCGATAAAAACAGAAGTGTCGAACGTTCTGGCATATGACTGGATCTGGTGCGGTAGGAATATCTCTTCGGATGACTCGAACGAAAGAATTGCTTCTGCCAGCGAATCGACTGTTTGTTCTCGAAAGAAGAGACCGGTTATCGGAATCTCTTTTGTTCCGTTCTGTTGACGAATTGGGGTGTAGCTGCCTCGAACCGTTTCAAGAGATCCCCCTTTTCCGAAGGCGATCACCGGACGTCCATAAGATTGTGCTTCTAACGGAACCATGCCAAAATCTTCGTCAGCCGCAAATAATAGAGCGCGGCATCGGGCATAGGCATCTCTTAATTCTGAATCATCAAGTTCTCCGGGAAATTCGACATTCCTTGGCGATTCTCTTTCGAGTCTCTTCCTCTCTGGTCCATCGCCGACAATCACCAACTTCCTTCCGAGTTTGCTGCAAGCACCGATTAAAATGTCGGTGCGCTTATAGGGAACCAACCGCCCCACAGCTAAATAGTAATTTTCATGTTTTCCGGCCAAGTAGCTCTGGGAGGTATCGATCGGCGGGTGAATGACTGTGCTATCGCGGCGGTAATACTTCCGGATACGCGCGGCTACGTAGTGAGAATTTGCCAAAAAATGATCCACCCTTTGCGCGGCAGAATAATCCCAATTCCGAACATAGTGAGAGGCGACTCCGAAGATTGTTTGAGTCAGCGGGGATAAGCTGCGCTGATAGCTGGCGTGTCCGTCCCAGAGGTAACGCATCGGAGAATGGCAATAGCAAATGTGCGTCGACTGGGGATCAGTGAGGACGCCTTTCATCGGTCCGCTATCGGAGGTGATGACAAGGTCATAGCCGCTTAGATCTAACATTTCAACCGCGAGAGGATAAAATGGTAATAAGTGGCGATGCGCTTTTCGCGCGACGGGAATTTTGTCTAGAAAGGAGGTCGTTACTTTGTGTTTCTGGAGCGCAGGAGCAAACTTTTGCTTGTCGAAGAAAAGAGAAAATACATCAGCTGTTGGAAAAATGTTTGCGATGGTGTCGAATACCCGTTCGCCACCGCCATGAGTAATAAACCAATGGTGAACGATCGCTACTCGCAGATCGCCTAACTGCTGATCCCCATTTTGTCCCGGGCGAGAGATTTGTCGTTCATTCATTCGTGGCGACCTGAAGTATCTGCCATGTATCGGATGCAGCGTTCTCCCAGGTGTAGGTAGTCGCGTGGTGTAATCCCCGTTCGACTGAGGATGCGCGTGACGGCCCGTCGAGCCGCAAGAGCAATTCCAACTTGCTCGAAAGATCTTCCGGACTGAATGGATCAAAATAGATGGCTGTGCTGCCACATACCTCGCGCTGCGCGGGAATGTCGGACACAGCAATGGGACAGCCGCAAGCCATTGCCTCAAGGGGGGGGAGGCCGAATCCTTCATAGACAGACGGATAGACAAATCCCGCCGCACCAGAATACAGAACCGGTAGCGACTCGTCCTCCACACGGCCAAGCAGGCGGACTCCTTCTGGTATGGAATCGAACCTCAATCTCTGGAACAGATGGCCGCTTGCTCCTACCACTGCCAGCGTGGCACCATCAAAACTACCCAACTGCCAGGCCTCGAGCAGCATTTTCAGGTTCTTTCGCGGCTCTAGCGAACCGACGAAGAGGATATAGGGACCATTAAGCTCAAATTTTGCCTTTATTTGTTTGACGGTTTGCGGATCGACAGGGCGGAAACGTGGTTCCACTCCGTTGGATATAACGTGAACACGTTCTGCGTCGACACCTGTCAGCCGGACGATCCGTTCCTTCGAAAAATGAGAAACAGTGATGATCGTCCGCACTTTGCGAATAAGACGCGGTAGCAGAGCGCCATACCACAGCGCGAACTTCCGTTCAAACCATTCGGGATGATCAAGAGCCGCAGCGTCATGGACGGTCAGCACTTGCCGGCTTACCGCGATAGGACCCGTATTGCCGGGACTCCACAGCAGCCTCCGCCTCAGCTGGGTAGGAAGATAAACCTGTTCCCAGACATGACCTTTCATCCCTTGCAATGCCTGTGAGGGTCTTACTGAATCCAACTGTGCGGGCATGTGAGGCAAAAGGCTGAGCAGATACCTCTGAACCCCGGTGATGCCGTATCCCAGAGTGCGCAGATTAACACACGGTTCCAACGTCATAAGACTCATTATTTAATGGTGGCGCTTCCAAACGCTGCTTCAAGGTCGGCTAACGGATAATCAGCAATTGGGGAGTTCCAGAGAGCGAGACAGTGACAGAACGGCCATGATCTTCCGACCACTTTCCGGGAAGGTCGGTCTGTTCCCCAGACAGAAAATTGTAAAGAAAGACATGACCCGCCTTGAGGGCCGGCGGTAAGGCGATCACCGCGTTGACGGTTGTCGCATTCGCATCCCACGGTTTGGCCTCCCAAAAAGCGACCACGATCCTTTGTCCATCGGAACTGGAGAAAGTATAGCATCGATGACCCAGTGAATCCTTTTCGACTGCGGGACCATTCTCGATCGACGCCTGTTTGGAAGGTGGGGCCGCTTCCATTCCGGCGAGAACGCCGGTCACCCTTTGCAGCGCGAAATAAGCCTGCTTCGGTGCCCGGCCGTTCCTAACCAATCCAAAGTTGTCGTAGTCCGAGTACGGATCAAGACCGTCGTCCTTGAAATCGTAAATGAAAGTGTGCTCAACGCCGATCGCATCGCTTTCGAGAATACGCCGGAGAATGTAGACCGCTTGAGTTTCCTCAGACAGACCTGGCTTGTGCTTTTCGGGCTGGGCGCTCACCGTCGCATAACCCCACTCGGTGTGCCATAACTTCTCGGTGGCGCCCCATTTTTTGGCTTGTGCACGAAACAGCGAGACTTGGGAAATGAATGTCCCGTCGGCATCAGCGGTGGCAATTCCGTCGCGTCGGAGAATCTCCTGGGTGGCGGCGTACGGGATGAGTTCGGGCAAATGCCCAGGGTAGGGATGGTCCGTCAAACCGTCGACCTGCGGAGCTAAACCGAGCGCGATCATTCGAAAACTGGCCGGCGCCGGAGCGCCCAAGCCAATCACCGCAATCTGCGAATTGTTGAGTTTTATCTCTTTGGCCGCCGCGTTCAGGAGTTGTACGTATTTCCGAACATACGGAGAGACGGAACCATTGGCCTCATTCCCGTTCCACGCACCTCCGTACGTTGTTCTGAATCCGAAATTGTTGGGCTCGTTCAGAATCTCGATCGCCTGGACCTCATTGGCGACTTCGCGGGCGAGCCAACCCGCCGCCTTCGCGTAGGCGTCGGTATCGTAATGGTCCGCGTAAGCGGGATTGCCGAAGGTCAGGATGAGGTCTATCTTCAGTCCAGCCCGTCGTGCGGCATGAATCCATGCTTTAGTTTTTGGCGGAATTTGATACTTTCCAGGTGTCGGCTCCAAGCCACCCCAACCGAGATCATCCCGGATCCAGCCCGCACCGGACCGGGCAATGAGAGGCATGATTTCGTCCACCGACCAATTCTGGGAGAAATGGGTGCACACTCCGATCTGGTCGTCTCGTTGAAGCCTTTCAGGAACTGCCTGTGCCGTCGAGGAGGTCGTGATGACATATAGCCAACTGATGCCGAGAACAAATACCGCGACAATAGGGGCGACCGACTCGAATCTTTTCACTGCTCGTACATGTTCAAACTAATTTCCTCATAAAAATATTACGCCGGCACAGGAGTCTGTACGGTACCAAATTCAGTAGCCCTTTTCTCCTGCCTTTGCTGATCAAGTCGCCAATAAGCCAAGCCCAGAAACATCCATGTCGTTGGCAGAAAAAGCTCTGATACGTTGATGTAGTATAAGAAAAAAAGCGTCGCGATTGCTACCTTCAGAGCAAGACCTCCATTGTCTGATCGTAACAATATTGCGGGCTTGAGAAACGCGTAAAGGTAGACGATCATGCCGATCCATCCGGTATTAATCAGGACGGTGTTAAACACCGCTCCATAAAAGTAGCCGAAGCCAATCCCGAAAAGGCGGTTCATTAATGTGAACGTTGCTACGGTCTCGTTCATCGCGTCTGCGGTCACCTGATGGACTTCGCCGGAGCTATTCTGGGCGTTCAGTTTGGCGGTGAACATTGAGTCGTAGGTTTCCGGAAAAGCGAAATAGAGGGTTGCAAACGCTCCGGCGAACAACAGAATAATAAGAGCAATTGTCAGACTCAATTTTCTTTGAAAGAGACTGTACATAGTCAAGGCAAACGGAAGTCCGATAAATGCCGAGGTTGAGGTAGAGAAAACGGTACAAAAGAGAAGCGCGGAAGAGAGCCATTTACGCTTGTATTCCAGAGCAAGAAATAGATACGGGATAACCGCCGCTGAAAAAAAGGAAGGTTCACCAAAGGTGGATTTTATGCGTAGCAAGCTCAGAGATCCAAGCTGGATTGTCTGTGACCAACTGGCCGTTTGCAAGTCCTCACCGTAGGTTCGATTGGCAAGGAAATCCCCCGGCTGCTGGAATATTAAAAAGAAAAGCCATTCATAGATCCCGTAGATCGCAAGAAACCACCCGCCCCACAGGACATAACGCATCCACTCCGCACGGAAGAAGAAGCGAAAAAACAAGGCGATGCAAAGGCAGGCAGCCAGATAGAGAGTCTGTGTAAAAAACACCGAGCGGAACACCACACGTGTGTCGCTGGGGTTGTTAAGAAACATATCGCCAAAGTCGTGCCGATTCGAGAGGAGGTGTCCCAATTGGCTCCCGCACAGTAGCAGGAGCCAGATCCCCGCCATTAGGAGGCCTACTTTGAAGTAATTGGTTCGCTGGATACTTGGTTGTCCGCCATTCCGACTCAGGATCACAAAGACGACAGAAGCAAATCCCATCATATAGGCGGGTACGCTTCCTTGCGCGGAGCGGACGAGCAAAAATGATGTGAGCGGCATCAAAGTGCACCAAAGTGGCATAAACCAACCAGGAATCCCTTTCATCGGAGTGAAGAGCGCATTAATTCCATTAATTGCTTAGGTCTAAGAAGCATTTCCAATCGAAAAACGGCCCTAGGCTCAATCGGCACCGCAGACTTGGTCATCCCTAACGCGTCGAGCCTAGGGCAGATATTGAACGTGATGGTGGTAGACAATTGGTTTCGGATCGTACGCACCGTTCCACCCGGCAGCCGATATTCTCGCCATCACTTCCGTTTCATCCCCGCTGTAGACTGCACCGGCTCCAAACCACGGATCGAAACCACGTACATATCACTAATGATAGATCGAACAGACTGTTGGCCATGGAATCTTCGCGCAACGCGATCAAAATATTTATACTTCCAATGCAGAGTGCCCAATTTTGGGCTTGTTGCCATTCTGATAACCCTGAATTGCGCCGCATCCGGACTCATTTTCCGCTTCTGATGTCTCCCATGAGAAGTCCGCATAGACCAAACCGTGCACTGAAGCATCTGGGATCGACGGATGTGGGTAAGGCAGGACCGGGGATACGTTTAGCGAACAGGCCCCTTCCCAGTAATCCATAGTCCAAGGAGCGCCGATACAAAGGTCGACGCGATAGCTCCCCGGTTTTAGCCAAGGCGTGGTAAAACGCACCTGTCCGTTAATTCTTGGGCGATCCTCTACCGTGAATCCGATTAGACGCGAATCACATTGTGCGACGACTACTCCGCTCGGGTCGACTATCATGGCACACATCCACATCCTTCCGACCAGTTTCCCCCGACGTTGGATCTGAAAGTTGATAACTTTTTCCTCCCCCCCCTCAAAAATCTGTCGATCGGAGTTTGCTGACGTGAATCGATACTCGCCGGTGCCATACCTACGATCTGGATCGTCACCTTGACCGTTGGCCTGTGAAAAACTGGAGATGTACATGTCAATCGCTTCTTTTGTCGTGCCACTGTGCTCCAGGAGACCTCCACGAAGAAATATTCCTCGGTTACAAAGGACCGATACGGCCTGCATATTATGGCTGACAAATAAAATCGTCCGACCACCGGTCGCCACCTCACGCATCTTCCCGAGACACTTTTTCTGAAATTCAGAATCCCCCACTGCAAGCACTTCATCAATGATCAAAATTTCAGGCTCCAGATGGGCCGCGACCGCGAACGCGAGCCGCACGTACATCCCGCTGCTGTAGCGTTTGACGGGAGTATCGAGGAATTGCTCAACGGCCGCAAAGGCAACGATCTCGTCAAATTTAGCCTTGATTTCGGCCCGGCTCATCCCAAGGATCGCACCATTCAAAAAAATGTTCTCGCGTCCAGTCAGTTCCGCGTGAAACCCGGTACCGACTTCAAGCAAACTGGCCACTCGACCCTTGATTCGGATCCGACCGAGAGTCGGCTCGGTAATTCTGCTGAGGATTTTCAATAGCGTGGATTTGCCGGCGCCGTTTCGACCAATGATTCCGACCACATCTCCCTGGTTAACTTTGAAAGAGAGATCTTTGATGGCCCAAAAGTCCTCAGAAGAGGTGCCGGAAGAAACCAGACCTGCGCCGCGCGTCGATGTAACGTCAAAGCCGCCGCGGCTTCGTGCCTTACCAGAAAATGCCCGAAATGAGGCGACTGCTCGCTGGGTAATGACATCGCGAAGCGTCGTGTAGCGCTCGCCACTGCTCTTGTGCTTTAAGGTATAGCGCTTCCCGACATTTTCGACGGAGATCAAGGTATCAGACATAAAATTGCGGAATGTGGAATGCGGAATGCGGATTGTTGAAGATTTCGAGCTTGCAGTTCTCTAACGAGGTGATTTGCCAGTTTTGCCACCAGCGACAAATATCGCCGGTAGTTCTCGAACTTCTCGTAATACCTCTACGCAACTTACCTATGAGCTGGATTACAGAAAGTGCAAACCGCTTAGTTCTGTTCTCAAGCTCCTTCTTCATTCGATCCGTTAC
>Ga0302325_10006316_pt1 | contig 26679 bp, 20 predicted proteins | sample Palsa_T0_2_FD_201948 | JGI IMG/M metagenome (GOLD analysis project Ga0302325, IMG submission 201948) | Peat permafrost microbial communities from Stordalen Mire near Abisko, Sweden - Palsa_T0_2 | ecosystem: Environmental > Terrestrial > Soil > Palsa > Peat permafrost | place: Sweden: Abisko... | reverse complement strand
GGTGATGCGGAGAAACCGTGGCACAGGCTCGCGGTCGGTTCGAAGCTTTCCCACAAGGTCGTGGCGCCACGCGCCAGCATCGGCCCGAAACGTTCGCGCATCAGCTGCAACGCATCCGCAAACCTGCCATGTTTTGCCAACGCCTCGTAGACAAAATGGCTGTAAAACGTATTGGCAAGCACAACGCCACTTTCCGGATCGAGCGCTTCCCCTTCGGGTGCGATCGGAGGCGCGGCGGTGAATGTCAACCGCTTGGCATCGACAATGCGATCGAGCGCGGATGCGACCCGCCCCGGCTGCGGCTCGCCCCATAGCGCGATTGCCGCATTCGCGTGTTGGGATACGCGCAAATCCTGCTTTCCCGAGACGGGATCGACGACATCGACATAGACGCGCCGACGCGCATCCCAATGGCGCGCCTCGAGCGCACGCGAAATCGACTGCGCTCTCGCGGCGTAGCGCTCCGCCGCGCGTTCCCAGCCGATCGCCTTTCCCAATTCCGCAGCCGACCGAAACGAACCGGCAAGCTGCGCGTTGAGCGCTGCCGCCTCTCCCTTCCGCCCGACAGCGGCCCAATCCATAAAATGCCAATAGGGAATGTCGGCCACGAGACCGGACGGATCGATCAGGCGCTCGAACCAGGCCAGCGCCTTGAGAATGGACGGATAGATTGCATCGATCGTGTCGCGGTCGCCCGTGAGCCGCCAATGATCGGCGGCGGCGAGAATCCATTGCAAGGTCCAGTCGGGGATTAACGTGCCGTCGACCTTGTGATCTCCCGGTGCGAACATCTGGGTCAAGCCGTCGGGCCGCTGGCTTTCGGCGGCCTGGGCCAGATATTTCGCCGTCAATGGCGCGACGCAAGGTCCGAAGGCTGCATGCCCCACAAGGTTTTCGACCGTGACATCGCCCAGCCATTGCCGCTGCTCGCGGCTCGGACAATCTTCCCATGCGTCATGCATGCATTGGCGTAGGGTGTACGCACCCGTCGACCACAGGCTGTCGAGAAATCTGTCGGACGATTGAAATCGGCCGCGCTCTTCGACGGGATAGTTGGCGACGGTGGCGCCGAGGCTGCGAATCGTGAGCCCGTCCGGTGCATTGCGGATGTTCACCTGCATCCAGCGGATGGCGCACCATTCGAAGCGTTCGAATGTCTGGCGGCCCGCACGCGCACGATAGCGGCAACAATGGGAATCAAGTCCCAACCACGGCTTGGGCGTCGGCCGCGCGTCGGGCGCAGGGCCTTCCGGTGACCACTCGCCGGGAAGGCTTTCCGAACAGGCGATTTCGACGATCTCGCCACCCCGTGCCTCGATCTCGATGCGCGGATGTCCCGTCATGATTTTTGCAAAATCCAGCAGGATCGATACGTCGCGCCCTTGTGACGTCCGCACGACGGTCGTGCCATCGGAGGCCAGTAGAAGATCGTCGGCATTCCTGACGGCATTATCGGCCGCGGAAACGAGACGTTCCTGATAGATGCGCTGGTAAAAGGGCTGTTCGGGCTCAGGAAGCAGTCCGCGGATCCAGACTATTCGTTTCGCGACGACGCGCCGGTCATCGAGCTGCGGAATGCCGCGCGGCAGCAGAACGGGAAACGGACGCGTTTCCATGCCGCCATAGGTCGAATCGGGCTCGCCGCCACCGGAAACCATCGGGCGCGCGATGTCCCAGTCTGCGTCCACGAAATCGAGCGATGTCCATTGCGCCGACAGCCTCGCGCCGTCCAGATCTTCGATGAATCCCAATGAATGATTGGATTGCGGCATATCCTGCGTCCACGCATCGCTTTGCGTGCAACGCCAGTCCTCAGCCGTCGAGATGCGGATGCTCTTGTCGCCCACACGGGCATGGCCGTCGATCCACAGTCCGCCGTCCCCGAATGTCGGCTGCCACATGCCTTTCGTCGTTTCATAGAACGCGGTGTCGATGCCGTAGGTGTGTACGAGCACGGCGACAATGTTGCGGCCGGCCACAAGCGCGCTGCTCAGGTCATAGGTGTCGAAACGCTGATAGAGCGGGCTGCAGCGCACCGGACCGCGTCCGATCTGGACACCGTTGACGAAAAGCCGATAGCGGCCGTCGACAGTGATCGACAGTTCTGCGTTGCCCGGCTTGGCCGCGAGTTCGACAATTCTGCGGAAGAAGAACCAGCGGTTTTTCTCGTCGGGTCGTCGCGGCGCGCCAAGATAAACCGAGCGCGACCCGCGCGGATCGATCTCCTGCCTCGGCGTCCAGACAAAGGGCGGTCGAATCTTTTCGGTCACCGGGGGCTCCGCGACGCGCGGTATTGCAAGCGTGCGACCGCGCACGCATCGTTGGACATTGTCTGGGTCTGCTGGACCGCGTTGACGAAACGTGATCGTATTTGAGCGAAGTTGTCAACGTATTGAGACAGGCTGCATGACCCTCTCCACTGATACGGGCGCCGCAATCGTCGAGGCTGAGATTGCCGCGAAGGAGCACACGTCCATTGCCGATCTGCGCCTGCGCCCTCTGACCGTGAGATTGAAGTCCGCCTACGGGCTTGGCGCAGCCGTAGATGCATTTACAAATACTTCGCTCACATACTTCTTTTTCTTCTATGTCACTGCAGTGTGCGGCTTGTCCGGGACGCTTGCTGGGCTATCGACCTTCGTCGCACTGGCCGTGGACGCCGTCGCCGATCCTGCGATCGGACTGTGGTCGGACAACTCCGTCTCGCGTTTCGGGCGGCGGCACCCGTTCATGTTCATCAGCATTTTCCCGCTCGCCCTCTCATTCGGCCTGCTCTTTTCCATTCCAACCGGTCTCTCCGGCTGGCCGCTGTTCGCAGTTGTGACGGGTCTTGCGCTTGTCCTGCGATTTTCGCTGTCGCTGTTTCTCCTCCCCTACATCGCGCTGGGCGCGGAATTGTCCGACGACTACACCGAGCGTTCGACCATCGTGGCCTATCGGTCGATCTTCGCGACGTTCGCAACCTTCGCCTGTTTCGGACTGGCGTTGGCCGTCTACATGCCAGGACAGAACGGACTGTTGAATCGCGCAGCCTATATCCCCTTCGGCTGGACCGGCGCTGCGCTGATGTTGGTCTGCGGTCTCGGCGTAACGCTCGGAACGCGCGGTGTCATCGCGCGCTTGCACAAGACGGTGCCGCTTATGGGCTCCGCGGTCCGACAGTTCTTTCGCGAAATGGGAGAGATCCGCCGCAGTCCGTCTTTTGTCCCGTTATTCCTCTGCGTATTGACGTTTTTCGTCGCGCAGGGAACGGCGGGAGCGTTGACCGTTCATGCATTCACATATTTCTGGACCTTGGCACCCGGCGCACTGCAAGCAACATTCCTGGGGCTCGCCCTCGGCCCGATCGCTGGAATACCGTTGACGGCCTGGGCGTCGCTCCGCCTGGAAAAACGCACAATCGCCATCATCGGATTGTGCGTTTTCTGCCTCAGCCAGTTCGGCATGCCGGTCGCGAAAATCGCGGGGCTGCTCCCCGCCGGCGGACCTCCGCTGATCGCGATCATCGTTGGCAATGCATTCGTGCTCGGCGCGATGATCATCGCCCTGACGATTGCATTTCAATCCATGCTCGCCGATGCCGCCGACGAACATGAGCACCTGTTCGCCGCACGACGGGAAGGTATGTTTTTCGCCGGCTTGACCTTCTCCGCGAAAGCGGCCGGCGGCGCCGGAGCTCTCATCGCAGGTGTCGCGCTCGACGCCATCCATTTTCCGAGCCACATCGCAGCGCAGGGTGCACACCTGCACCTTCCGGCCGAGACGATCAGAAATCTTGGGCTGGTCTATGGACCGCTGCCGGCGCTGATCACTCTGTTGGGCGGGATATTCCTGTATCGCTACCGTCTCACACGGCAGAAGCACGCGGTCATACTGGCGGAGTTGAACAACCGGCGAAGCCCTTGATCCCCGCGCGATCTAGCGCGCGATGATTACTTCGACATTGTGCGATTTCAGCATCCGGACGTCTTCATCGCGCACGCCGGCGTCGGTGATGACGATGTCGATGGCATCGAGATCGCAAACGACGAAGCTGGCCGACGCCCGGAACTTGCTCGAGTCCACCAACACGATCAATTGATCGACCTTGTCCATCAGCTTCTGTTCGGCCTGAATCAGCACCACGTCCGCCTGCATCAATCCCTTCGCGCCCACCGCGGCCGCGCCCATGAACAGCTTGGACGCGTGATAACGGTTGATCCCGTCGTCTTCAAACGGGCTCAGAATGATGTTCTGCTCGCGGAAGATCGCGCCGCCCGGCACGGATACCCGCGCGCCCGGCTGCGGCAACAGCACATTGACGATATGGAGCGAATTCGTCAGCACCTGAAGCTCAAGCCCCTCGAGATGCGAGCACATCTGAAAAGTGGTCGTGCCGCCGTCGATGATGATCGCCTCGCCGCGCACGCAGAGCTTTGCGGCCGCGCGGCCGATCGCGGCTTTTTGTTCGGCGTGCCGCGCTTTGTTCTGTTCGAAGGGCGCACCCACCAGCCGATCGCTCGACGCCGGCCTGCTGCCTTCCTTCAGGCGCGCGCCGCCCCGGACGCGCTCGATCAGTCCCTGCGTTTCGAGCCGCTCGAGATCGCGCCGGATCGTCGCCGAAGACGCATCGAGCTGCTGGCACAGCTGCTTGAACGAAATAAATCCCTGGCTGTGGAGCAGCCGGGATATTTCGGCGTCGCGTTGGGCGGAATGCATGAGGTCGATTTACCGGGGGGATGACTCGGCCAAACTAACACACTGGGTAGGTGCGGTGCAGTAGGGAGTCCATTCGACCGTCAAACACCGCGCGACCTATTGCGCCACTGCGACGCGTAGGTCTCCATATCGGCACCCCACGGTTCGACACGTTCGGCAGTCTTTTGTGAACCTAGGTCGGGGAACTTTAGACGCGCCCCGCCAAGTGCGATGCCATCCGCCAAATCGATCCGAAAGACGGGCTGGTTGGGGCAAAGCGCTGCAAGCGCCGCGGGAAATACGGCATCGTCCGCAAAACGGCCTTCGATCACGATCGGACCGGTGGCGGCGATGAGATCGAGGCTTGCATGCGTCATCAATGCCAGATGCAGCGATGCCAGCGACGCAAGTTCCGCATTGTTCTCGACCTGTCCGACAATCGCGCCCTTCGACTGCGGGAACGGTCCCGTACCCGGCACGAATGAAGGTCGCGTCATGACTTCGCGTGCGACAAGCCGTTCGGCATCGCCAAGCGTGGGCGTTGTGCCGATCGCATCGCCCAGAATCGCTGCATATTCGCGCCCGCCCATGAATCTTACGGACGGGACTGCGTGCCCCTCGATATCGACATTCGCGAGCGTGTCGCGCTGCGGATCGAGTTCCGGAAATGCGGGCGCGCCGCTTTGCATCGCGACAAACCACGTTCCCGTGGAAACCAGCACGAATGGCGCGCCGCCCAGATCTGCGATTCCGCGTGCGGCATTGAGCGCCGCGTTGCTGTCGTGAACGCCGCAAAGGACTTCGCAGGATCGCCGCAATCCGGTCGCCGCGGCGATTTCCGGTCGCAACGTCCCGAGAATTGCGCTCGCTGGACGAATCGCTCCCAGCCTGCGATCCCATCCATGCTGCTGTGCGAGTGCGGAATATCGCTGGTCCGTCGGACGCCAGAGATCGGTATGGCAGCCAAGACTGCTTACTTCCGCGGCGCGCTCGCCGCAGAGACGCCAGGCCCAAAATTGCGGCCACAACAGAATATTGGCCCGCGATGCCGATGGATATAGGCGCTCCTGCCAGAACAGTTGTGCGCCGAGATTCAGCCCTTGCGGAAGGCGCGGCGAGCACGTCTCTTCAAAAGGATCGCGTTCCCGGTCGTATTGTTCCGCGATGTCGGGCGGGATTTCGGTCTCATAGTCGAGCACGGGAACGAGCAGACAATCTTCCGAAACGAATGCCGCCGTCGCGCCATGCGCAACCGGCACGATCGCTCCAACCGTCGCGAGCTTCGCGAACTCTCGCAAATGATGCACGAGCCACTCTTCCATTCCGCTCGCATCCAGGTCCAGGCGAGCGTCGAGAACAGGCCGTGCATTGACCCGCGAACGAGCGGCCAAGACAGCACCCTGCCGATCCATCAGCGACAGCTTGGTGTGGGTCTTGCCCACATCAACAACGATCAGAGCATTATCCATCTTGAGCCAATTTGACGCTATTTGATCGATTATAGCCTGAAATGATAGTATTCTGTGGCCGGCTTTGGTAGGCTGGGCCTACAGACGGAGCCTTTCATGGATCGCCCCCGGACTCAGCAGTCCGCCACACCCCTCAGCCTGCCGCAATCGCGGTGGTCGCGCACCGACACTGCGAAGCTGAGCGAACCGGAGCTTCTGCAATACCGTTCCAATCTGCTGGGGTCCGATCTGGCCGTGACGAATTTCGGCGGCGGCAACACGTCGGCAAAAATCTCGCAGACCGATCCGCTGACCGGCGACGCCGTCACCGTTCTCTGGGTCAAAGGCTCCGGCGGAGACCTCGGCTCGATGAAACTCGACGGGTTCGCCACGCTCTATCTCGATCGCCTGCTCGGCCTCGAAGCGAAATATCGCGGACACGACCGCGAAGACGAAATGGTGGGCTTCCTGCCCTATTGCACTTTCGCGCTCAATCCGCGCGCAGCCTCCATAGACACGCCGCTGCACGCCTATCTGCCCTATGCGCATATCGATCACATGCATCCCGACGCAGTGATCGCATTGGCTGCGGCGGCCGATGGCGAGAACACCACGCGAAAGATATTCGACGGCGAAGTGGGCTGGATCGGTTGGCAGCGTCCCGGCTTCGATCTCGCGCTGAAATTGCGCGCGGCCGTGCGTGCGCAACCGAATCTTCGCGGCCTCGTGCTCGCGGGCCACGGACTCATCTCCTGGGGCGAAACGGCCGAAGCCTGCTACGAAAACACGCTCGACCTGATCCGACGAGCCGCGACGTTCCTCAACAAACGCCTCTCCGACGCGCCTGCGTTCGGCGGACCCGTGGTCGAGCCTTTGCCTCTGGCAGACCGCCGCTCGGTTGCTGCCGAATTGCTGCCGCAATTGCGCCTCCAGGCCGGCCGCAAGATCGGGCACTTCGACGACGCGACCGAGGTGCTCGAATTCGTCGGCTCCCAGGACGCAGCGCGGCTCGCCGGCATCGGCACGTCCTGCCCGGACCATTTCCTGCGCACGAAGATCTGGCCGCTGGCAATCGATTTCGCGCGCCTGCGAGATGACAACGACTATCTCGCGGAATCCTTTGCCGCCTATCGCCGGAAATATACAGCCTATTACGAAAGCTGCAAATTTGCGGACTCGCCGAAGCTCCGCGATGCCAATCCCGTTGTCATCCTTGCGCCGGGAATCGGCATGTTCACGCTGGCGAAGGACAAGGCGACGGCCCGCATCAGCGCAGAGTTCTATCGTAATGCGATCAACGTGATGCGCGGCGCCGAGGCGATCGGCGGCTATGTCGGTCTGCCGGACAAGGAAGCATTCGGCATCGAATATTGGCAGCTGGAAGATGCGAAGCTTCAACGCATGCCGAAGCCGAAGTCGCTCGATGGCAGCATTGCACTGGTTACGGGGGGAGCCGGCAGCATCGGACGCGCCACGGCGCGGCGCCTGCTCGAGGAAGGCGCCTGCGTCGTCCTTGCGGACCTGGATGCAAAAAGGCTGTCCGACGTGGAAAAGGAATTGGTGGAAGCTTTCACGCGCGATCGCGTTCGTATCGCCGCAACCGATGTGACGAAAGAAGAAGACATCCAGGCCGCCTTCGATCTCGCGGCGCGGGAATATGGCGGCGTCGACATCATGGTGGCCAATGCCGGAATTGCGTCTGCCGCGCCTATCGAGGAAACCACGCGCGAGATCTGGCACCGGAATTATTCCGTCCTCGCGGAGGGTTATTTCCTTGCCGCCCGTTCGGCTTTCACATTGATGAAAAAAAGCGGCGGCTCGATCGTTTTTGTGGGCTCGAAGAATGCGCTGGCCGCGACGCCCAACGCGTCGGCCTACGCGTCTGCCAAGGCGGCCGCCCTGCATCTGGCGCGTTGCCTTGCGCTCGAGGGCGCGCCCCATGGGATTCGCGTCAACACGGTCAATCCCGACGCGGTACTCAAAGGCTCGCACATCTGGGACGGCGCCTGGCGCGACGAACGCGCCAAGGCCTATGGAGTCGAACCGGGCGCAGAACTCGAAGAGCTTTATCGCACCCGCAGCCTTCTGAAGCGCGAGGTGTTGCCGGAAGACGTGGCCGAAGCGATCCTGTTTTTCGCGAGCGACAAATCCGCCAAGTCCACCGGCAACATCATCAATGTCGACGCCGGAAATGCGCAAGCCTTCACCCGCTGAAGAACCGGAGGCAGATAATGGAGCTGGCCGGAATTCCTCCCGAAGTGATCGATGCGGAGAACAAGCGCCGCGTTGAGGCGTTGAACGACGAGTATGACAGCCTCGGCCGCGCACTGCATCGCCGCGGCCGCGCGATTGACGCGATCAAGGACAAGGTCAAGAAGCTGGCCGTCGCGATTCCGACCTGGGGCGTAGGGACGGGCGGCACGCGCTTTGCCCGCTTTCCCATTCCGGGCGAGCCCTCGAATATTTTCGAGAAGATCGAAGACTGTGCGATCATCCAGACCTTAGGCCGCAACACACCGACCGTCTCGCCGCATTTCCCCTGGGATGAAACGCCGGATCCCGTCGAGCTGCGCGATTTTGCGGTGGAACACGGCCTCGGCTTCGACGCCGTCAATTCCAACACGTTCCAGGACAGAGCCGGCCAGGCGCGCTCCTACAAATACGGCTCTTTGACACACGCGGACGAAGCGGTTCGCGATCAGGCGATCGCGCATAACATTTCCTGCATCGAGACGGGCAAGAAGCTGGGTTCCAAGGCGATTACGGTGTGGATCGCGGACGGTACCAATTTTCCGGGGCAGTCGGACATGACCGGCGCGCTCGACCGCTATCTGGACAGCACGGCCGATATTTATGCGGCGCTCCCTGCCGACTGGCGGCTCTTCATTGAGCACAAGCTCTATGAGCCCGCATTCTATTCGACCGTGATTTCGGACTGGGGCACAAGCGTGCTGTGCGCGCAACAGCTGGGCCCGAAGGCACAATGTCTCGTCGATCTCGGCCACCACGCGCCCAGCGTCAACATCGAGCAGATCGTGGCGCGGCTGGCGCGCTTTGGAAAACTGGGCGGGTTTCATTTCAACGACAGCAAATATGGCGACGACGATCTCGATACGGGTTCGATCAATCCGCATCAGCTGTTTCTCGTGTTCAACGAGTTGATCGAAGCGGAAAAACGCGCGGGCGCCGACGGCTTTCATCCGGCCTATATGCTGGACCAGTCGCACAACGTGACCGATCCGATCGAAAGCCTGATGAACAGCGCGGCGGCCGTAGCGGCGGCTTACGCGCGCGCGCTCTGCGTCGACCGCAATGCGCTCGCCGACCACCAATCGAAAAACGATGTGATCATGGCGTTTAACGCCTTGCGGCGCGGCTATGACACGGACGTGCTGCCGATACTTGCCATGGCCCGCTATGAGGCGGGAGGCGCGATCGATCCGATTGCGACCTATCGCGCCTCGGGCTGGCGCGCGCGCAAGGCGCAGACGCGCAAGGTTCCGGAAATCGCATCGGCGGGAATCGTCTGAGTACAGGCGCCTACATTACGGCGCCGATCTGCCACGGCACGAACTCGACGCCGCCATAGCCAAGCTCTTCGCTCTTGCTGCGTTCGCCGGATGCTACCCTCAACAGGTAGTCGAGAATTTCTCCGCCCTTCTCCTCGACAGTTGCGTGGCCGTTGGCAATCGTCCCGCAATCGATATCGATGTCGTCCGTCATGCGCGCATAGATTTCGGAATTCGAACTCAGTTTGATCGAAGGTGACGGTTTGCAGCCATAGGCCGAGCCACGGCCCGTGGTGAATGCAATCATGGTGGCGCCGGATGCGACCTGACCGGTCGCCGAGCAGGGATCAAAGCCGGGACTGTCCATGAATACGAGCCCGCGCGTGCGGATCGGTTTCGCATATTCGACGACGTCCATCAGCGGCGACGTGCCGCCTTTCGCCACTGCCCCCAGCGATTTCTCCAGGATCGTGCTGAGACCGCCCGCCTTGTTGCCCGGGGACGGATTGTTGTTCATCTCCGCGCCGTGAATTTTCGTGTAGTGCTCCCACCAGTCGAGGCGGGCGCGCAGCTTTGCGGAGACTTCGGGAGATTGCGCACGCGCATAAAGCAGATGCTCCGCGCCGTAGATTTCCGGCGTCTCCGACAGAATGACGGTGGCTCCCAGCGCGGCCAGACGATCCGACGCATTGCCGAGTGCCGGGTTCGACGTCACGCCCGACCACGCATCCGATCCACCACATTGCAATCCCAATACGAGCTCGCTCGCGGAAACCTCGGTGCGGCGGGCCGCATCGACCTCGGGCAACAATGTCTTCAGCCGTTCGAGCCCTTCGGCAATCGCGCGTCGCGTGCCACCCGCATCCTGGACGGTGAAGGATTGAAAGGCGCCGCTCTCCGCGATGCCGTAGTCGTCCTTCAGCCGCGCGATCTGGAGCACTTCGCAGCCGAGACCCACCAGCAGGATGGCGCCGAAATTGGCATTGGCGGCCGTGCCCCAGAGCGTACGGCGCAGGATATCGAATCCTTCCCCCTCGCCCGCCATGCCGCAGCCGCTCGCATGCGTGATTGGCACGATGCCGTCGACATTGGGGAAGCCTGCGAGCAAACCCGATTTCTCTGCCGCTTCGGCGATGTGACGCGCGACCGTGGCCGAGCAGTTCACGCTGGTGAGGATGCCGATATAGTTGCGCGTGCCCACACGGCCTTCCTTGCGCCGGAAGCCCATGAAGCTTTGGGGCGCTTCGCGGCGCTGCCATACGGGGCCTGCTTCGGCGACAGCGCGCAAATCGGAAATCGCGAGATTGTGGACGTGAACATGTGCGCCGGCCGCGATGTCACATGTCGCCACGCCGATCACCTGTCCGTATTTGCGGACTGGCTCGCCGGCAGCGATTGGGATCGTCGCGATCTTGTGGCCCGAAGGAATGGGTTCCGCCGCGTGGATATTTTCCGCTATCAGAAACGTCCCTTGCCGCAGCCGCCCGCTGGCCACCACGACATTGTCGGTGGGGTGCAACCGAACAGCCATGCCGCTGGGGCCGACAACCTTATCCATTCAAATTCCTGCCAACTGACATGTTACTATGGACTAATCCCATACGAATTCATAGCATTCTGCCGGAAATGGGAATTTCTGACATATCAGCATGACAAACCAGCCCACCCAATTGGATTTCCGTGACTCCTCGAAGACCGAGCGGGTCTACGGCGATTTGCGCCGACGGATTCGGGAGTTGGTTTTGCCGCCGGGCGCTCCACTCCGCAAGGAAGAGATCGCGCTCTCGCTCGGTGTGTCGCGCGCGCCCGTCAGCGAAGCGATTGCGCGGCTGGCCGATGAAGGCCTCGTCGATGTGTTTCCGCAGCATGGCAGTTTCGTGGCGCCCATCCGCGCGAGCGAAGTGCGCGAAAGTCTTTTCATTCGTACCGCGCTCGAGACCGAAGCGATGCGGCGCGTGACGGCAAAAGCCAATGCGCGATTGTTCCGCGCGCTCGACGACAATATTTCCGATCAAACGCGCGCGCTTGCCGCGAACGATCTCGCGCGGTTTTACGATCTCGATGAGGCGCTGCACGCCACAATCTTCGGCGCCGTCGAATCGCCCCGCGCGTCGCGGCTGCTCGATGCGGCACGCGCGCCCCTCGACCGCGTCCGGCGGCTTGCGCTTCCCGAACAGGAACGGCCGCAGCAAACGCTGGCGGAGCACCGCCGCCTCGTCGATGCGATCCATTCGGGCGATGGCGAACTGGCTGTGGCCGCGATGCGCGCGCATCTCGCAATGGTCGCGCGTTCGGTCGAGCGCAATCTCCCGCGAATCGAGATGCAGAATGGCTGATGCGATAGGCACGATGCCTGTTCGTCCCTTCGTCACCCGTGGCGGCCGCAAGCTCGATTTCACCGCGCTGGGCTTCGGCGGCGCGCCGCTAGGAAACATGCATCGCGTCCTGACAGAAGACGAAGCACAGGAGACACTCGAAATCGCCTGGAAAGCGGGCATCCGCTATTTCGATACCGCGCCGCTTTATGGTCACGGACTGTCAGAGATGCGCATCGGCTCCGCGCTGACGGGGCGGAATCGCGCGGACTTCCTACTGTCGACCAAGGTCGGGCGCTTGCTCGATCCCTGCGCGACCGGCGAAGAAGAGAGCGGCATCTACAAGCATACGCCGCATGTGCGAGTGAAGTTCGATTATTCCTATGACGGCGTGATGCGGTCCTTTGAGGCAAGCCTGTCGCGTCTGGGCTTCGATCGCGTCGACGTCCTGTTCGTGCATGACGTGGACGCCCGCACGCATGGCGGTCGCGCGCAATCCGAGATCCGCATGCGCGAGCTGATCGATCTGGGCGGCTGGCGCGCGCTTGCGGAATTGCGCTCGTCCGGAGCCGTCGCGGCGATCGGCGCGGGTGTCAACGAATGGGAACCCTGCGCGAGACTGCTTGAACTGACCGATCCCGATCTCTTTCTGTTGGCCGGTCGCTATACGTTGCTGGAACAGGCGCCGCTGCAAGAGCTGTTTCCGCAATGCGTGGCTCGCGGAGTCGGCGTCGTCATCGGCGGCCCGTTCAACTCCGGCATTCTCGCCGGCCAGTCGACCTATGATTATGCAGCCGCGCCGCCCGATATCCTTGCGCGCGTGCGAGCGCTTCACGCGATCTGCCGCGGCCATGACATTCCTCTCGCCCAGGCGGCGCTCCGGTTCCCGCTTGCGCATCCGTCCGTCGTCAGCTTGATCGCGGGCGCACAGACCAAAAGCGAAGTCTCGGACAATGCGGCAATGATGGGCGTCGCCACACCGGTCGCCCTCTGGGATGACTTGAAAAGGAACAATCTTCTCGAGCCCGATGCGCCCGTGCCGCAGGATTCGGCAAAGGAGACTCAATCATGCTGAAGGGCATCGATCCGATACTGGGGCCCGATTTGCTCGCCATTCTGCGTGCGATGGGCCATGGCGACGAGATTGCAATCGTCGACGCAAACTTCCCTGCGACCTCTTCCGCCAAACGCCTTGTGCGCGCGGATGGAGTAGATGCGCCACGCATGGTGCGTGCGATCCTCAGCGTGTTGCCTCTCGACATCTTCGTGCCGAACGCCGCCTTCCGAATGGCCGTTGTGGACCGTCCGGACGAAATCCCGCCGATCACCCACGAATTCGCCGCTGCTCTCAAAACCGCGGATTATGCGGGAGAGATTGAGCCGATCGAGCGCTTCGCCTATTACGAGCGCACGCGCAATGCCTATGCGATCGTGGCGACCGGCGAACTGCGCTACTGGGGCAATCTGATCCTGAAGAAGGGCGCCATTCCGCCCGATGATGCAAAATGATTCGCATCGACGCGCATCAGCATTTCTGGCGGATCGCGCGCGGCGATTATGGCTGGCTGACGGCGGCCGGCCATCCTGCGATCCATCGCGATTTCCTGCCGAACGACCTATCGCCTCTGCTGAAGAACGCGCGCATCGAGAAAACAATCCTCGTGCAGGCCGCACCTTCCGTCGCGGAAACTGAATTTCTGCTGGAGCTTGCGGCAGATACGAGTTTTGTGGCGGGTGTCGTTGGATGGGTCGATTTCGAGGCACCCGACGCCGCGAAGGCAATCGATCATCTTGCGCGCAACAAATCCCTCCTGGGCTTGCGCCCCATGATCCAGGACCTTGCGGACGACGATTGGGTGCTCAGCCGACGTATAGAGCCCGCCATCACCGCCATGAAGGCGAACAATTTGCGGTTCGACGCACTCGTTAAACCGCGACATTTACCCAGCTTGCGTAGATTTATCGACCGCCACGCGGGTCTGCCCGTCGTGATCGATCATGGCGCCAAACCTGATATCGCACAGGACGATATCGATCGGTGGGAGGGCGCCATTCGCACGATCGCCCGCGAGACCCGTGCCTACTGCAAACTGTCCGGTCTTGCCACGGAAGCGCGAAAGAATTTCGATGCGCAGGACATCCGCCCCGCCGTCGATATTCTGTGCGACGCGTTCGGCGCCGAGCGCCTGATGTGGGGCAGCGATTGGCCGGTCGTCAATGAAGCATGGGACACGGGCAAATCGTTCAGCCCGGAACCATATACCCGCTGGCACGCCATAGCCGGGGACCTGACACGCTCGCTGTCAGGTTCGGCGAACGATCGACTATTCGGCGGTACCGCTGCCGAATTCTACGGAGTCGCCTGATGCAGCTTTCCCCTCGCGACATTCTTCCCGATGATTCCTGCGCGGGAACGCTCGTCGGCCGCGTGTGGATCGAAGGAGCACAAGCCGGTCCGCGCACCTGTGTGGTGCGCGAAGACGGTCTTCACGACCTTTCCAACCTCGCACCGACGCTCAGCGATCTGTTAGATATGCCGGAAATCGCTGCGCGCGTTCGGGATCACCGGAGCGGTGCCCTCTGTTCTCTCGACCATGCTTTGCAGAACGGCGCGCTACTCGCGCCCTGCGATCTCCAGGCGATCAAGGCGGCTGGCGTCACCTTCGCCGATAGCCTGATCGAACGCGTCATCGAAGAGCGCGCCAAGGGCGACGCGGATGCCGCGACCAGACTTCGCCTGGAACTCACGCAATCATTCGGCGGCAGCCTCCGCGGCCTGAAGCCCGGCTCGCCCGCTGCGGCCGAAGCAAAATCGACACTGATGCGCAACGGATTGTGGTCGCAATATCTCGAGGTCGGCATCGGCCCCGATGCAGAGATATTCACGAAGGCACAGCCGATGTCGGCCGTGGGGGCAGGTGCGGCAGTCGGCATCCATCCCAAATCCGAATGGAACAATCCGGAGCCAGAAATCGTGCTTGCCGTGTCGTCACGCGGCGAAATCGCAGGCGCCACGCTCGGTAACGATGTAAACCTCCGCGATTTTGAAGGCCGCAGCGCGCTGCTTCTTTCGAAGGCCAAGGACAATAATGCGTCCTGCGCGATCGGTCCGTTCATCCGGCTATTCGACGCGAGTTTCAAACTCGACGACATTCGCGCGGCCGATGTGCATCTTCGAGTCGAGGGCCGCGATCAATATGTGGTCGAAGGCACCAGTTCGATGCGCGCGATTAGTCGCGATCCCCTGGACCTCGTGCGCGCGACGATCGGCGCCGAACATCAGTATCCGGACGGGTTCATGCTGTTTCTCGGAACCATGTTCGTGCCCACAAAGGATCGCCTGCGCGCGGGTCAGGGCTTCACGCATCTGGATGGCGACATCGTGCGCGTCTCTTCGCCGAAGCTGGGACAGCTTGTGAATGTCGTAACCACGTCCGATCGCGCACCGCGCTGGGACTATGGCGCACGGGCCCTGATGCGCTCCCTGGCTGCACGCGGCCTCTTATAAAATCGGCAGGAGTAGCGAACATGACTTATCCCAAACCCGAACGCGCGCAGATCGATTTCTTCAATCGACATGGCTATCTGGTGGTAGAAAATGCGATTCCCGCCACCGATCTCGACGAACTCGAAGGCTGGTGCGAGAAAATCCTCGAGGAGAAGGAAACGCTCGCCAACGATTGGGCGTGGGATGCCAGGGAGTCGCGCGATCAGCGCTCCTTTCGCATCGTGCAGTCCTCGCCGTCCTTTGTCTGGAAGGATATTCGCGAATCCGCCTATCGCAAATGGCTGGTGGAATTCGGTTCGATTCTGATGAACCGGAAGCTTGAATTCTGGTACGACCAGTTTCTTGCAAAGCCACCGGCCAAGAGCGTGCCCACCTATTGGCATCAGGACGAAGGTTATTGGGGCCGGAATCTGGACGACCGTGGCATCACCTGCTGGATTCCGCTGCAGGACGTGACTGCGCAAAACGGCTGTATGCATTTCATCGACGCCGGGCACCTCGAAGGCGTGTTGCCCCACCGTCTCGTCGAAGGCATGAAAAGTGATCTTCTGACCTGCGACGTGGATGAAGCGCGCATGGTCGTGTGCCCGATCGCGCGCGGCAGCGTCACCTTCCACCATTCGAAGACGCCCCACATGACGACGGCCAACACATCGACCGGCTGGCGCAAGGCTGTCACCAATCACATGCAGGCCGTCGGCGCGGGCGGCGAAGGCGATCATTATGCGTGGAAGATCTATGTGAACCAGCGCACGGGAGACCGCATCGTGCCGAAGGAGAAAACCGACGGCGTGCCGCGCGAATTCGTCGACCGGTTCAAGCCCAAATCGGTATAATAGTTGCGCAAATCTAAAATCGAATAGCGACGGGGTTTTTGGCATGACGGAATTTTCAGGGCTCGGTCTCAATCTCGGCAATCTCTCGCGCCTCTCGAAGGCGAAGTCGCGCTCGATCAGCCCGGAGAATTTCACCGGCGAAAAAGGTAAAGGCGGAATGTCGACCGATGGCCCCGCCGCAAACGCCGCGCGGGGGCTTGGCCAGGGTTGGAAAGTCTCGCCCTATATCGTAATCGAACCCGGCGAAACGCGGACCCTTGCAGACATCGCCGGCGCAGGCGCGATTCAGCAAATCTGGATGACGATGGCCTTCGGCAAATGGCGGCACACGATCCTGCGTACCTATTGGGACGGTCAACAACAACCTTCAATCGAGTGCCCTGTCGGCGATTTCTTCGCCTGCGGCTGGGAGAAGTTCGCGCAGGTGTCGTCGCTGGCGGTCTGCGTCAATCCGGGCCGCGCGTTCAACTGCTATTGGGAAATGCCCTTCCGCAGCCGCGCGCACTTTACGCTTACGAACCTGAACGACGAGAAGATCTACGTTTACTATCAAATCAATTACACGCTCACCGAAGTGCCGGAGGATTGCGGCTATTTCCACGCGCAATTCCGGCGCACCAATCCACTTCCCTATAAGGACGTCTTCACGATCCTCGATGGTGTCAAAGGTCGCGGACAGTATGTCGGCACTTATATGGCCTGGGGCGTGAACAATTCCGGCTGGTGGGGCGAAGGCGAGATCAAGTTCTTTATCGATGGCGACAGGGAATTCCCCACCATCTGCGGCACCGGCACCGAGGATTATTTCTGCGGCGCCTACAATTTCGACGTGGGAAGCTTTGAAAAGGACTGTCCCGGCGGCTCGGCCTATGTCGAATTCACCACGCCCTATGCCGGCCTGCCGCAAGTGATCCGTCCGGACGGCGTCTACAAATCGCAGACGCGCTTCGGCATGTATCGCTGGCACATCATGGATCCGGTCCGCTTCGAGTCCGATCTGCGGGTCACGATTCAGGCGCTCGGCTGGCGCTCTCACAAGGATCGCCAATATCTGCCGCTGCAGGACGATATCGCGTCGGTCGCCTTCTGGTATCAGACGTTACCCACGGCTGCGTTTCCGGCATTGCCGGATCGCAACTATCTGGAAGTTATCTGAGGGACGCGCGATGCCGTCATTGATTTATGTTGCTGGTGTTGCGATGACGCCGTTTGTCAGGCCCAGCGCTGGCGCCGTCTATCTCGATATGGGGGCAAAGGCCGCGGCCGATGCGCTGGCGGACGCCGGTCTGAGCTACGCGGACGTCGAGCAGTGCTACGCGGGATACGTCTATGGCGACTCGACGAGCGGCCAGGCTGCCCTCTACCGGGCCGGCCTGACTGGCATCCCCATCATCAATGTCAACAACAATTGCTCGACCGGCTCGACCGCATTGTTCCTCGCCCGTCAGGCGGTCGCCTCCGGCGCGGCGGATTGCGTGCTCGCTCTCGGATTCGAGCAGATGGCGCCGGGTGCGATCGGCGACGTCTACAGCGACCGCCCAAGCCCGCTCGCCCGCTTCGTCGAGATCGCGAACGAAAATTCGGATGTGGAAGACGCACCGATGGCGATCAAGCTGTTCGGCGGCGCCGGGCGCGAATACCAGCAGCGATTCGGCGCGGAAGACGCGACCTTTGCGATGGTCGCCCAGAAGGCGCGAAAGCACGCCAGGCACAATGAACGGGCGATTTTTCGAACGGAGCTGACTGTCGAAGAGATCCTCGCCTCGCCAAGATTGTGCGGTCCCGTCACGCGGCTGCAATGCTGTCCCCCGACATGCGGCGCTGCGGCCTCGATCGTCGTTTCCGAAAGCTTCGCGCGACGGCGCGGGCTGCGCATGGACGTTGCGATCCGCGCGCAGGCCATGACGACCGATCTTCCCTCCAGCTTCGAGGAAAAAAGTCTGATTAAAGCGGTGGGCTACGATCTCACGGCAAATGCGGCGCAACAGATCTACGACAAATCCGGCGTAGCGCCCGATGACGTCGACGTCGCGGAATTGCACGATTGCTTCACCGTCAATGAAGTCCTCAGTTACGAAGGATTGCAATTCGTGAAACCGGGTGAGGCGGAACGATTTATTCGCGACGGCGACAACACCTATGGCGGGGGCATCGTCACCAATCCGTCAGGGGGCTTGTTGTCGAAGGGTCATCCGCTCGGGGCGACGGGCCTCGCGCAGTGCGCAGAACTCGTCTGGCAGTTGCGGGGCGAGGCAGGCCTGCGACAAGTGGAGTACGCGCGCATCGCACTCCAGCACAATCTCGGGCTGGGGGGCGCCTGCGTCGTCACGCTGTACGAACGCCCGTGAAGCCGTCAAATCGCCCTGTCGCGACCTTTCCAGAATCCGGCCCGGATTTCGCGCTTGAGGATTTTTCCCACAGCGCTGTGCGGAAGCTCCGGCCATATCTCAACGGATTTCGGAGCCTTGAGACTGCCCAGTTTCCGCTTGCAGAGCGCGATAATCTCGTCGGCGGTCACATTCGCGTTCCTGCGGCAGGCGACGATGGCAGTGACCGCCTCGCCCCACTTCTCATCCGGAATTCCGATGACCGCGCACTCCAGAATCGCGGGGTGGCCCAAAATAGCGGCTTCGACTTCCGTTGGATAAATATTGAACCCGCCCGAGATGATCATGTCCTTCTTGCGATCGACGATCGTGATGAACCCCCGCGAATCCTTGACGCCGATATCCCCGGTGTGGTGCCAGCCGAAGGCCCTGGTCTCCTCGGTCTCCTGCGGCTTCTTGTAATAGCCCGACATCAGCATCGACGATTGCACGACCACTTCACCGGGCACGCCTGCGCCAAGCAACGTGCCGTCGTCGGCCATGATTTCGACGCGCGAAAGTGCCGTCTGCCGCCCTGCGACCGGATAAATCGATTCATCGCGCGTCCCGTCGGCGCGCAGATAATCGCGGGGAGTCTTCACGAGCACGGGAAACAGCGACTCCACCTGGCCGAACACTTCGTAAAGCACCGGGCCGAATGTCTGGATGGCTTCGCGGAATCGCTCCGGCGCCGTAGGTGCCGCGCCGATCATCAACGCGCGAAGAGAGGAATAGTCGTAATCCTTCCGCGTGGGATGATCGAGCAACGCATAAAGCGCCGTGGGTGGCAGGAAGAGATGCGAGATCTTCTCCTGCTCGATCGTCGCGAGCACGGCGCCCGCCTCGAAGCCACGATGGATGACGTTTGCCGCGCCGCGCGCGAAGAACGCGCACATCAGCAATCCGGCTGCATGCGTGATCGGGGCCGCAACAAGACCGCGCGATTGCGGTCCGATTTCGAGGCTCGAATACATCGTGACAATGGTGGCTTCGAGAGAATGATGCGTATGCACTGCGGCCTTCGACGGGCCGGTCGTACCGCCCGTGAGCTGCAGAAACGCCGGGGACAGCGGGTTTTCGATGCCGCCTTCGAATCGGCCTGCATGACCGGCTGCCCATTGCTCAAGGCTTGGGCCGTGTGCCGACGGGCCATCGATGCAGATAAATGTCCTGGCGAGCGGGAGCCCCCCGGCGAGCCGCGGAACATCCGCCTCGAACTGGCTGTGGAAGAACACGCATTCGCAATCCAGATAGTGAAGGCACTCGATATTCGTTTCGAGCGCGGAGCGGATGTGCACCGAGAGCCACAACATGTCTGCGCGATTGAGCGCCAATTGAAGAATCGAAATGCGATAGTCGTTCGGCGCATAGATCGCGACGTGCGACCCTTTGTGAAGTTTCGGATGAGCCAAAAGCGCGTGGGCGACCGTATGCACGCGTTCCTGCGCCTCGCGGTAGGTCAGGCGCACTGCGCCGTCGATCAGCATCTCGCCGTCGGGCGCAAGCGCTGCCATCTTGTCGAAGTAATCTGCAATTCGCATGTCGCGAGTCCTGAATTGAAACCGTCATGTTATTGGGAACAGATGCAATGACGCAATCCGCGAGATAATTCTTCGCCGACAAAACTTTGCATGTGAATGCGCGCTGTGCGCATGCACGGATTCATGCCCTCGGGCGCAACGTTGAACGGGTGTCGACATGCTATTGACCGAGACGCAAGAAGCGGTGCGCGAAGCAATCCGAAGATTTGCGCAAGAGAAGATCGCGCCGCACGCCGCCGCGTTCGAGGCGGCGGGAGTTTATCCCACAGAAATCTTCACGGCGCTCGCAGATCTCGGAATGATGGGAATGACGGCGCCGGAACAATTCGGCGGCGCCAATGCCGATTTCGTCTCCTATGCGCTCGCGCTGATGGAGATTGCCGCCGCCGATGCCGCACTCGCGGCGATCCTGTCGGTGCACAATTGCCCGGTCATTTCCGCCATCCTTCAAAACGGCACGTCTTTGCAAAAGGAGCGGTTTCTTCCTGCACTGACACGCGGGCGCATCATCGGCGCTTTCGCATTGACCGAAGCCGACGCCGGTTCGGACGCATCCGCCATTCGCATGCGGGCCCGCACCATCGACGGGGGCTATGTGCTCGACGGGTCCAAGCAGTTCGTCACGTCGGGACGCATCGCGGGTCTGGCGATCATGTTCGCCGTGACGGATTCCAGTGCGGGCAAGCGCGGCATCTCGGCCTTTCTCGTGCCGACGGAACGCGCGGGCTATAAGGTCGATCGTGTCGAACATAAGATGGGGCAGCAAGCATCGGACACTTGTGCCATTTCCTGCTCGGATCTTTTTGTGGAAGGCGAACTTCGGTTGGGCAGCGAAGGCGAAGGCTATCGCATTGCGCTATCCAATCTGGAAGGCGGACGCATCGGTATTGCCGCGCAGAGCGTGGGAATAGCACAGGCTGCTTTGAGCCTGGCGGTCGCCTACGCCAAGCAGCGCCGCTCCATGGGCAAAATCATCATCGAGCATCAGGCAGTGGGGTTTCGACTCGCGGAGATGGCGGCGCAACTGGAATCCGCGCGTCAGCTAACGCTCCACGCCGCTGCGTTGAAGGAGTCCGGCCGACCCTGCCTGAAGGAGGCCGCAATGGCCAAGCTCGTCGCCAGCGAGACCGCGGAGCGCGTCTGCTCCGGCGCGATCCAGACGCTGGGCGGTTACGGCTATCTCGAGGATTTCGGATTGGCCAAGCTTTATCGAGATGTCCGCGCGTGCCAGATCTATGAAGGCACGTCCGATATCCAGCGGATGCTCATCTCTCGCTCGCTTTGACCGCAGAGGGAACCGGCCGCAGACGATCCGCTCCGACCACGAGCTTCCCGTGCCGCGAATTCATTTGCTCCAGGACCAGTCGGAAGCCGCGGTGCGGCAGCCGCCGCCGCTTGCGCCCGTCCAGGCGCGGCCGTGCACGACGCGGCCTGTGGGGGCGCCCGTCGCCTTGCCGTCCCTGAACGCAAAGCCGCCATTGACGAGCACAACGTCCACGCCGACGGCGAGCTGATCCGGCACGGCATAGGTCGCGCGGTCGGCGATGGTGTTCGGATCGAACACAACGATGTCCGCGTAATAGCCCGCCTTCAGCAATCCGCGATCAGCGAGCGACAGGTTCTGTGCCGGAAAGCCCGACAAACGCCGAATGGCGTCCTGCAAGGTCAGGTCGTGATTTTCGCGCACATATTTTCCCAGCAGCCGCGCGAAGTTGCCATAAGCGCGCGGATGGCTTTTCGCGAGCAGGAACACGCCCTCGGGCGCGGGGGCAGCCTCATCCGAACCAAAGCTCATCCAGGGCAGCGCCACCTCGCGGCGGACATTATCTTCGCTCATCAGGAAATAGGCGACGCCAACGCGCGAACCATCTTCGATCACAAGGTCGATCGCGGTGTCCTCGGGACTTTCGTTTCGCATCTTCGCGACCTCGGCCAGGGTCTTGCCGGCGAGCGGCTTCAATTTGGGATTTTTGAACGCCAATAGCAGCGTGCCCTGGGGTCCCGCGCCGGCGTAGATATTTTCCCAGGTCTTGGGATGCGCATCCAGCATCTCCGCTTTGACGCGCGCGCGAATAGCGGGGTCCTTCAACCGCGCTATCCATTTCTCGAGCCCGCCATCCTGCGCCCAGGAGGGCATCGCCGCATCGAAGCCCGTGGCGCCTGCAGTGTAAGTGTACATGTTGGCGGTGATGCGCGTGCCGCGGGCGCGCGCGGCGTTGATCATCTCAATGACCTTGTCGAGCTTCGACCAGTTGTCGCGGCCGGCCTGCTTGAAGTGATAGATTTCGGCGGGTGCACCCGACGAATCCGCAATGTCGATGCTCTCCTGCACACCCTCTTCCAGCCGGTCTCCTTCGCTGCGGATATGTGCGATATAGATGCCGCCGCACTGCGCCGAGACTTTCGCGAGCGCGATGAGCTCTGGCGTCTTTGCATAGGTGTTGGGCGAATAGATGAGTGCATCGGTGAGGCCCAGCGCGCCTTCTTCCATCGCCTGTTTGACGAGACCCTGCATCGCTTCGAGCTGAGCGGGTGTAGGCTGGACGTCCACCTCGCCCAGCAGATTGGTGCGCACGGTGCCCGCGCCGACGAACGAGGCGACATTGGGCGAGATACCCTTTTTCTGCAGCATGTCGAGATAGCCGCCGAGCGTCGTCCAGGTGATCTTGTATTTGATGTCGCCCTGGCGCGCCTCGCCCAGCCGCGTCATTTCCGGCGTCAGCGGACCCATGGAGTCCTCGCCGATCACTTCGAGTGTCACACCCTGCGCAAGATCGGAGAGGCCGCGGCCGTCCGCGATCAGGCTCTCCTCGGGATGGGCGAGCATATTGATGAAGCCCGGCGACACAGCCTTGCCACGCGCATCGACTTCCGTGCGGCCGTTTCCCTCGATGTGGGCCGCGATGGCGGCGATGCGATCGCCGTTCACCGCGACGTCGGCCATATAGGGCGCGCCGCCCAAACCGTCATAGATCGTTCCGTTACGGATGACGACATCGTAGAGGGGGGTCGCGCCCGCGCCGGTCGAAGCCGCAAGGGCGAGTACAAAAACGCCGGCAAAAAAGCGATGCATGACGGTCTCCTCGCGAACGGCCTCACGATAACACGCCGAAAAAGGAGAAGGAAATTGACGCATTTGCCGCCAAGAGGTTTCAAATGCCATTGGACCGTCCCGCAACACCGCTTATCTCCGGCTTGCAGACATCCCTGTAAACCAGCGGCTTGCCGCCCTCCCAGGGATGATAGTCGTTTGCGAAGCGGATGCGCTCCGCGCGCGAAGGATGGTTCGCGCGGACGATGAGAAAAAACGTATCCCATTCGGCCGGCTCGTCGTGGCGGGCGATCTCGTTTGCAAAAATCTCGGCCATGGCGCGATTCTCGTGCGTTAGCTCGAGACCAAAGCGGTCCGCTTCGTGCTCGATGTGCCGCGCATAGAGGTTGAATAGCGGCGAGACGGCAAGCCAGGAAACGCTGAGAATGACGACGATCAGAGGGAAAGACGCGGGGTCTGCGAGATCATCGAAACCGAAGTGGTGCACGCGCCGCGCGATCCACCAGCGGCCGATGCGATCAACAAGGAAGAAACCCGCGAGCAGGAGGCAGCTGATGATCGCGAGCCCCCTCCAGTTGTCCATCTCGACGTAATGTTTCAGTTCGTGACCGACCGTGAACATCACTTGGTCGGGCGTCTCGTTTTTGAAAAGGTCCTTGTCCAGAATGATGCGATTGGTCGGGCCCAGGCCCACCACGGTATCTTCGTTGCCACCCACGAAGACGGGAATGTGTGACACACCACAGCGCGCCGCGAGCGCTTCGATTTTCACCATGAGCGATGTGTTCGCAAGCGGCTGGTAATGCGTCGTCAGCGGAGCGACCCAGACGGGAATTGCCACCAGAACGAGAAAGACAACCGGTATCAGCGCGAGCGTGGAATAGAACCACCAGCGGCGCGGGCTTTTCGCAATGAGCGCATAGGGAATCCACACGAACAACCCCATGACGACGAGCTTCGCGACGAGGCTCGCCGCCTCGCCGGCAAACCATTGCAGCGGTGACGGTGCAGAGTGTCCGAAGGTGCGCAGGTCGACAATGTCGCGATAATAATCGAACGGCGCGATGACGAGCGCAGCAAGCATGAGGTAAATGCAGGCGAACAGGGTCACGGTCCAAAACCAGTTGCCGCCTGCAAGTCGTGCGCAGAGCGAGCGCAGCCTTGCGCCGAGCCCCGTGACCAGAACCAGAAATGCGATAAGGATGGGCAATAACTGGGCAACCATCCAGAGCGGTTCGCGATGCTGCACAAATGCGCTTGCTGCTTGCGTCGTGTGGGGTACGGCAACCGGCGTTCCGGCGTGGGCACTGGAGATAAGAAGCAACGCCAGCGCGCCTCCAATCAGCCAGTTGACCACGGAGTTTCGTATCGTCATGCGGCGTTCGTAGGTCATGGCGTTCTCCCGCAGTCGGCGTGCCCCGCGCAAATCGGGGGCCGCCGGCCTTGCCTTAGTTGTGGGATCTAAGCCGTTTGAGCGAAAGAGCGCCGGCGTTCGTCTCGCACCAGCCGCCAAACGCCTGATCACAAAAACCCGGCGGCTGGACCATTTCGTGTTCAAAGCACACACTTGCGGATGCCCGAAGGGATCCGAACCGTGAAATTGCACGATGTGGGGCGATTGCCGCCAGTCATGCGCGAGCTCAGTCTTGGCGTCGTCTACTGGTTCGTGTTTCTGCTGGTGCTTGAGCCCGGCAATCTGCTCCGGGCCATCCGCGCCGGAACCGAGCCGAACTGGAGCCTCGAAGTTTTCCGAATCATGGGCGCGAGCCTCCTCGGGGCGCTGAGCGCGCCGCTGCTTTTTGCGCTGGTGCGCCGCTTTCCCGTCGAAGGCGACGCCTGGCGGCGAAATGCGGTCGTCCAGGCCGCGAGCTGCGCGCTGATCTCCGCGTCGCTCATCGCCGTCTCCACGGTGCTGGCCCATTGGTTTTTGGTCCCGGAACATCGCTCGCTTGCGAGCGAGTTCATCGCGGACTTTGCGTCCAACTGGCTTCTGCTGACCTTCTGCCTCGCCGGCTTTCTGGCGATCGTTCATGCGCTGGGATTCTTCGGGCGAATGAGGGCTTACGAACTTGCCGCCACGGCCATAGCGAACGCGCCAGGCTACGTGACGCAAATTCCCGTGCGTTCACGGGGTCAAATCACGCTTCTCGAGTTTGAAAGCGTCGACTGGATCGAGGCCCAGGGCAATTATCTCGCTTTGCATGTCGGCCAAACGGCACACCTGATACGCGAAAGCATCGCGCGCCTCGAAGCGCGCCTCGATCCCGCACACTTCATCCGTATCCACCGCAGCACAATCGTGGCCGTGAACCGTATTCGGGACATGGTGCCGCTCGGCGCGGGCGACGCGACCCTCCGCCTGAAGGACGGTACCGAATTGCGCCTCAGCCGAAACTTCCGCGATCGGCTCCTGGCGCAAATACATCAGCTGTGATTTTCGACCAGCGGGCGGCGAGGATGGACTGGGAAGTGAAAATTCAATAATCGCACTGCGTCGACGAACTGCCGTCGGAGCCGTGGCTGATGGCGGGATACTTCTTCGAGAGGAACGCCTTGCACATCAATCCGTCGGTTCCAACTGTGACCTTCTCCATGTGACTGAGATGCGCGCCAGCGCCCAGCGGCGCTGTGAGCGCGAAGCAGTCGAACTGCTCGCCGTTCGGCCTCGTCGTGATGTCGAGATTGACGATCGTTTCAGCCGGCAGCGCCGCCTTCGTCGTGTTCAGGATGTCGAGCATGTGGTCCTGCTCCATCGACTGGCCGAACGTGCAGGGAAGCGTGGCTTTCACCTGCGGCGCTGCCGAAGCGCCCGCGCAGCAGATCGCTGCGATCGCCGCAATTGCCGTGATGGATGTCATGCGCATGGTCGTTCCCTCGCAGGCGTGTGGCGCGCCAGTCTGGACCGGTTCGCAGCTCCGCAAAAGAGGCGCGAGAGCGATAGAAAATATAATTTCCGTCCCTCAAGCGCCTCCGCAGCAGCCGTTGCGACTGCAACGACTCGTTCGAAGAAACCGCCGCGCTACCTGAATTTTGGAATCGCCACGAACGCATAGAGGGTACTGCCGTTCTTGGCCTGGGCCTGGCCGGTGATAACGCCTTCGTCATTGATTTCCTGTGCGTCGGTCAGGATGACAGACGCGTTTCGAGGAATGAGCGTGTTGAGATCGATAATCGTGCCGCGTTGCCAGATAAAGGCGTGGCCTGACGGGAAAGATACGCCGACGACCTGGTCCTGATCGTTGATGCCCAGGCCTTCGCTCACATTGTCTCCCGAAAGCGTGCCCAAATTCGCCGTTCCATTCTTGCGGGTCCAGATGAAGGCATTGAAATTCGGCGCTGCGACGCTGTCACCGGGAAGATCCGAGAATCCGGTCACATCTCCGTTCTCGTTGATGTCCATCGGCGTGTTCCAGTACGCGCCGCCGAG
>Ga0302325_10006315_pt1 | contig 26679 bp, 17 predicted proteins | sample Palsa_T0_2_FD_201948 | JGI IMG/M metagenome (GOLD analysis project Ga0302325, IMG submission 201948) | Peat permafrost microbial communities from Stordalen Mire near Abisko, Sweden - Palsa_T0_2 | ecosystem: Environmental > Terrestrial > Soil > Palsa > Peat permafrost | place: Sweden: Abisko... | reverse complement strand
TTCGGCAACCCGCGCAAGTTCGCCCGCACCGCCCGCCGGGTCGGCGCCACCATGCCCGTGCTCACCGTGCACGCCGGGCGTTCGGCGGCCGGCCAGCGCGCCGCGGCCTCGCACACCGCCGCGGTGGCGACGCCGCTGGTCAGCCGCGAGGCGCTGTTCGAGCAGGCCGGCATCATCGCCACACCGGGACTCGGTGAGCTGTTCGATGTCACCGCGCTGCTGGCCACCCAGCCCGTTCCGGCCGGACGCACGGTCGCGATCGTGTCCAACGTCGGCGGCGCCGGGGTCCTGGCCGCTGACGCCTGCGCCGACCTCGGGCTTACCGTGCATCATCCGCGGGAACTGACCAGGTGCCAGCTCGGCGCGCTGCTACCCGGCGGCGCGGTCGGCGGTCCGGTCGACACCACCGCGGCCGTCTCCGAGGCGGACTTCCGGCAGTGTCTCGAGCTGCTCGCGGCCGATCCTGACGTCGACGCGATGATCGCGCTCGTCCTGCCGACCGCCGCGACCGGCGACCTGGAGGCGGCCATCGCCGAAGCAGACATCAGCGTCCCGGTCGCCGTCGTCGTCCTCAACCAGCCAGAATCGGTCCGGCTTATCGACCGGCCCGACGGGAGCAAGCTGCCCGCCTTCGGCTACCCCGAAGCGGCGGTCGCCGCGCTCGCGCGGGCGGCCCGGTACGGGACCTGGCGGACCGGGCCGCGCGGGCACGTGCCTGACTTCCCTGACATCGAGGCCGACGGGATACCGCTGACCGAACTCACCCCGGTCGCTAACGAAGACGCGGCCGCCGCCGCGGCGGCGGGCGGCCCGGTCGTGCTCAAAGCCGACGTGGACGGCGTGGTGCACAAGACCGACGCCGGCGCGGTCCAGCTCGACCTGCGCACCGAAGCCGACGTGCGCGCCGCCTACCGCTCGCTGGTGAGCCGCTTCGGTGACCGGCTGCGCCGGATCCTCGTCCAGCCGATGATCACCGGCGGCAACGAGGTCATCATCGGTGTCGCCGACGACCACATGTTCGGGTCGCTGGTGGTATTCGGGCTCGGCGGCGTGGCCACCGAGGTGCTCGGCGATCACGCGGCCCGGCTCACGCCGCTGACCGACCTCGACGCGGACGAGCTGATCCACTGCATCCGGTCCGCACCGTTGCTGCTCGGCTACCGCGGCGCTGCCGCGGCCGACCTCGACGCACTGCGCGAGATGCTGCTGCGGGTCTCGCGGCTCGCCGACGACCTGCCCGAGATCACCGACCTCGACCTCAACCCGGTCATCGCCCGCCCGGACGGGGTCTTCGCCGTGGATGCACGGGTCAAGGTAGCGCCCTACCAGTCACAGGACCCGTTCCTGCGCGAGCTCAGATAGCAAACCGGAAGAAATACTGTGCTTGACCACTCGGCCTGCCAGTCCGTCAACCCGAGGACCATTCCGTGGCAGGCTCGAGAGTGGCCTGGGCGACTTCGTCGGCGGCGCGCATCGTGCGGACATAGCTCGCGCGCTGGTATCCAGCCCGGTCAGGACCGGCGGGCACGGCGAGCAGCCCGCGCACGTCGTCCACGCAGCTGTATCCCTTGCGGCCCATCCACCGGGCCAGGCCGTCGAGCAGCACCGCCGCATGCTCGGGTCCGTGCCGGATCAGCGCGGACGCGGTCATCACGACATCGGCGCCTGCCAGCAGGTACGTGACCACGTCGGCCGGCCCGTCGACGCCGGTGGTCGCCGCGAGTGACGCCTGGACCTGACTGTGCAAGATGGCGATCCAGGTACGCGGCAGCCGGGCCTCGGCCGTGCTGGACAGGTCGAGCCCGGGCATCACGGTCAGGGTCTCCGGGTCGATGTCGAACTGCAGGAACCGGTTGAAGAGCACCAGGCCGTCAGCGCCGGCCTCGTCGAGCCGTAGCGCCATCTCGCCGGTGGAGCTGAAGTGCGGGCTCAGCTTGACCGCCACGGGCACGCTCACCGCTGCTTTGACCCGGCCCAGGATGTCGATGTGCCGCTGCTCGACCTCCCGGCCGCTGATGTGCGGGTCGCCCGGTACGTAGTAGATGTTCAGCTCGATCGCCGCGGCGCCCGCGTCCTGCATGTCACGCGCGTAGCTGGTCCAGCCGCCGGGCGTCACGCCGTTGAGGCTGCCGATCACCGGGATGTCCACCGCCGCGGCGGCGCGCTCGAGCAGGCTGAGGTAACGGCGCGGGCCGGGATCGGCGTCCGCGTCCGCCGGGAAATAGGACAGGGATTCGGCGAAGCTGTCCGTGCCCGCGTCGGCGAGCCGCGCGTTCCGCTCCGCCTCCTGGCGCACCTGCTCCTCGAACAGAGAGAAGAGCACGACCGCGCCGACCCCGGCGTCGGCGAGCCGCCGCACGCCGTCCAGGGTGTTCGAGAGCGGGGACGCCGAGGCGACGAGGGGGTTCCGCAGCGCCAGGCCCAGGTAGCTGGTCGAAAGGTCCATCAGTGATCCTTCCCCGGGTCCTTCCGCGCGTCGGCGGGAAACCGGTGCGCGTCGCGGCTCGCCATCTCCTCGTAGGTGTCCCAGCGCAGGTCGACCGCCTGCTGGGCCAGGGCCCCCAGCCGCTCGGCCTCGGCCGGGTGGGTATTGGTGAGCGAGCGGTAGCGCAGCTCCCGCTGGGTGTAGTCGGTCAGCGGAATGCGCGGCCGCGGCGAGTCGAGCAGGAACGGATTGCCTCCGGCGCTGCGCAGCAGCGGGTCGTAGCGGACCAGCGGCCAGTAGCCGCTGGCCACGGCGCGGTGCTGCTGGCCGAGCCCGTCGCGCATCTCGATGCCATGAGCAATGCAGTGGCTGTACGCGATGACCAGCGACGGCCCCTCGTACGCCTCCGCCTCGCGGAAGGCGCGCAGCGTCTGCTGAGGGTCGGCGCCCATCGCCACCCGGGCCACGTAGACGTTACCGTAGGCGATAGCCTGCAGCGCAATGTCCTTTTTCGGCACGGTCTTGCCGGCCGATGCGAACTTGGCCACGGCACCGAGCGGTGTCGACTTGGATGACTGCCCGCCGGTGTTGGAGTAGACCTCGGTGTCGAGCACCAGCACGTTCACGTTGCGCCCGGTGGCCAGGACGTGATCTAGGCCGGAGGATCCGATGTCGTAGGCCCAGCCGTCGCCGCCCACGATCCAGACGCTCCGCCGGACCAGGTGATCGGCCACGCTGCGCAGGTCGGCGACGTGCCCGTAATCGGAGTCCAGGGTATCCAGGCGCCGCTTAAGCTCGGCCACGCGGTCCTGCTGGGCACCTAGCTCGGACTCGGTGAGCTGGGGCGCGCTAAGGATCTCTTCCGCTAGGTCGGCGCCGACCTCGTCGGCGAGCTCGGCCAGGCGGTTTCTGGCCAGCTCGACGTGTCGGTCGGCGGCCAGCCGGAATCCGAGGCCGAACTCGGCGTTGTCCTCGAACAGGGAGTTCGACCAGGCCGGGCCGCGACCGTCGGAGTTGGAAGTCCACGGCGTGGTGGGCAGGTTCCCGCCGTAGATCGAGGAGCAGCCGGTGGCGTTGGCGACCATCAGCCGGTCGCCGAACAGCTGCGACAGGAGCTTGACGTACGGCGTCTCGCCGCAGCCCGCGCAGGCGCCGGAGAACTCGAACAGCGGCTGCAAAAACTGCGTGCCGCGCACGGTGCCGAAGTCCACCCGGGACCGGTCGGCCACCGGCAGCGTCTCGAAGAACGCGATATTGTCGCGCTCGGCCGCCACCAATGGCTCCCTGGCCGCGAGGTTGATCGCCTTGCGCTCAGGCTCCCCCGGCGCTACCACGGGCGCCGTGACCGGGCAGGCCTGGACGCACAGCTCGCATCCGGTGCAGTCCTCCACGTAGACCTGCAGCGTGAAGCGGGTGTCCGGGAGCCCGCGGGCGTCCAGCGGCGCCGACCGGAAATCCGGTGGTGCCTCTTTCAGCAGCGACTCGTCGTAGTAGGTGGACCTGATCACGCTGTGCGGGCAGACGAAGCTGCAGTTGCCGCACTGGATGCACAGGTCCGGATCCCATACCGCGACCAGTTCGGAGATATTACGCTTCTCGTAGGCCGTAGTGCCGCTCGGGTAGGTGCCGTCCACAGGCAGCATGCTGACCGGCAGGTCGTCGCCGAGGCCGGCCATCATCGCCGCGGTGACGGTGCGGACGAACTCCGGCGCGCTGGCCGGTACCATCGGCGGCAGCTCCCGGACCGATGTCACCCGGCCGGGCACCTCGATCCGGTGCAGCCCTTCCAGCGTGGCGTCGACGGCGGCGTGGTTCCGCTGGACCACCTCGGCGCCGCGGCGGCCGTAGGTCTTGGCGATCGCCGACTTGATCTTCGCGATCGCCTCCTCCCGGGGCAGCACGCCGGAGATCGCGAAGAAGCAGGTCTGCAGCACGGTGTTAGTCCGCCCGGCCAGGCCGGCCCCGCGGGCGATCCGGCCGGCATCGATCGCGTACACGTCGATCCGCTTGGCGATGATCTTCTCCTGGACCGGGCGCGGCAGCGCATCCCAGACCTCATCCGCTGGCAGTTTGCAGTCAAGCAGCAACGTCGCGCCGGGCGCCGCCAGGCCGAGCACGTCGACCCGATCCAGCAGCCCGAAGTGATGACAGCCGACGAAGCTGGCCTGCTGCACCAGGTAAGGCGCGCGGATCGGCTGCGGCCCGAACCGCAGGTGCGACACGGTCTGCGAGCCTGACTTCTTGGAGTCGTAGACGAAGTAGCCCTGCGCGTTCAGGTTCTCCTCGGCGCCGAGGATCTTGATCGTGTTCTTGTTCGCGCCGACCGTGCCGTCCGAGCCTAGACCGAAGAAGACCGCCCGGATCGTGTCGGCCGGCTCGATGTCCAGGGACCGGTCATAAGGCAGGCTCAGGCCGGACACGTCGTCGTGGATGCCGATCGTGAACCGGGGCCGCGGCCGCTCGCGGGCAAGTTCGGCGAACACCCCGGCCACCATGCCCGGGGTGAGCTCCTTGGACGACAGGCCGTAGCGCCCGCCGGTCACCAGCGGCAGCATCGCGCGCTCGCCGCGGGTGTGCGCCTCGGCCAGCGCGGCGACCACGTCGAGGAACAGCGGCTCGCCGTTCGAACCCGGTTCCTTGGTCCGGTCGAGCACGGCGATCCTGCTGGCACTCGCGGGCAGCGCGTCGAGCAGCGCCTGGGTCGGGAACGGCCGGTACAGCCGGACCTGCAGCACGCCGACCCGCTCGCCCTGACCGCACAGGTGGGCCACGGTCTGGCCGATAGTCTCAGCGGCCGAGCCCATCACGACGATGACCCGGTCGGCTTCCGGGTGACCGGTGTAGTCCATGATGCGGTACTGGCGGCCAGTCCTGGCGGCGAGGGCGTCCATCGCGTCCTGGACCGCGTCCGGCACGGCGGCGTAGAACGGGTTCACCGTCTCCCGCGCCTGGAAGTAGACGTCCGGGTTCTGCGCGGTGCCGCGGATGAACGGCCGCTCCGGTGAAAGCGCCCGCCCGCGGTGCGCACGGATCAGCGCCTCGGGCACGAGCGCGCGCAGGTCCTCGTCGGCCAGCAGCTCGATCGTGTTCAGCTCGTGCGAGGTGCGGAACCCGTCGAAGAAGTGCACGAACGGCACCCGGGTCGCCAGCGTGGCGGCCTGCGCCACCAGCGCGAGGTCGTGCGCCTCCTGGACCGACGCGGAGGCGAGCAGCGCGAAACCGGTCTGCCGCACCGCCATCACGTCCGAGTGGTCACCGAAGATGGAAAGCCCCTGCGCGGCCAGCGACCGAGCCGCCACGTGGATCACGGCCGGAGTCAGCTCACCGGCGATCTTGTACATGTTCGGGATCATCAGCAGCAGGCCCTGCGACGCCGTGAAGGTGGTGGCCAGCGCCCCGCTTTGCAGCGCACCGTGCAACGCGCCCGCGGCACCGCCCTCGTGCTGCATCTCCACGACCGAAGGCACACCGCCCAACAGGTTGGGCCGGTTCTGGCTGGACCACTCGTCCGCGAGTTCGGCCATCGGCGACGACGGCGTGATCGGGTAGATGCAGCAGACCTCGTTCAGCCGGTAGGCGACCGAGACCGCGGCCTCGTTGCCGTCGACCGTGGTGCGCGTCATGCGTCCTCCGGGGTCATTTCGATCGAGTGGACCGGGCATTGTTCGTAACACTCGCCGCAGCCGGTGCAACGGTCATAGTCGAACTCGTACCGGTTCCCAGGACCCAGCTTGATCACCGCGTCCTCGGGGCACGCCCCCAGGCAGCCATCGCACTCACAGCAGTTCCCGCACGACAGGCAGCGGCCTGCCTCATGCGTCGCCTCCCGCTCGGACAGGCCGCCGAGCACCTCACCGAAATCCGCGATCCGCTCCTGCGGTGCGGCCTCTGGCTGCTGCGCCCGGGCGACATCGCCGAAATACCACAGGTTCAGGTCGCTGAACGCGACCTGGTTGTGTTTGGGCCTGCCGAATGCCGCGATGCCGCGCAGCCAGGCATCGATGTTGCGGGCCGCCTTCTTGCCGTGTCCCACGCCGACCGTCACGGTGCGCTCGGACGGCACCATGTCCCCGCCGGCGAACACGCCCGGGCATCCGGTCATCATCGACGTCGACACCTGCACGGTGCCGTCCCGGCTGAACTCCACTCCGGGCACCTGACGCAGGAACCCGGTGTCGCTGTCCTGCCCGACCGCGAGGATCACGGTGTCCGCGGCCAGCGTCTCGAACCGTCCGGTCGGCTGCGGGAATCCGTGCTCATCAAGCTCCATCGCCTCGATGGTCAGCTCCGGGCCGTCGAACGCGGTGATCGTGCGCAGCCAGTTGATCTGGACTCCCTCCCGCTCGGCCTCTTGCGCTTCGTCTTCATGAGCGGGCATCTGCTCGCGGGTGCGGCGGTAGACAATGATCGCGTCGTTCGCACCCAGGCGGCGGGCGACCCGGGCGGCGTCCATCGCGGTGTTACCGCCGCCGTAGACGGCGACGCGCCGCCCGATCACCGGGCGCTCACCCGAGGCGACACTGCGCAGGAACGACACCGCGTCCACGATGTGTCCCGCGTCCTTGGCCGGGATGTCGACCTTCTTGGACAGGTGCGCGCCGACCGCGACGAAGACGGCGTCGAAGCCGCCCTCACGCCGCTCGGCGTCCAGGTCCTCCACCCGATGTCCGCAGCTGATCCGCACGCCCAGGGCGGCGATCCGGTCAACCTCGGCGTCCAGGATGTCGCGTGGCATCCGGTAGGCCGGGATGCCGTACCGCATCATCCCGCCCGGCTCGGCGCCCGCATCCCTGATCTCCACCTGATGGCCGAGCCTGGCCAGGTGGTAGGCGGCGGAAAGCCCGCTCGGCCCGGAGCCGATGACCAGCACCCGCTGGCCGGCGCGGACCGGGGGCGGCTCGAACGCCCAGCCCCGCTCGAGCGCGAGGTCGCCGAGGAACCGCTCGACCGAGTGAATCGAGACGGCACTGTCGAGGCTGGCCCGGTTGCAGACGCTCTCACACGGGTGGTAGCAGACCCGGCCCATGATGGCCGGCATCGGATTGTCAGCGGTCAGCTGCCGCCACGCGGCTTCGTGGTCACCGGTCTCGGCGTGCGCCAGCCAGGCCTGGATGTTTTCTCCGGCTGGGCAGCCGGCGTTGCACGGTGGCAGCAAGTCCACGTAGACCGGACGCTGCTGGCGGACCGGGCCGGCCAGAGACCGCCCGTGCAGCAGATCCGGCAACGGCGTAACGTCCCGTCGTTCTGGTCGCAAGGCCATATTGGCCACGTTACCCCCAGACCCTGTCCGGGCGTAGGGACCAAGGTCCCCGGCGAGTTGACCGGTTCACGCCTGGCTGGCCCGGGAAAGCGGTCCCAGCAGGCCGGCAGGGACCTGGCAGGGACCGGCCCAACTGGAGACCTCAAGCTCCGAGCCCACGGGATGCCCGGATCAGCCTGCTGACCAGATCGGCAGGCACACTCGGAATTAAAAGGCCGGTAAACCTATCCAGTTACAAGCCGAGTACCGGCGGCACTTCCGACGCCGCAGCATGCCCGACCTCCACAGACCGTCTGTGAGGTTCTGTCGCCGCCAGGCTCAGGTGTACAAGATAGCCGCCAGGCTCAGGTGTACAAGATAAAGGTAGGCTGTGCCTGAGGAGTGGCAATGCAGACTTCAAAGCGAGGCTTCAAAGGCCATAATTTTTCTGAAGTAACAATTATTGCAATTCTTGCCCTAATCGTGGGCGGGTCCGTCCTCTCCAGGCCCTGCAACCCGGCCCCACCCGCCCGGCCGCCGGCGGCTTCCAGCTGACAGGAGCTCTCGGATGACCGCAGCGGACCTGGCCCGCCGGGTGCTGGCTGGCGAGCACCGGGCCGCGGCCCGGCTGATCACCCTGATCGAAAGCGGCGATCCCGCGGCCGGCCCGCTGCTGGCCGAGCTGTTCCCGCATACCGGCCGGGCCATGGTCGTCGGGGTCACCGGCCCGCCCGGGGCCGGCAAGTCCACGCTGACCGAGAAGCTGGTGCTGTCCTGGCGGCAGCAGGATCGCACCGTCGCCGTGCTGGCCGTAGACCCGTCCAGCCCGTTCACCGGCGGAGCGCTGCTCGGCGACCGGATCAGGATGACCTCGCTGGGCCGCGACCCGGACGTTTACGTCCGTTCCATGGCGAGCCGGGCGCACCTGGGTGGCCTGGCCGAGGCCGCCCCGGCCGCCGTGCGGGTCCTCGACGCGATGGGCGCGGACGTCGTCGTGGTCGAAACGGTGGGGGTGGGTCAGAGCGAGGTGGCCATCGCCGGCACCGCTGACTGCACCGTGCTGGTCACGATGCCGGGCGGCGGCGATGAGATCCAGGCCATGAAGGCGGGGATCCTCGAGGTCGGCGACGTCTTCGTGGTGAACAAGGCCGACCGGGACGGCGCGCTGCGCACCCAGCGCGAGCTCAACGCCATACTCCGGATGACCGAACGCACCCCTCGTCCCGCCGTCCTGCTGACCAAGGCCGACGTCGGCGAGGGCGTAGAAATCCTGGCCAAGCACATCGATGAGTTCCTCGCTGCCGCCCGCGAATCCGGCCAGCTGGCCAGCCGCCGGCTCGGTCACCTGGAGCGCGAAGCCCTCGAGCTGATCGGCGTCCAAGCCCGCCGCCAGACCCTGCGGGCCCTCGACCCCGCCGCCATCGCCGGTTTCTCGCAAGCTCTCCGGGAACGCCGTATCGACCCCGCCACCGTAGCCACCCGCGCCCTCGCCCTCGCTAACGCGGACGGGCGCGGGTACAGCCGTCCCCAGCGCTGAGGCCTTTGGTCCCGCGGGGAAGTGCCTTTTTGCGCTAGCTGCTCCCCAGCGGCGGCCCGAGGGTGGTGACAACCGTGAAATGCGGCGTTTATCCCAGACCGTGGCGCTGTCAGAACAGATACCGCCCGGGAGGAGGCAGCCGTGAAGGAAATCCTTGACGTCATCCTCGACCCCAGCAGCCAGCCTGCTGATTTCGCCGCGCTGCCGCTGCCGGAGGCCTACCGGGCCGTCACCCTGCACCGGGACGAGGAGCACATATTCGACGGCATCCACGTCCGCGACCGGGACCCGCGCAAGTCCCTGCACGTGGAGGAGGTGCCGGTCCCCGAGCTCGCCTGGGGCGAGGCGCTTGTCGCCGTCATGGCCAGCGCGGTCAACTACAACACCGTGTGGAGTTCCATCTTCTCGCCGGTCTCGACCTTCGCCTTCCTGCGCCGCTACGGGAAGCTCTCGGAGCTCACCGCGCGGCACGACCTGCCGTACCACGTGGTCGGCTCGGACCTCGCGGGCGTGGTGCTGCGCACCGGCCCCGGGGTAAACAACTGGAAGCCGGGCGAGGAGGTCGTCGCCCATTGCCTGGCCGTGGAGCTGGAGAGCTCCGATGGGCACAACGACACCATGCTCGACCCGGAGCAGCGCATCTGGGGTTATGAGACCAACTTCGGCGGCCTAGCCGAGCTCGCACTGGTCAAGACCAACCAGCTGATGCCCAAGCCGAAGCACCTGACCTGGGAAGAGGCCGCCACGCCGGGTCTGGTGAACTCGACCGCCTTCCGGCAGCTGGTCTCGGACAACGGCGCGGCGATGAAGCAGGGCCACAACGTCCTGATCTGGGGCGCCAGCGGCGGTTTGGGCGCTTATGCCACCCAGTACGCACTGGCGGGCGGCGCGATTCCGATCTGCGTCGTGTCCAGCGAGCGCAAGGCAGACCTGTGCCGGTCGATGGGCGCCGAGCTGATCATCAACCGCAACGCCGAGGGCTACCAGTTCTGGAAGGACGAGCGGACCCAGGATCCCAAGGAGTGGAAGCGTTTCGGCGCCAGGATCCGCGAACTCACCGGCGGTGAGGACGTCGACATCGTCTTCGAGCATCCCGGCCGGGAGACGTTCGGCGCCTCGGTGTACGTGACCCGCCGCGGTGGCACCATCGTGACCTGCGCCTCGACCTCGGGGTACATGCACGAGTACGACAATCGTTACCTGTGGATGAGCCTCAAGCGCATCATCGGCTCGCACTTCGCCAATTACCGGGAGGCGTGGCAGGCCAACCGCCTGGTGTCCAAGGGCATGATCCACCCGACCATGTCGGTGGTCTACCCGCTGGCCGATGCCGGCCAGGCTGCCCTGGATGTGCACCATAACCTGCACCATGGCAAGGTCGGGATCCTGTGCCTGTCACCGCAGGAAGGTCTCGGCGTGCGCGATCACAAGCTGCGCGAGAAGCACCTGACCGAGATCAACCGGTTCCGGGACCTGTAAGGATTAGGAAGAACATGACCAAGCCGAACGGGCCGTGGCGATCGCCCCGGCCCGCCCGCGAGCGTCCCTGGCTGATGCGCACCTACGCCGGGCACTCGTCCGCGAAGGAGTCCAACGCGCTGTACCGTAAGAACCTGGCCAAGGGGCAGACCGGCCTGTCGGTGGCGTTCGACCTGCCCACCCAGATGGGGTACGACGCCGACCATGTGCTGGCCCGCGGTGAGGTCGGCCGGGTCGGCGTCCCGGTCGGGCACCTGGGCGACATGCGGGCCCTGTTCGACGGCATCCCGCTGGAGCAGACCAACACTTCGATGACGATCAACGCCACGGCCATGTGGCTGCTGGCGCTGTACCAGGTCGCCGCGGAGGAGCAGGGCGCCGATATCGCCAAGCTCACCGGCACCACGCAGAACGACATCATCAAGGAATACCTGTCCCGCGGCACCTACGTTTTCCCGCCCGGCCCGTCGGTGCGCCTGACCACCGACGTGATCGCGTACACGGTCGCCCGCATGCCCAAGTGGAACCCGGTCAACGTCTGCAGCTACCACCTCCAGGAGGCCGGGGCCACCCCGGTGCAGGAGATCGCGTACGCGCTGTGCACGGCGATGACCGTGCTGGACGCCGTGCGCGACGGCGGGCAGGTACCCCCGGAGCGGATGGGCGAGGTCGTCGGGCGGATCTCCTTCTTCGTCAATGCGGGCGTCCGCTTCGTCGAGGAGATGTGCAAGATGCGGGCCTTCGCCCGGCTCTGGGACACGATCACCCGGGAGCGGTACCAGATCGCCGACCCCGCGCGCCGCCGCTTCCGCTACGGCGTGCAGGTCAACTCACTGGGCCTGACCGAGGCGCAGCCGGAGAACAACGTCCAGCGGATCGTCCTGGAGATGCTGGCCGTCACCTTGTCCTCCGGCGCCCGGGCCCGCGCCGTGCAGCTCCCGGCCTGGAACGAGGCGCTAGGCCTGCCGCGGCCCTGGGACCAGCAGTGGGGCCTGCGCATCCAGCAGGTGCTCGCGTACGAGTCGGACCTGCTTGAGTACGGCGACCTGTTCGACGGCTCCCCCGTGGTGGAGGCCAAGACCGCGGAGCTGGTGGCCGGCGCCGAGGCGGAGATCGCCGTGGTGGCGGAGCTGGGCGGGATGGTGCCGGCGGTGGAGTCCGGTTACCTCAAGGCCCAGCTCGTCACCTCGCACGCGGCCCGCCGCGCGCGCATCGAGTCCGGCGAGGAGAAGGTCGTGGGAGTCAACTGCTTCCAGGCCACCGAGCCCAGCCCGCTCACCGCGGACACCGACGCGGCCGTCCACCACGTGGACCCGGCCTACGAGCTGGCGGTGCTGGCCGACCTGGCGGAGTGGCGCACGCGGCGCGACGATGCGCAGGTGGCCGCTGCCCTCGACGGGCTCAGGGCCGACGCGAACCGCCAGGACGTCAACCTGATGGACGCGACCCTGGCCTGCGCCCGGGCAGGGGTGACCACCGGCGAGTGGGCCTTCGCGCTGCGCGAGGTGTTCGGTGAATACCGGGCCCCCACCGGTGTCGGCAGCGCCCCGGTGGCGCCCGCCGGACCGGGCGGGGAGCTGGCCGCGGTCCGCGAGGCGGCGCTCGCCACCGCCGCCGAGATCGGGGTGGGCAGGCTGCGCCTGCTGCTGGGCAAGCCCGGCCTGGACGGGCACTCCAACGGCATCGAGCAGATCGCGGTCCGGGCCCGTGACGCCGGGTTCGAGGTGATCTACCAGGGCATCCGGCTCACCCCCGCGCAGATCGTGGCGGCCGCGGTCGCCGAGGACGTGCAGTGCGTAGGGCTGTCGATCCTGTCCGGCGGGCACGCCGAGCTGGTGCCCGACGTGCTCCGCCGCCTGCGTGAGGCCGGCGCGGGAGACATCCCGGTGGTGGTCGGCGGGATCATCCCGCCAGCCGACGCTCAGGCCCTGTGCTTCCAGGGAGTAGCTGCCGTCTTCACCCCCAGGGACTTCGACATTACCGCCATCATCGGCCGCATCGTCGACGAGATACGCCTGGCCCACAAGCTCCAGCCGTGGTCAGCCAGCCACGCTGTGGCGACCCGGCCGACCAGCGCCACGACAATCGAAGGGTGACAGGACCTGACATGACCACCGCAACGACTACACCCATCACCGCGACTGACCGCCTGCGCCCGCGCCGTTCCTGCCTGGCCGTGCCGGGCAGCAGTCCTCGCTTCCTGGAGAAGGCCCAGAGCCTGCCCGCGGATCAGGTGTTCCTGGACCTGGAGGACGCCTGCGCGCCGCTGGTCAAGGAGAGCGCCCGGCACGCCATCGTCAACGCGCTCAACACCGGCGACTGGGGCGGCAAGATCCGCGTTGTCCGGGTCAACGACTGGACCACCCACTGGACCTACCGGGACGTGATCACGGTGGTCGAGGGCGCGGGCGCCAACCTGGACTGCCTCATGCTCCCGAAGGTCCAGGACGCCGAGCAGGTCAAAGCGCTGGACCTGCTGCTCACCCAGATCGAGAAGACAGTGGGCCTGCCGGTCGGCCGCATCGGCATCGAAGCCCAGATCGAGAACGCCATGGGGCTGATGAACGTCGACGCGATCGCCGCCGCCTCGCCGCGGCTTGAGACCATCATCTTCGGGCCCGCGGACTTCATGGCCTCGATCAACATGAAGTCGCTGGTGGTCGGCGAGCAGCCCCCCGGCTACCCGGCGGACGCCTACCACTACATCTTGATGCGCATCCTGATCGCCGCCCGCGCCCATGACCTGCAGGCCATTGACGGTCCTTACCTGCAGATCCGGAACGCCGATGGCTACCGCGAGGTGGCCAGGCGGGCCGCCGCGCTCGGCTTCGACGGCAAGTGGGTGCTGCACCCGGACCAGATCGCCGCCGCCAACGAGATCTTCTCCCCGTCGCAGGAGGACTACGACCACTCCGAGTTGATCCTGGACGCCTACGACTGGTGCACCTCGGAAGCCGGCGGGGCCAAGGGGTCGGCCATGCTCGGCGACGAGATGATCGACGAGGCCTCCCGCAAGATGGCCCTGGTGATCGCGGCCAAGGGCAGGGCCGCGGGGCTACCGCGCACCTCTAAATTCGAGCCCCCACAGGCCTGAGAAAAGGACACCGAGCACGATGCGGTTCGGACGGACGTATGAGGAGTTCGAGGTCGGGGCGGTCTACAAGCACTGGCCAGGTAAGACGGTGACCGAGTACGACGACCACCTGTTCTGCCTGCTCACCATGAACCATCATCCGCTTCACCTGGACGCGAACTACGCCGGGCAGGCCACCGATTTCGGCCGGAACGTGGTGGTGGGCAACTACATCTACTCGCTGCTGCTCGGTATGTCGGTGCCGGACGTCTCGGGCAAGGCCATTGCGAACCTGGAGGTCGAGTCGCTGCGGCACGTGGCGCCGACCTTCCACGGCGACACCATCTACGGCGAGACGACCGTGCTCGGCAAGCGGCTCACGTCCTCGGGTGACCGGGGCATCGTCCAGGTCGAGACCCGCGGCTACAACCAGGACGGCACCGTGGTGTGCGTGTTCCGCCGCAAGGTCATGGTGCCGACCGAAACCTACCTCAAGGAACGCGGCGGGGAGCAGCCCGGCCGTCCCGAGCCTGATCCGCAGTCCAGCTGACCCCGAAGGAACTCGCCATGGGACGCCTCGCACAGACCGAAGGCCTGACCGAGTTCGAGCAGGACATCCTGGCCACGGTCCGGGACTTCACCGCCCGGGAGATCATCCCGGTCGCGACCGAGCTTGAGCACCGGGACGAGTATCCCGCCCAGATCGTGGCGGGGATGCGCAAGCTCGGCCTGTTCGGGCTGACCATCCCGGAGGAGTACGACGGCCTCGGCGCATCGCTGCTCATCTACGCCCTGGTCGTGGAGGAGATCGCCCGCGGCTGGATGTCGGTGTCGGGCATCATCAACACCCACTTCATCGTCGCCCACATGATCGCCCGCCACGGCACCGCCGAGCAGAAGGACTACTTCCTGCCCAAGATGGCGGCCGGCGAGGTGCGCGGCGCCTTCTCCATGTCCGAACCCGGCCTGGGCTCAGACGTCGCGGCGATCCGCACCAAGGCCGTTCGCGACGGGGAGGACTTTGTCATCAACGGCCAGAAGATGTGGCTGACCAACGGCGCAACGTCCAACCTGGTGGCGGTGCTCTGCCGGACCGAGGAGGGATACGACGCTCCGCACCGCAACATGACCACCTTCCTGATCGAGAAGGAGCCGGGCTTCGGGCCTAACCCAGCGGTGCCGGGCCTGACGGTGCCAGGGAAGATCGAGAAAATGGGCTACAAGGGGGTCGACACCACCGAGCTGATCCTGCAAGACGTCCGCATTCCCGCCGCCCGCGTGCTCGGCGGTAACACCGGCCGGGGCTTTTACCAGATGATGGACGGCGTCGAAGTCGGCCGCGTCAACGTCGCCGCCCGTGGCTGCGGGATCGCCCTGCGTGCCTTCGAGCTGGCCATCGACTACGCGCAGCGGCGGCACACCTTCGGCCAGCCGATCGCCCAGCACCAGGCGATCCAGTTCAAGCTGGCCGAGATGGCGACCAAGGTCGAGGCGGCCCACCAGATGATGGTGATGGCCGCCCGCAGGAAAGACTCCGGGCACCGCAACGACCTGGAAGCCGGAATGGCCAAGTACCTCGCGTCCGAGTACGGCAAGGAAGTCGTGGAGGACTCCTTCCGCATCCACGGCGGCTACGGCTTCTCCAAGGAGTACGAGATCGAGCGCCTGTACCGGGAAGCGCCGATGCTGCTGATCGGCGAGGGTACCGCGGAGATCCAGAAAATGATCGTGGGACGCCGGCTGCTAGAGGAGTACCAGATCACTGGCTAGCCGCGCGTCGGCGTGGCGCAGCAGGTGGCCGGGCGGTCAGTGCAGCCGGCGGAGGTGGGCGTCGGCGGGCTCGGCGGCCTCAAGGCGGATCCGGGCATCGACGGCCTGCACGCCGTCCGGGCGGGCGAAAACCGGGCTGAGCTCGAGCTCGGCGACCTGCGGCAGGTCGTCGGCCAGCTGGGAGACACGCAGTAGCAGGTCCCGCAGCGCGGTGAGATCGACGCCGGGGGCGCCGGGACGCCCGAGTATGAGCGGGGCGGCGCGTACGGAGCGGATCAGCTCGTCGGCATCGGAGTCGGTCAGCGGAGCGAGCCGCGCGGCGCGGTCAGCCAGCGCATCGGCGGCCGCACCGCCGACCCCGAACAGCACCAGCGGGCCGACGACCGCTTCTTGCAGCACGCTGATCATCACCTCGACGCCGCCCGTGACGATCGGCTTGACGATGACACCAGCCAGCCGGTGGCCGAAAGACTCCCGCAGCGAACGGAACCCGTGCCGGACTTCGTCCGCGCCGTGCAGATCGATAAGCAGGGCGCCGGCGCCACGCGCGCGGACCAGGCCGGGCACGTCCGCCCTGAGCGCGACCGGGCCCCCGAACCGTGCTGCCGCCGCGACGGCGGCGTCCTCCGTGACAACCCCGATGCTTTCGGCCAGCGGCACGCCGTAGCAGCCGAGGAGTTCCATGGTCGGGTCCAGTGACAGCCAGCCGCCGGCCGGCCTTTCGGCCAGGAATTCCGCGACCAGATCCCTCGCCCGGTCCTGGCGCAGGCCGTCGAGGTCGGGCACGTTTCCCGGCGGGATCGCCCGCCACATGCCGTAGCGGGCGGCGCGGCCGAGGGCGTGGGCGGCGGACTCGGAGTAGGCGTAGGCCGGAACGGCGGGGGAGTCCTCGTCGGGGCCCCGGAGCAGCCGGACCACTTCCACCTGGTCCAGCACCGCGGCGGCGATCGGCACGGGGAGCCGCGCGGCGGCCACCTCGGGAACCGGGTCGCTGCCCGCGCTCGTGGTCGTCAGCGCCAGCACCGCGTCGACGCCCGGATCGGCGCCGACCAGCTCCAGGCATTGACCGAAGAGGCCGGGACCGACCAGCAGGGTGGTATCGACCGGCCCGGCCACCGTGGCGGCGCGGGGAAGCAGGTTCCGGAGCGCCTGCTGGGTGTCCGCGGCCAGGCGGGCCACCCGCAGTCCCGCGTCGTCGCACGCGTCGGCGGCGAGCACCGCGGCGCCGCGGGTGTTCGATACCACCGCGACCCTGGGCCCGGCGGGCGTCGGCTGCGAGGCCAGCAGGACCGCGGTGTCGAGCAGCTCGCCGAGGTTCGCGGTGGCGATCACCCCGGCCTGCTCGAACAGGGCCCGCCTGGTGAGCAGGGGCGTGGCCGCCGCGGCGCGAGCCCCGGCCACGCGCGGGCTGGTCGTGGACCGGCCCGCGATCATGGTCAGGACCGGTACGCTGCGGCCGACGCGGCGGGCGGTGCGGACGAACTTGGGCGGGTTCCCGATCGACTCAAGGTACAGCAGGGCCAGCTTGGTCGCTGGGTCGGACTCCCACCACAGCAGCATGTCGTTGCCGCCCACGTCGTCTTTGTCGCCGAGCGAGACGAGGGAGGAGATCCCGACACCGGTCCGGGACAGGTGCTCGGCCAAGGCGAAGCCGGCGCCACCGGTCGACTGCAGCGCCAGGCCGGCGCATCCCGGCGTGGGATGACGGGCCGCGAACGTCGCGTCCAGGCCGGCACTGGTGTCGGCCACGCCGAAGCTGGCCGGTCCGACCATTCGCATGCCGTGGCGGCGGCAGATGCCCAGCAACTCCGTGCGGCCCGCGCCGCTGAGTCCTGCCGCCACCACTACCAGCGCCTTGACCCCCCGTCGCCCGCATTCTTCGGCGATACCGACCACGGCCGCCGCCGGTGTCGCGATGACCGCCAGGTCGACGTCTTCGGGCAAAGCGGCCGCCGTCGGGACGCAGGGAACGCCGTCCAGTTCGGTCGCGGTCGGGTTGACCGCGTACACCGGTCCGGAGAAGCCGCCGGTCACGATGTTGCGCAGGATGGCCCGCCCGACGGAGCCTGGCTCTCGGCTGGCGCCGATGACCGCCACCGAGGCCGGCGCCAGTACGTGCCGCAGACTGGCCACATCGGCCGACCGCTCCCGCTCGGCCACCGCGTCACGGTAACTGCCGAGGGCGTTGTCGGCCTCGCCGGCGGGCAGCGGGAAGGTGAGGTCGTACACGCCGTCGGCCAGGGCGCGGTGCGTCTGCAGTCCGGCGTCGGCGAATACTCTCAGCATGGGCGCGTTCTCACTCAGCGTTTCTGCGGTGAAGGCGCGCAGGCCGCCGCTGCGGGCCAGCGAGATCAGGTGCTCCAGCAGTAGCATCCCGACGCCGCGGTGGTGCATGTCATCGGCGACCGTAAAGGCGACCTCGGCCGACTGGGACGGGAGACCGTCACACTCGTAACTGCCGCAGCCGATCGGCTCGCCGTCCAGCACGGCGAGCAGCGCGGCGTGGTCTGGCGCGGGCTCACGGCAGAGCCGACGCGCCTCCTGCTCGGCCGCACGCGGGCTCATGCTGAAAAAACGCAGGTAGAGACTGTCCGGGGACAGCTTCTCGTGCATCTCCCGCACCGCGTCCAGGTCGTCAGGCCGGGCGGGCCGGATCTCAATCGTGGTGCCGTCCGTCAGCAGAGCGTAAACACTCGGCCCGGCGTCTGCGCTCACGTCGCCCTCCCGGTTCCGCGACGGCTGACGGTGCCGTACTTGCCGGCATTATGAGCTGTCAGGACGCGACCCACCCCTAGGCTAGGGCCGTAATACCACTGCCCGTTCGCGATAATTTTCAGGTTAACCTTTTTCCCGAACGAACGTGGTGCTTGTTCGTGTCGCAGACCCGGGCCGTGCTCGCCGGGCCCGCTCTGGGGTTCCTGACGGTAGAGTCGGTGAATGCGTGTCTGGCCTGGTACTGCTTATCCGCTTGGTGCTACCTGGGACGGGTCAGGGACCAATTTTGCCCTGTTCTCCGAAGTGGCCGAGCGGGTCGAGCTGTGCCTGTTCGGTCCCGGCAACCGCGGGGAGAATCGGGTCGAGCTCACCGAGATGGACAGTTTCGTCTGGCACTGCTACCTGCCCGGCGTCGGCCCGGGCCAATACTACGGGTATCGCGTGCACGGCCCGTACGCGCCGGCCCGTGGTCACAGGTGCAATGCGGCGAAGCTGCTGCTTGACCCTTATGGCAAGGCCGTCGCGGGTCAGGTGCACTGGCACGAGGCTCTGTTCTCCCAGGGGTCCGGCGCGCCAGGGGTGATCAGCACTCGCGACAGCGCCCCTTTCATGCCGCGCAATGTAGTTACGAATCCGTATTTCGACTGGGCGGATGACCGGTCGCCGCGGACGCCGTATCACCAGACGGTGATCTACGAGGCGCATGTCCGCGGCCTGACCCTGCGCCATCCCGAGGTCCCGCCCGGACAGCGGGGCACCTACGCGGGGCTGGCCTGCCCGGTCATCATCGACCACCTGACCCGGCTGGGCGTGACCGCCGTCGAGCTGATGCCGGTGCATCAGTTCATCTCGGAGCGGCAGCTGGTGGCGGGCGGCCGGTGCAACTACTGGGGTTACAACACGATCGGGTTCCTCGCGCCGCACAACGGCTACTCCTCAGCCACCGAGCCACATGGCCAGGTCACCGAGTTCAAGTCCATGGTCAAGGCGCTGCACACGGCGGGCATCGAGGTGATCCTGGACGTCGTCTACAACCACACGGCCGAGGGCGGCGCCTCCGGTCCTACGCTGTCCTTCCGCGGCATCGACAACGCCGCGTACTACCGGCTTGCCGACGGCGACCCGGGGATCTACCTGGACTACACCGGCTGCGGCAACAGTCTTAATGCCCGCAGTCCCCAAGCGCTGCAGCTGATCATGGACTCGCTGCGTTACTGGATCCTGGACATGCACGTGGACGGGTTCCGTTTCGACCTGGCCGCGGCCCTGGCCCGGCAGCTGCATGACGTGGACCGGCTGGCCGCGTTCTTCGATCTGGTCCAGCAGGATCCGGTCGTGTCACAGGTGAAGCTGATCGCCGAGCCGTGGGATATCGGGGAAGGCGGCTACCACGTCGGCAAGTTCCCGCCGCTGTGGTCGGAATGGAATGGCAAGTACCGCGACTGCGTACGGGACCTGTGGCGCGGCGAGCCCGCGGCCCTGCCGGAGTTCGCCCAGCGGCTGGCCGGCTCCAGTGACCTGTACGAGACCGGCGGGCGGCGGCCGGTGGCATCAGTGAACTTCGTGACGTGTCATGACGGGTTCACCCTCGCGGACCTGGTCAGCTACGACTGCAAGCACAACGAGGCCAACGGCGAGGACAACCTGGACGGCACCGATGACAACCGATCCTGGAACTGCGGCGCGGAGGGCCCGTCCGACGACCCGGCGGTCAACGCGCTGCGCGCCCGCCAGGTCCGCAATTTCCTGACCACGCTGTTCTGCTCTCAGGGCGTTCCGATGCTGCTGGCTGGTGACGAGATGGGGCGCACCCAGCGGGGCAGCAACAACGCCTACTGTCAGGACTCGCCGCTGTCGTGGGTGGACTGGGAGACCGCCGGCGAATACGCGGACCTGGCAGACTTCACCGGCGCGCTGTCCGCGCTGCGCCGGGCGCACCCGGTGTTCCGGCGGCGCAGGTTCTTCAGCGGGCGCCCCGCCCGGACCGGCCCGGACAGCCTGCGGGATATCGTCTGGCTGACCCCGTCCGGCCGGGAAATGACTGATGCGGACTGGCATGCCGGCTACGCGAGGTCGCTGGCGGTGTTCTTGAACGGTGCGGCCATTACCGAGCCCGGCGCCCGCGGCGAGGCCGTCCGCGACGAGCATTTCCTGCTGCTATTCAATGCGCACAGCGAGGCCGTGCGGTTCGCTCTGCCCGGCGCCGATCACGCAGACGGCTGGCATCTTGTTGTCGATACGGCGGCGCCGCCGAGCCGGCCAAGCACCGGTGCGGGCGGTTCGCCCGCGGTGCTGTCCAGCGGGACCGCGGTCGACGTGACCGGCCGTTCGGTCATGGTGCTCAGCGCCAGCGCGAAGGTGAGCAGGCCGGCTGCCGTCGTTACGTCGGTGCGATAAGGATCGGTGTCGGGCCGGCGCTCGCTACCGCGCCTCAGCCCTGGCTGCTCGCCGCCGTCAGGCGCCGGGGCGGCAGCCCGACCCGGTCCCTGATGGCCTGCTGGACCTGCTGCTTGCCGGGCCGGGTGTCCACCGTGATGACGTACTCCTTGCGGCGGAAGATGTCCAGCACGGGATTGGTCTTCTCGTGGTACTCGCGGAGCCGGACGGCGAGCGCCTCCTGGGTGTCGTCCTCGCGCCTGATCAGCTCGCCGCCGCAGGCATCGCACCTGCCGTCCTTGGACGGGCTGTTGTCGATCAGGCTGTAGTCCATCCCGCAGCCCGCGCACAGCCGCCGGGCCAGCACCCGGCGCGCCACCTCGCTGTCGGGTAGGTCCAGGTGGATCACCCCGTCGAGGTCGTAGCTCTCCAGGAAGAACTCCGCCTGCCGCTGGTTGCGCGGGAAGCCGTCGATGATGAAGCCGTAGTTCCAGTCGTGCTCGCTCAGCCGTTGCTTCACCACGCCCTCGACGAGGTCGTCGCCGACCAGCAATCCCGCCGCCATCGTTCGCCTGACCTGCGCGCCGAGCTTGGTATGGTGCTGGACGTTCCAGCGGAAGATATCCCCGACAGCGATGTGCTCGAGGTCGAAGTCCCCGGCGAGCATTTTCGCGTGAGTTCCCTTGCCGCTGCCCTGGATGCCCATGATGACGTATTTCCGCATGTCAGCCACTTTCGCACGGAAGCGGCCCGTGGTGCGCAGCGGCCGTTTCAGCCATTGTTGCCTTGTTGTAATCATCACGCAGCGCCAGGACCTTAATACGGATGTTGGCGCTGTGCGTCGGCAGCTCGCTTTGCAATATCAGCCCGATCTCCTTTCGGTCGAAATACGTGGCCGCGTCCTGCGGAGAGCCGAAGGTGAACTCGACGACGCGATGGGGTGTCGTCGGGTAAACATTGTCGTACGACGCCAGCCTCCGCAGCTCAACCGGAGCCTGAAGAGCATCCGCGATCGATCGGACCCACTTGAGGTACTTGTCCTTGCCTCTGGGCGGATAGTCGATCTCGTAGATATACTTGATCACCGGAGAAATCCTTCCATCGGTGCCGCGACTTCCACCAGCGCCAACAGGTACGCGGCTACGGTCCGCCTAAGTCCGGCGTCCGACAAGACCGCGGCCGCGGATGTGGCTCGTGGTCGCGCGATGTCACGACGCTCGACCTTGGGCAGGCCCTGGGAACGGGCCTGCCCGGCGGCATACACCTGGTCGGTGCTCTTCACCTGGCCGGACGAAATCTGTGATGCATCACATGTCCATTCCGCCGTTGACTCCCCATACCTGTCCGGTGATGTAGGAGGAGGCATCGGCGGCAAGGAAATGCACGACGCGCGCGACCTCTTCAGGCCGGCCCAGTCGTCGCATCGGGATCTGCCCCTTGATCTTCTCGATGACTTTCTCCGGTATGGTCTCGACCATCTCGGTCGCGATATAGCCCGGAGTGACGGTGTTCACCGTCACGGCCAGCCCGTCGTCAGTGAGCTTTCCCGAACGTTCCAGCATGAAAGCAACTTCCTTGGCGAGGGTCTTGGTGAGCCCGAACAGGCCCGACTTCGAGGCCGCGTAGTTAGCCTGCCCGATGTTGCCGATTTCCCCGATGATGGATGACACGTTAACGATCCGGCCGCTGCCGCGGTCGATCATGTGCGGCAGAACGGCCTGGGCGAGGAAGAACGCACCCGACAGGTTGACCGCCAGCACCTTGTTCCAGTCGTCGTCGGTCAGCTTGGCATGGGTCTTGTCGATCGTGATGCCGGCATTGTTGACGAGGATGTCGATGTGACCCTGCTGATCCAGCACTTCAGCGACGACACGCCTGCAATCGTCGGCGGAGCCGACGTTGCCGCAATGCAACGTGATCACCGAGCGAGCGCCGAATGCCTTGGTGAAGTCGGAGCGGAAAGCCTCGGCAGCCTCTTTGTTCCGGCTATATCCCGCCGCCACCGAGGCTCCTTGTGACGCGAGGCTTCGGCAGATGGCGGCTCCGATGCCGCGGGTTCCCCCCGTGACCAGCGCCACCTTTCCGTCGAGTTTGTCACCCGCGAACCTGGCGAGTCGCTCTGCCCTATCGTCGCTGGCTCGTTCTGAACTCATGGATCGGGCTCCTTCAGTAGGTGCGGACATAGCTCTTGCTCGGGCGGCGGTGCCGCGCGGCCGGGTGTCCGGACCGTGTGTGAGGCGCAGGAGCATCAGGGCCGGGCCGCGAACGCCACCTCGTCACCGGTCATAGATATCGTATCTTTTCTGGAAATATATTGCTAGTATGAAATTGCATTTGTTTCGATTTACGGCACGGACCGGGATCAGGCAGCGCAGTGGCCGGCGGGCTGGCTGGGAAGAGATCCCGATGAGGTCTGCGATCAAGCTCTCCGGGTTCGCATGGCTAGGAGGATGAGCGCATGGCCTGCACGCTGCACGTGGCCTGGGATGAGCAGCTGGCCGGCTATGACTTCGGGGTCGGCCATCCGATGGCGCCGGCCCGGGTTGAGCTGACGATCGAGCTGGCACGGGCCTTCGGCCTGTTCGCCGAGGCCGGGGTGTCGGTCCAGAGCCCGGTGCCCGCCACTGACGCGGAGCTTGAGCTGGTGCACGACCCGCGCTACATCGCGGGAGTGCGGCTCGCGGGCGGACCTGACCCGGACCCGTCGGTGCTGGATTTCGGCCTGGGCACCGAGGACGACCCTGTATTTCCCGGCATGCACGACGCGTCGGCGCTGGTGGTGGGCGCGACCCTGGCGGCGGCCCGGGCGGTCTGGACCGGCGCGGCGCAGCATGGCGCGAGCATCGCGGGCGGGCTGCATCACGCGATGCGCGGCAGCGCGAGCGGGTTCTGCGTGTACAACGACCCGGCGATCGCGATCGCCTGGCTGCTGCAGGCGGGCGCGGAGCGGGTCGCCTACGTCGACGTGGATGTGCACCACGGCGACGGGGTGCAGGCCGCCTTCTATGACGATCCGCGGGTGCTGACTATCAGCCTGCACCAGGATCCGGCGGCGCTATGGCCCGGCACCGGCCTGCCGTCCGAGGCGGGCGGGCCGGGAGCGCCGGGATCGGCGGTGAACCTGGCGCTGCCCGCCGGGACCAGGGATGCCGGGTGGCTGCGCGCCTTCCACGCGGTGGTGCCTCCGCTGCTGCGCGCGTTCCGGCCGACGATCCTGGTCAGCCAGCACGGCTGTGATACCCACCGGCTCGACCCGCTGGCCGATCTGGAGCTGTCCATCGACGCACAGCGCGCCGCGAGCGCGGCGATCCACGCCCTGGCCCACCAGGTGGCGGGCGGCCGCTGGCTCCTGACCGGGGGAGGCGGTTACGAGCTGCTCCAGGTCGTCCCCAGGACGTGGGCGCACCTGCTGGCCGAGGCCGCCGGGCATCCGATCGATCCCGGGGCGCGCATCCCGGCCGCCTGGCGTGAGCACGCGTCCCGCGGCACCGGCCTCGTTGCCCCCGAGGTCATGACCGAAGGGGCCCCGGCAAGATACGCCAGCTTCGAATCCGGATACGACCCGGCAGATCCCCTCGACCAGGCCATCATGGCCACCCGGACCGCCGTCTTCCCCGAGCACGGAATGACCCCGCTGCCGTAGCCAGTCCAAGGCAAGCTTCCGGGGCTGTACTGGCAGCAGAGGTACGCGTATGGTCGTAAACAGTGGATTATCCACAAGCATCCTGCACAGGCCAGCTTGACGTGCAGGTAACCGCGTCGCTCCGGATCCCTGCGGCACGGCCTCGAAATGGCCGGATCGGACCAAGGTAAACTCCGCGATGCGCAAGTCATTCGTAGCTCGCCGTACCGTCCTCGCGACAACCCCGACCGGGCCCGGGCGTGCTCGGGCCCATGCCATGGTTAGCCAGGCCGGCTCGGTGCAGTGGACCGGTCGGCAGGCGGTCATGATGCTGCCGGAACAGATCGATGTGTCGAACGCCGGGCAGATCCGCGAGGCGCTGCTGTCGGCCATCAACCGCGGTGCCACGTCCCTGATCGCGGACATGAGCGCGACGATCTCCTGCGATTACGCAGGCGCCGATGCGGTGGTGCGCGCCAACCAGCGGGCGGTCCTCAGCGGCACCGAGCTGCGGCTGGTGGTCACCGCCCAGATCGTACGGCGGGTACTGAGCACTAGCGGCCTGGACCGCCTCGTCGCCATCTACCCGTCGCTGGAATCAGCTACTGCCGCACGGGCGCCGGCAGTAATCCCGGCCGGCCCGGGCGAGCCCCCAGCCGATCGCCAGGCGCCGCCTGACCGCGGCCGCGACCGGCTTGACACGATCATCACCTCTCTGTTCCACGTCGGGCTCAGCCTGCAAGCCGCTGGCGACCTGCCCCCCGAGGCAACCAGGCAGCGCGTTACCGAAGCGCTCGGGCATCTCGACGAGGTCATCGGGCAGATCCGCGACACCGCTTTCGCCGACGCCAACCACTACGACGCCTGACGACGCTAAAGGGGCCGGGTCACGGCGTACCGTAGCGGAGCCCGGGAGCGGCAGCGGCGATTTCGATCAGGCGGTTGTACTTGGCGACACGCTCGCCGCGGGCCGGCGCGCCTGATTTCAGCTGTCCGCACCCGGTGCCGACCGCCAGGTCAGCGATGAACGAGTCCTCGGTTTCCCCTGACCGGTGCGACACCATCTGCCGGTAACCCGCGCGGCGGCATACGGCCATCGCCGCCAGGGTCTCGGTGACCGTGCCGATCTGATTCAGCTTGATCAGTGACGCGTTCGCGATGCCGCGTGCGATCGCGTCGCTGATGATGGCCGGGTTGGTACAGAAGTTATCGTCACCGACCAATTCCACCGTGGCGCCGAGGCGGGCGGTGAGCGCGATCCATCCGTCGTCGTCGTCCTCGCCCAGCCCGTCCTCGATCAAGTGCACCGGGAACTCAGTTGTGATGCGGGCCAGCCGGTCGATGAGGTCGTCGCTGCTGAGCAGGTCGCCGGCCACCCGGTAGCGGCCATCGGGCTGGCGAAACTCCGACGCGGCCAAGTCCAGGGCAATGCTCACCCCGTCGTGCCCGGGCCGGTACCCGGCGCCGTCGATGGCCTTTACCAGGAGCCGGAGCACCTCCTCCGGCTCGGCGATCTCGGGAGCGAACCCGCCCTCGTCGCCCAGCCCGGTGGACAGCTTGCGGTCGGTGAGCTCGCGGCGCAGTGCCGCGTAGACCTCGGCGCCCGTGCGGACCGCCTCGGCCATCGACGGCGCCCCGATCGGCGCGATCATGAACTCCTGGAAGTCCAGCTCGTTCGGCGCGTGCACCCCGCCGTTGAGCACGTTGAAGTGGGGCACCGGCAGGCAGGGCGTTACCCCGTCTGGTGTCAGCCACTGCCATAGCGGGACACCAGCCGACGCAGCCAGCGCCCGGGCCAGCGCCATCGACACCCCGACGATAGCGTTCGCGCCGAGCCTGCTCTTGCCCGGAGTGCCGTCCAGATCGGCCATGGCCTGATCCGCCTCGGCGAGGGTGGACCAGGATCGTCCGCGCAGCAGTCCGGCCAGTTCCGTGTTGACCGCGCCTACCGCGGTGAGCACGCCCCGGCCCTGATAGCGGGCGTCATCTCCGTCCCGGAGCTCAACCGCTTCCCGGGACCCGGTGGACGCGCCTGATGGCACTCCCGCGCGGGCCAGCGTCCCGTCTCCGAGCCGCACGGTCGTCGCCAGCGTCGGTCGGCCACGCGAATCCAGGATCTCCAGCGCGGAAAGCTCGCTGATGTCAAAACCTGTCATGTCCTGCTCCCGGGTAGATGACGGCGCCTGTTCGACGACTGTTCCATTCGGCGCTCGCGGAAGGTCACGAAGCTAGGGACCAAGGTCCTTGCCGGAGGGGACAAAGGCCGCCCGTCGGCGTCAGGGCCATTGGTCACTGGCCTGCTCGGCGGCCGCCACGAGCTCGGAGATGCCGTGCTCGATGCCGCGTGCTAGCACCTCGATGTCGGGCGTAGTGGCGTAGTCGCCAGTTATCCCGAACGTCACGTTGCCACTACGTCTCGCCACCTTTAAAGGTCGCCATGGTG
>Ga0302325_10006314_pt1 | contig 26683 bp, 25 predicted proteins | sample Palsa_T0_2_FD_201948 | JGI IMG/M metagenome (GOLD analysis project Ga0302325, IMG submission 201948) | Peat permafrost microbial communities from Stordalen Mire near Abisko, Sweden - Palsa_T0_2 | ecosystem: Environmental > Terrestrial > Soil > Palsa > Peat permafrost | place: Sweden: Abisko... | reverse complement strand
AACAGTATCACAAGGGTCTCTCGGACTTTGGCGTCGGCGACAGCGTGAAGGTCCACACCAAGGTGACCGAAGGCGACAAGGAACGCATCCAGATTTTTTCCGGCGTGGTCATTGGCCGCCGGGGACACGGGTTGAATTCCACCTTCACCGTCCGGCGCATCAGCTACGGCGAAGGGGTGGAGCGCATTTTCCCCCTGCAGTCCCCGCGCATCGACAAGGTTGAAATCGAGCGCAAAGGCGCGGTTCGCCGGGCCAAACTGACTTATCTGCGCCAGCGCATCGGCAAGGGCGCCACGCTGGTTAAGGAGAAGGAAGGCCGGATGTCGCCAGCGGCGGCTAAGTAGCCTTTCCGCATCCGGTAAGGCAGGAGTTTACATAGGCGAGAAGGCAAAGGCCGTCAATTGGGCCTTGCCTCCAGATCGCCAGATGGAGTAGCCTAATGCCATGACTGCAATTGCAGAAATCGAATCGGCGATTGAGCGTCTTTCGCCTGCGGAGGTGAAGGAACTGGCAGCGTGGCTGGACGAGTACCAGCAAATGGTTAATGCCTCCGCCGAAATTTTTTCCCTGTACGATAAGGAAGAAAAGGCCGGGTCGTAATGCCGGTGGCCCATCGTGGTGAGATTTGGCTGGTGGACTTGGGGATGGTGCAGAAAACACGACCGGCGGTTATTTTGAGCGTTGCCTTTATGGATCACGAGCGTGCGGTGGTCACCTATGTTCCGCGCACTACTTCAATCCGCCATACACGTTTTGAGGTTCCTCACCAAGCTCGCGGTTTTGATCCGGGGGCTTTCGACGGGCAGGGTCTGGGAAGTGTTCCCGTGACAAAGCTTATTCGCCAGGTTGGCGTCCTTGATACCGCATCCATGCAAGGAGTCGAACTTGTGGTCAGAAGCTGGCTCGACTTGAGTTGAGGTTTGCGGTTTGGAAGCGAGGCCGCATATTATATTTGTGCGCCAAATGAAAGTCGTTATGAAAGCAAATCGTTGTTGGCGGATCGCTCTTCTGCTGGCGGTCTGCCTGGCTTGGCCCGCTTCGGCGGCGCCCAAGACCCACATCCGCCTGATCCTTTCGGCCGAGACGGCCCGGCCGGGCGACACTATCTGGGCCGGTCTGCAAATGGACATGCCGCCCGCATGGCACGTCTATTGGCGCAACGGCGGCGACGCTGGCGACCCGGTCAAAATCGCTTGGACCCTCCCGGAAGGTGTGTCCTCTGGAGAAATCAATTGGCCCGTTCCAGTAAAAGAGGTTGATAAAACCGGGGATTTCGCCCTGACGACTTACGTTTACACGAATCAAGTTATATTATTGACACCCATGAAGCTGGCAGACAGCTTGCGCCCCGGTCCGGTTGCGCTCAAAGCCTCCGTTCATTGGATGGAGTGCTCGGAACTATGCGTCATGGCTGAGGGAGACGCGGAGGCGACTCTGAACATCGCGGCGGAAACAAAACCTTCGGCGAATGCAGCGTTGATCGAGCAATGGCGCAAAAGGCTTCCGGCGCTGGCTGAGGCGGGCGTGGCCAAGGCGTACTGGCAAAGCAGTCAAACCGCAAGCAATTCGCGTCCGGTCACCATCGAGTGGAAGAACGCCGCAGGCCAGGCGGATTTCTATCCCTACGCCAACACCAGTTTTTCCGTGGATGGAACGACGGAAACCATGAAAAGCGACGGCGGCAGCGTTCGATTGGTCAAAGGGCTGACCAAAAATGACGCCGCTTGGCCCGATCACCTGATGGGTGTCCTGGTGGCCCATGCGGATTCGCCACACGCGCCGGGTGTGGAGGTTTCTCTGGACATTCAGCCGCCGCCGACGGGCGGAAAAAAGAGTGCGGCACCCATTGCTGAGGGCCTACTGGCGACGATGCTGTTATTCGCCTTCCTGGGCGGGCTGATTTTGAACGTCATGCCCTGCGTTTTGCCGGTCATCGCTCTGAAGATTTTTAGCTTTGTCAAACAATCAGGGGAGCAGCCGGGCCGGGTGCGGAACCTTGGTCTCGTCTATGGATTAGGCGTCTTGGTTTCGTTCATGATCCTGGCCGGACTGGCCATTGGCGTTCAGGCGGCCGGCGGCCTGGCTAACTGGGGCGACCTCTTCCGCCACCCCAACGTCCAATTGGCACTTACGGTGCTCGTCACGCTCATTGCTTTGAATCTGTTTGGGGTTTTCGAGGTCACCTTGGGTTCTGGCGCCACCGGGGCGGCCATGGACCTGACCTCCCGCCAGGGATTTGGCGGCGCGTTTTTCAATGGAGTGCTGGCGACGATTCTGGCCACGCCCTGCACCGCGCCGTTTTTGGGCGCGGCTCTGGCTTTTGCCCTGGCCCAATCCGCTCTGGTCATCGTTCTGTTTTTCCTGACGGCGGGAATTGGATTCGCTTTTCCCTTTGTTCTGCTGTGCGCGCAGCCGCGCTGGATGAAATGGCTGCCCAAACCCGGGATGTGGATGGAACAATTCAAAATCGCCATGGGCTTTCCGATGCTGGCCACCGCCTTCTGGCTGATGTGGCTCTCCGCCAATGACGAAAGCGCACTTCTGTGGTTTGGGCTTTTTCTGGTGGTGCTGGCGATGGCGGCTTGGGTTTGGGGCCAATTTGTGCAACGCGCCACCCGCCGCAAAGCCTTGGCAGCGACGTTGTGTTTGGTGTTGCTGGCGTTGGACTACACTTTCGTGCTGCAGGGCCACACCTCCAAGATCAATTGGCAGCCGTGGAGTCTGCAAGCCGTGCAAGAGGCGCAAAAGGCGGGGCATCCGGTCTTTGTCGATTTCACGGCCAAGAGCTGCCTGACCTGTCAACTTAATAAAGCGAGCAGCATTGAGATCGATTCCACGCGGGCCAAACTCAAGCAAATCGGCGCGGTGGTTTTGGTGGGCGATTATACGCGGGAAGATCCAGCCATCGGCCAGCAATTGCGTCAATATGACCGGTCGGGAGTGCCTTTAGTGCTGGTTTATTCCAAGGATCCCGACAAGGAGCCGCAAGTGCTGCCCCCGATTCTAACTCCATCCATCGTCCTGGGTGCGCTTGACAAAGCGTCGCATTCGCAACACAGCGCATCCCGATGATAATTCATAATTCACAATTCATAATTCATAATTGACTTCATGGCAGAAGCACCACCTCAACCTTTAGTCGGCGTCATCATGGGCAGCCAATCCGATTGGGAAACGATGCAACACACGGCCAAGCAATTGGCCGAGTTGCACATCCCCCACGAAATCCAGGTCATTTCCGCGCATCGCACGCCGGACCTTTTGTTCGAGTGGGCGTCCTCCGCGGTCACTCGCGGATTGGAAGTCGTCATCGCGGCCGCGGGGGGCGCGGCGCACTTGGCCGGCGTGACCGCCGCCAAGACCTGCCTGCCCGTGCTGGGCGTGCCGATGGAATCCAAATCCTTGCACGGCATGGATTCCTTGTTGTCCATGGTGCAGATGCCCGGTGGCGTGCCCGTGGGAACACTTGCGATCGGCAAGGCGGGCGCGATCAACGCCGCCCTGCTGGCCGCCGCCATATTGGGCAACAAGCATCCACACATCCGCCGGGCTTACGAGGATTTCCGCCAAAGGCAAACCGAGCGCGGCACGGCCAATCGCAACATCCAACAATAATCCCGCCATGAAACTTCTAAAAATCGGTGATTGTTATCTCAACCTCGAAAACGTCACCCACGTCGATTTCGCGACATCGCCGCAGGGATCGACCTGCACAGTATTCTTCAATTGCGAGGTCACCGATGGCGCAGGTGGCACAGGCATCCAGGCCTCCAAGACCTTCGCCGCCACCGAAGCGCGAACCTTCAAAGCCTGGCTGGACCTGAGAATCAACTCCATGGAACAGCAGAGTTAGTGCTGAATGGCGCACATCCGTTTTTGCGCACGCATAATAGAAATATATAGAATTCCCACGAATGCATGGTAGTCTAAGGATTGTGCAGCCACGCGCCCATCATGGGAACCCGTTCGCAGCCTTGTGAGCAAAATTTTTTTGAGAACGAAGCATTTTGTCACAGCCCTGGATCGAACCATCATGCGCGAGATTCTGCTTTGAAAACCCGCCATCTTTCGCCATAGTCGGTCCATTTATGAAATCAGTTCGACTTGGCATTATCGGCATGGGCAACATCGGAAGCCACCACGCGGAATACTTGCTGGCCGGCAAAATAAAACGGTGCGAGCTTAAGGCCGTTTCCGACCCGGCCGTGGACAAACTTGTCTCCTACCAACAGCGCGGTTTGAAGATTTTCGATGACGGCGGGGAATTGATCCGCTCGGGCGAGGTCGATGCCGTCATTATCGCCACGCCCCATTACCAGCATACCACCCTGGGAATCGCCGCGCTCCAGGCGGGGTTGCACGTCATGGTCGAAAAACCGATTTCCGCCCACAAGGCCGATGCCGAGCGGTTGATCGCGGTTCGGCACAAGCATCCGCACCAGGTCTTCGCCGCCATGTTCCAGATGCGCACCGAATCCCGTTACGCCAAGATCAAAAAATTGATCGCCGGAGGCGACTTGGGCCAGATCGTTCGTTTTTCCTGGATCATCACTGAATGGTTCCGCACCGAAGCCTACTATGCCAGCGGCGGTTGGCGGGCCACCTGGAAGGGCGAGGGCGGCGGCGTCCTCATCAACCAGTGCCTGCACCAACTGGACATGCTGCAATGGCTGCTGGGCATGCCCGCGCGCGTCCGTTCCTTCGTGCAACTGGGCCGATTCCATCACATTGAGGTCGAGGACAACGTCACCGCCTACATGGAATTCCCCAACGCCGCCACCGGCATCTTCGTCTCCAACACCGGCGAGGCGCCCGGCACCAACCGCCTGGAGATCATCGGCGAGATGGGCCAATTGGTGCTGGCGCGCGACAAACTGTACTTTTTCCGCAATGAGATTTCGATGTTCGAGCAAAGCAAGACCTCCAAGCTTGGCTTCCAGAAGCCCGACAAATGGAACATCGAAATTCCCTTTGCCAACGAGCCGGCCCAACACGCCACGCTGACACAGAATTTTATTGACTCGATTCTTGACGGCACTCCGCTGACCGCTCCCGGCGAGGAAGGCATCCATTCCATTGAACTGGCCAACGTGATGCTCTACTCCGGCCTGATGAACCAAACCATTGAACTGCCGATGGACAGCGCAGCTTACGAGAAAAAACTCAACGAACTGATTGCCGCCTCCAAATTCGAGAAAAAAGTGGCGCATGTTTCCAGCGAGGATTTTACCAAATCCTTCATGCGTTAAATCAAAATTATGATTCTCACCGGCATTGCGGATGAAGCGGGCGTGGCGTTGGACGCGCAAATCAAAGCCACGCGCGAACTCGGCTGGAAATACGTCGAAATGCGCGCGGTCGAGGTGCCCGGTTTTCCCAAGGGTAATTTCCACGACATTCCAGACAAGGCGTTCGACCTCGCCGCCGCGCGGTTGGAAGAAGCGGGATTGGGCGTTTATTGTTTTGGCTCGGCCATCGCCAATTGGTCCAAGAAAATTTCCGACCCGTTCCAAATCACCGTGGATGAAGTCAACCGTTGCATTCCGCGCATGAAGCGCGTGGGCGCGAAATTTGTCCGCATCATGAGTTTCAAACCGGCGGACACGGAAGACACAACGCCGCCTGAGGTTTTCCGTCGCATTGGCGAAGTCACGCGGATGTTCCGCGACGCCGGGATTCAGCCGGTGCATGAGAATTGCATGAACTACGGCGGCATGAGTTGGCGGCATGGCCTGGAGCTGCTGGAGAAATGCCCCGGCTTGAAATGGGTTTTCGACACGGGCAACCCCGTCTTCAATCCCGACCGAAGCAAGCCCAAGCCGTGGCCGCGGCAGGACGCGTGGGAATTTTGGGAGCACATCCGCGACCACGTCGTCCACATCCACGTCAAGGACGCCATCTATGTGCCGGCCAAAAACGATTGCGACTATCAATATCCCGGCCAGGGCGAGGGCCGAGTGCGGGACATTTTGAAAGACGCCTTCGCGCGCGGCTACGACGCGGGGATATCCATCGAACCGCACGTGGCGGTCGTATTCCACGACGCCTCGGTCAAGGCGGACGGTAAAGATGTATTTGACAGCTACGTCCGGTATGGGCGGGAATTGGAAAAGATGATTGAGGATATCAAGACCGTAATTTGACTTACGTGCGAGTTGGAGGACATTAGTCATGGAAAATTAATTCGAATGAACAAGCAAAAGAGCAAGAAAAAGGAATATCCGGACGAGACTGTTGGCAGTAAGTTGGCGGCGGAAGCCAGAAAATTGGCGAATTCGCTGACGGATGAAGAGCGCATGGAGGCCTTGGAAGGGGCCAGATCTCTAATAAGTGGGCTTTGTCCCGAAGGGACATCCTGACAAATAGCCCGGCGTTTCAACGCCGGGTGAATGAATTTGGATTGCAGAAGTCCCGAAGGGACGGCTGAATATCGCGCGTGTCCTACGTGAGTTCTTATCACCATTGCGTATTCAGCACCAAAGAGCGCAAGCCTCAGATCACCCCGGCGCTGAGCCAAAGACTTTGGCCGTTTCTGGGCGGAATCGCGAGGCAGAACGAAATGAAGGCCATTGAAATCGGCGGCGTGGAAGACCACGTCCATATTTTGCTTTCCATCCCCTCAACGATCTCGATTGCCAAAGCGATGCAGCTCATCAAGGGTGGCTCCTCAAAGTGGGTGCATGAAGAATTTCTCGAACATCGCCTTTTTAAGTGGCAGGAAAAGCACGGGGCCTTCAGTGTCAGCGCATCGCAACGGGACAAGATCATCGAATACATCAAAAACCAAAAAGAGCATCATCGCAAAATGACGTTTCAGGAAGAGTTCTTGTCGTTGTTGAAAAAACATCGCATCGAATATGATGAGAGATACTTGTGGGATTGAATCAACCGTCCCTTCGGGACTTGAGGTTTGTTGCGTTATACCCGGCGTTGAAACGCCGGGCTATTTTCATGAAGTCCCTTCGGGACTCCTGTCCGATCGAACTCTCTAGTTTAAGGTCAATTACAAAATACGCTCTAATTTATTCTGGCGCTTTGCGCGGAAAGGGAGTTGTCTTGTTTGCAAGAAAGGAAAAGTGCATGAATGCTAAAATTTACGTTTGTCGATCCGCCGCCGCGTTTGCCGCGGCTTTAGTTTTTCTCGCAGGCTGCAAACAGAATGAGGAGACGCCCACTTCCGCGTCCGCCTCCAACACCAGGCCAGCCAGGCCCGCCATCGTCTCGGCTGAAAAAAACAGCTTCGCCGAAGTCACCTCCAAATTGGAGCCGGGCGGCCGCGTCTTCGTCTATGTGAGCACCGAACAGATCGTGAGCGATTTGGCCAATCGCCTCGCCTCGGTCAGCAATATCCTCTCCTCCCTGCCGGACATCCCCGGCACGGGACGCGATACGATGGAAAAGATTTTCACGGTTCTGGCCGCGATCGCCAAGGACAGTGGGATCAGCCAAATCAGCGGCCTGGGCATGAGTTCCATCGCGCGCGAAAAAGGTTTCTATTACAACAAGTTCATCGTTCATCATTACCCCGGCCAGAATGCCGGCCTTATATGGTCGCTCTTTGGCCGGGCGCCGCACCAACTCCAACTCATGGACTTCCTGCCGCAGAGCACGGCGCTGGCGGCCAGTTTCGACTTCGATCTGCCGCTGGCCTGGACCAACATCGCGCAAGGAGTGCAATCGCTGAATGTTCCCGAAGCGAGCACGGCGCTGGCTGAAATGCCGGACAAATTTCACCAGCTCACCGGCCTGGATCTAGACACCACCCTTAAGTCGCTCGGCGGCGAATACGGGGTAGTATTGACACTTGACCCGGGCAAATCCGTCACGTTGCCGATGGGCGACAAATCCATAACGATTCCCAATCCCGGCCTCTGCCTTGTGTTCAAGGTCAATTCCGATGTCATTTTCGACCGGGTGGACCAGTATCTCAGCAACAATCCGGTCATTGGCAAAATGGTTTTTAAGACGGATGAGCCGGGCTTCAAGATGCGCACGGTGCCCGTTCCACTGCCCATTCCGGTGGAGGTGCATCCCAGCATGGCGCGCGTGGGCGATTATCTTCTGCTGGCATCTTCGGACACGATGGTGCGTGAGATGTTGGCGGTGAAATCGGGACAGAAGAAAGGTTTCAAAACCACCGATGCCTTTAAAAGACTCTCGCAGGGCGTGCCCGAGGAAGGGAACAATTTCACTCTCATGACCACCGCCTTTGCCGCCGCCATGGGCCAGATCCAGCAGAGCAGCCTGGCCGGCCAAAACATGAATCCGGAAGCCATCAAATCCTACCAGCAATTGACGCATGGCGGCACCAACCTCGGCTCCTATAGCGTCGGCGTCAACGGTCCCGACGGCTGGGAAGCAGTCGGCAACGGCGGCGGCAATGAGGCGCAAATGGCTGCCGGCTCGGCGGTCACGGTGGCCGGCGCCATCCGAGTCCTTGCTTTCCCTCATGACGCTCAATCAACTCGGCAGCGGGGCGCCGAGGTTGATGCTGTGTTGCAGGCAGTAAGCGGCATTGGCGACGTATTTCTCCGCCCAATGTTTCAAGCCACCCCGCTCCTCGGGAGTCAAGGGGCGGACTACTTTGGCGGGCGCGCCCAGAACCAGTGAGCCGGGCGGGATTTTGATTTGTTGCGTGACCAGCGCCCTGGCGCCCACCAAACTTTGCTCGCCCAATTCCGCGCCATCCAAAATCACCGCGCCCATGCCGATGAGGCATTCGTTGCCAATGGTGCAGGCGTGAACCATGGCCGAGTGGCCGACGGTCACGAACTCGCCCACGATGCAGGGATAATCATCGGCCAAATGCACGACGGCGTTGTCCTGGATATTGCTGCCGGCCCCGATGACGATGCGGTTGATGTCGCCGCGCAGCACGGCGTTGTACCAGACGCTGGCGCCCTCGCCGAGCGTCACGTCACCCACCACGACCGCGCCGCGGGCGATGTAAACATTCCGGCCCAACACCGGTTGCTTGCGTAGGAAAGCGCCGAGTCGTTCGTCGAGGGAGGAGAACTGGTTCATGCTTGGGCGGGTTGTTTGAGCGCGGGAGGATGGAAGAATAACGCCAGTGAAACCGTCGCCGCCAGAGCTATGGCCGCTGAGATCAGGAACAGGCTCCTAAAATCCGTCGCGTCCGCGGCGGTATAGGCATCCGTCATGGCTGGGCACAAGGTATTGGCGGCGATGACACCCAGGCCCAGGATCATCACATTGAAAAGTCCCTGCGCGCTGGCGCGCACGTCCTTGGGAAAATACTCGTCCACGAAAATATAAACCGCCGCGAAGAAAAAGGCGTAGCAAATGCCGTGCAAAACAAAGACCAGAACGATGAGCCACGTCTCCCGTGGAAAAAGCGCAAACACGATGAAACGGATGACGTGACCAAAGATGCCGAGCATCATGGTCAGCCGCCAGCCCAGCCGTTTTAGAGTTATACCCAGAATGGCCATTGTTAGAATCTCCGCCACCTGCCCAATGCTCATGATCGGCATGATGCGGTTGGTGGCAATGCCGACTTGCGGGCTGCCGAGAAACATGCCGGCCCAGTTGAAATAGGCATTGAGCACAAACGCATCTACAAACGCCACGATCCACAGCACGCACACGAACGGACGCTTGAGCAATCGCACTGCTTCGACCCAGGCCAATTTGTCCTCCTCCACAACGGCCTCTTTTGGAGGTGTGTGCGGCAACGTCAGGCTGAACCCTGCCAGCGCCAACGAAGCAACGCCCGCGATGAGGTAAGTCCATCTCATGCTGGCGGTATCTGTCAAAATAAAATAAAGCGGCCACGCCGCCAGCACCCAGCCTATGGTGCCGCCCATGCGGACCAACCCGAAATCCTTTGAGTCCTTCAAATTGGCGAAGGCGATGGAATTGACAATCGAGAGCGTGGGCACATAGAGCAGGCAATGAATGAGCATGAGCGCGAAGAATGTCCAGAAATCACGCGTAAAGGCCAGCCCGACCATGGCCAATCCGCCGACGAACTGGCTGAATGCCAGAAATTTTTCCGCCGCGAAATTCCGGTCGGCGAACTGATTGCTGAAGAACATGGCCACCAGCGCCGCGACTGGAAAAGCATTCAGAATGACCGCCCTTTGCAGCGCGGTAAAACCGAGCGTTGGAAGGTAGGAAAATATCAAGGGCAGCCACGCTCCCCAAATGACGAACTCCAGCACCATCATGATGAAGAGACGGAAACGAACAGAATTATTCATGTGTCAGCAGCCTAAGAGTTTGTTCCGCTTGCTTCAAGGGGGAAAACTTTCCATTTCCCGGGTTCTGCTGGAATCATTCCCGTTCTGCTGTAATATGGCCGGATGCGAACAGAGTCCGCGGCGGTTGCGCCAGAGATCAGGGACGCGGCAGAAAAGACAGTCATGTCGGTTCTGCTGGCCATCAGCTTTTCCCATTTGCTCAATGATACCATCCAGTCGCTCATTGCGGCCATCTATCCCGTGGTCAAACAGTCCTTTCATCTCAATTTCACCCAGATTGGGCTGATCACATTAACCTTTCAGATGACGGCCTCTTTGCTGCAACCGATGGTGGGACATTTCGCCGACCGGCGGCCGCAACCTTATGCCCTGGCCGTCGGCATGTGTTTCACTTTGGGCGGCCTGGTGCTCCTCTCGACGGCGGGGAGTTTCCCGCTTCTGCTGGTTTCGGTGGCATTGGTGGGGGTGGGGTCTTCGGTCTTTCATCCCGAAGCCTCGCGCCTGGCCTACATGGCGGCGGGGAGTCGGCACGGATTCGCGCAGGCGCTCTTCCAAGTAGGCGGAAACGCGGGCAGTTCGCTTGGGCCGTTGCTGGCGGCGATGATCGTGGTGGGCGAACACGCCCAGCGGCGGCTGTTGTGGTTTTCCATCGCCGCCATCTTGGCCATCGTCGTCTTGTGGAATGTGGGCCATTGGTACCGAACGAACACTTACCGTCTGAAGCCCCGCCCGCGTCGCCCGGCGCACGCAGGACAACCAGCGATCTCGCCCCGAAAAGTGGGATGGTCCCTCGCCATTCTGGTCGCGCTGATGTTTTCCAAATTCTTTTATCTGGCCAGCATGAGCAGCTATTACACTTTCTATTTGATCGGTAAGTTTCACCTCTCGATTCAGAGCGCGCAACTCTACCTGTTTGTGTTCCTGATTTCCGTCGCGGCGGGAACTTTTATTGGCGGGCCGCTGGGAGACAGGTTCGGGCGCAAATATGTGATTTGGGGATCGATTTTGGGTGTGGCGCCGTTCACTTTGTTGCTGCCACACGCCGGTTTGTTTTGGACGGCGGCGCTTTCGGTTGTCGTTGGCTTGATTTTGTCCTCGGCGTTTTCGGCCATCCTGGTTTATGCGCAGGAATTGTTGCCGGGCAAGGTGGGGTTGATCGCCGGGTTGTTTTTTGGCCTGGCCTTCGGGATGGGCGGGCTGGGTTCGGCGGTATTGGGACGTCTGGCGGACCTGACAAGCATCGGATTTGTCTTCCAGGTTTGCGCCTTCCTGCCGTTGATTGGATTGTTGACCGGCTTTCTGCCGAATCTCGAAACAGCCGGCGCGAAGAGAGTGCATGGATCTACTTGAAAATGACTTCACTCTCGGGGTCCTCCTCGTAGGTGACTTCGTGCCCAATGACCCATTGCCCTTTCTTGAAATACTCCGCTTTGACGTGGAATTTGCCGTCGGGCTGAATTTCGCTGGTACCGCGCACCTCGGTCACGCCATCGGCATCCCCGTTGACTTGTTCGCTGGTGACTAAATGGCCGTCCTTGACTTGCAGGGTGCCCGAAGTCATGAATCCCTCGGTGGTGAAGTAGTAATAGGCCACGGCCTGCTTTTTTTCATCCCAAACGAACATGGTCTCGCCGCCATACGCTCCCTTGTTGATCGAATGGACCTGCCGCACGGCCTGGCCGTTGAGCGCGCGCTCCCAATGCGCGACATCAATGATCGGACTCTCCGGTTTGGAACCCTTGAAAGTCCCCTTCCACGTTTTGCCCAGCAACGGCTCAAGCAGCGCAAGATGGGGATTGAGTGACGGTTTGTCGGCTGCGGCAAGGCTCAAGGCCGCCGCGCAGGCGATAAAAAAGGCAGTTCTTCGTTGGTTCATAATTCTTTCTGTTTTGTTGTTCATGGCGGCCTTAATTTTGCACAGACCGCCTGTGTTGTATTGGAAAAATTTCACCCGTTCACGACTCTGACGAAATTCGGGTCTTCGTCGAGCCGCCGATCCAGATAAACCGATGGATTTAACCCGGCAAACGCGAGGAAATCATTCACGAAGTGCGCCTGATCAAAATAGCCGCAACTACAGGCGACGTCAGCCCAGTTCACTGTTTTTTGCGAATGAATGAGCCGCAGAACCTCCTGAAAGCGCCGGATGCGGCAAAAAAGTTTTGGCGTCAGTCCGACTTCGCGGCGGAACTGTTCGATGAACTGTTTGTGGCTGACGCCCAGATGATGCGAGACGGCGGCTATGCTTTGCAAATGCGGCTCGCTCACGAATTGGCCGATAGCCCAGGAGACGCCTCCATTTTCGGATGGCTTGGGTGTACTCACGGCCATCCGTTGCAGGAGCATTTGCTCTAACACACCAAACTTCGCCTGCGCACCGTGCGCCGCCATGAGCTGCTCCCGCCAATCCCAAATGCCCGCTCCCCAAAGCGCATCCAGCTCGACCACCTGCCGGCAAAGTTCGCCCGCCGGCAAGCCAAGAAATCCGGCCGCGCCGCCGGGTTTGAAATGCACTCCAATCATTGAAGAGCAAGGCAATGCGTCGATAATCAAAAATTCCGCGTGCGCTTCAGATATCCAGCCGCGCTTGAAGGAATTATAGCGGCCCGTACGGTCGCGATCAAAGAGCTTCCGCGGACGATCCTCGAGGTTGATAATCAGATCAAACGAGCCATCCGGCAAAACATGCTCACGGTCGTGGTCGGGCATGAAGTCGACATAGTACCACAACCATTCGACGTGTTGTCCCAGGGGCGGACGCGGTTTGTGACGGTAAATGCTCATGGTTATCCGTTGCGTAAATGTGCGAAAATCACATTCCAGGTCAAGCGGCAAAAAGCCGTTGCGTACGCGGCGAAGCCGCCGGTCGCATTTTCATTTTCATGGCTTGTTTGCCATCAGTTTTTCCCTGATGCGTGATCTCTGAGTAACCCTGATTGCGGGCTTTTTAGCCTGGTGTAAGATGACATCGTTGTTTGGGGGGATAAATAGCCCGCCTGGTGTTTGGTTGCGCCAGGCGGGCTTCCTTTTCTGGCCGTCCTCATTATCAAAAAATCGTCAGCCTGGGCCGAGACGAGGAGGCGATGTGCGCCATCGACGCGCGGGGCGCTCTTTTCCGCAGCATCCGCAACACCCAATACACGGCCACGGCCGCGATCAAATGTTTGAGCGTATGACCGCTGATCCATTTCGTCAGCGTGTAGATTTGCGCGTCCAACGCCTCGGCGATTTTCGCCAAAATATAAAAGCCGGTGACGATCAAAAGGTCCGCGCCGCGGGTGTAACTCGGCGGAAAGAAAGACAGGAGCCATCCAATAAGGAAGATCGAGAAATACTGTGCGGCCATGTAAGGCCAGAGGTTTTCCGTCCAACGCCACCACCAGACACTGGCCGCGCCCGCAGCCACCAAAGGCCAAAGAAAACGCGCTCCCGCCGTTACGGAAATGTGTTCGGCGATCATGGCCGCCAGCAACGACATAAAGGCCAGGGTCATGGGCAGCCGGTCCCAGGCCAGCGTCGCGTTCCGCGGCGCCCAATGGTAGTAACTGGAGCCGAAACAGGTGCAGACGACGCCCAGGAAGAACACCATGTAAGCGGCCTTTTCGCGCGGATCAATGAAATGATCGCCTCCAAACAAGAACCGGAGGCCCAGGAGGCCGACCCCCAGAAAGCCCGCGTTGGAAATCACATTTAGGCAGTTTGGGATGCCAGCCCATGTTCGTTCATCGGCGAAATGATGGTAAGACTCCGGCTGTCGCAATGAGGGCAACAGAAATGCCGCGAGAATCCCCCCCAGGGCCACGGCGGCAAAAAGCCGGACGCGCGGACCGGACCGTCCGGTGTCCGGCAGCCGCCGCAAAGGACCTCGCAAGTGAAATGTCTTTCGCGAGTCGAACACGTAGGGATTGATAAACCAGAACAGGAGGGAAAGGAAGAAGGAAGAAGTTTGACTTCATGATGTTTGAATGATTGATGTTGAACATGCAGCGTTACATTGCCTTTCTCCGCGGCATGAATCTTGGCAAACGGCGTGTGCCGATGAAGCAACTGGCCGCTCTTTTTGAGCAGCTTGGCTACAAAGATACGGCGACCTTCATTGCGAGCGGAAACGTGTTGTTCTCGACCAAGACAAAGAACACTCGCGAAATGGAATCGAAGATCGCCGCGCATCTGGAGGCATCGCTGGGGTATGGAGTCGATACGTTTGTGCGCACCGCCGAGGAAGTCTTCGCGATAAGCAGGTTGCGCCTATTTCCTGAAGACGGCGCGGAAGGCATTACCATCCATGTTGGCTTTCTCCAGCAGACGTTGCCACCGGAAACCGCGACCAAGCTTGCGGCGGTCCGCACGGATGAGGACGAATTCCGCGTGATGGATCGTGAATACTATTGGCTCTGCCGCACACCCTCGCACGAGTCAAAGGTCTGGTCCCTTCCTGAGATGAGACAACTCCGCCTGCCGACATCGACCATGAGAAATGTGACCAGCATTAGAAAATTGGCCGCCCAGCATCTTGAGAAACGCGCTTAACGAGGCCGCGTATTCCGCCGATTCCTGGCTAGATGCGCGATCTTAATGATAACGGATGGAGAGAGGTGCCGACCCCGAAGCTGGTAATCTTTTTGGCTGGCCTCGCCCTATTTGCGCTCCTGGTTTTCAAGTCTGAATCCGGTTTTGTATTCGGTCTGGATCACGCCAATCTGTTGTTCCATGAAGCGGGACATCCCATCGTGGGGCTGTTCAGCCAGCGCTTGGAAACGTATGGGGGCACGATGGGGCAGTTTGCTTTTCCGCTGGTGCTGGCGGTATCGTTCTGGCGCAAGGGCGAGGCCATTTCTTTTGCCGCCGCAGTCATCTGGTTTTTTGAAAATTGGCTCAACATCGCGCGCTACATGGCGGATGCGCGCGCGCAGGAACTGCCGTTGGTGGGCGGCGGCGATCACGATTGGGCGCGCATTTTCGGACGCTGGAACGTCATGAATCAGGACACCCAAATCGCGGCCTTGGTGCGTACGGCCGGTTGGCTGGGAATGGGCGCGGCCTGCGCCTGGGTCATCTGGCGGTGGTGGTTGGAGAGAAAGAATTCAACGAATCTATGAACAAAAAATGTCGAAATTGCGGGGAAGGCGAGTTTTACTCCCGTAATGTTTCATTAATGGGGAAGCTCCGCGCCTTGTTGCCCAACGGCTTTTTCTCAAAGCGTGAATTTCGTTTGCGAGTCTGTGGTCATTGCGAATTGATGGATTGGCTCGTCTCCCCCGAAAGCCTTGCCAAGGTAAAAGAAAAGTTTTCCAAGGAGTCATCCGGCTAATGTCGTCTGACAATGCCGTCGGTTGCAAGTTTTCAAACCTATCTGATATTGTTTTTGTTGATATGAAAATTCCAAAGATATATCAGGGCGGCAGGGGAGTGAGGGCCACGCCGGTTTTACTCGATTCCCCTCAAATGGCGGAAGCTCCGGTGATTTCTCATGCTCTCGAAGACGACGAGTTGCTCGATGCCTATTCGCAAACCATCACCGGCGCGGCCGCCAAGGTTGGCCACGCTGTGGTGAATATCCGCGTCGGCCGCCCGCAGGCGGCGCAATCGCCACAGCAACCGAACGCCCGCGCCCAGGAATCGGGCGGCACGGGTTTTATCGTCGCGCCGGACGGCTACATCGTGACCAATAGCCACGTCGTTCATGGCGCGGAGCGCATCGAAGTGACACTGGCTGACGCCCGCGTTTATCCGGCGGATTTGGTCGGGGACGATCCGGAGTCGGATTTGGCCGTCATCCGCATCCACGCGCCGGGACTGGCGTTCGCGCGTTTTGGCGATTCCAGCAAATTGCGGGCGGGGCAGATTGCCATTGCCATCGGCAGTCCGTTTGGTTTCCAGCAGACCGTGACGGCAGGTGTGGTGAGCGCGCTAGGTCGGTCCATGCGCGCGCAGTCAGGAAGATTGATTGACAACATCATCCAGACGGACGCCGCGCTCAACCCCGGCAACTCGGGCGGTCCTTTGGTCAATTCGCGGGGCGAAGTCATTGGGGTCAACACCGCCATTATTTTGCCCGCGCAGGGGATTTGTTTCGCCATTGCCAGCAATACGGCGGAGTTTGTGGCCGCGTGGCTGATCAAGGAAGGGCACCTTCGGCGCAGTTGGATTGGCGTCATGGGGCAGACAGCGGCGATTCATCCGCGCATCGCGCGTTTTCACAAGCTCAGATCGGCCCAGGGCATTCTTGTGCTTGGGGTGGAACCGGGCAGTCCGGCCGCCGCCGCGACGTTGCTCGAAGGCGATATGCTCATTGCATTCAAGGGACAATCGCTGACTAGCATTGACGATCTGCAACGGAGCCTGGTTGGCAGCGAAATCGGGGTAGAATCGCCGCTGAGCATTTTGCGTGGGACTGAGAGATTGGAATTGACCATCCGGCCGGCGGAGACGCTGCGGCGTCCGGCAGGGAAATGAAAGTTGCCTCCCATCGTAAAGCACGTCGTCAAATTCATTCGGCTCCACTGGCGTGCCATCGTTATACCCGGTGGGCAGGAGTATTTCGTAGCGTATGAAGGACATCGTCCTGGTTGAGAGACTCAAGCATGATGTACGGTATGCCCTGCGATGCAAGCCATTCAAGGGCAGGCTCTGGCACAACGCAACTACGTTGGCTCGTTGCATCAGGCCCTCAATGGCCCGAAGGCGGGCCCCAAAAGCCCTTTGGCCAAAACACCGGCCGGTCAAGCGGTCACGGTGCGGTGACAGCGGCTCCAGTCGCAGGGCTCCAGGCCCCGCCCCGACCGGGAAACTTGTGCGGACTTTTGCGGTTGTGCGGAATGTGTGCAATGGCTGGTGCTCATGCATGGAGCCATCCGCTGTCCAATCGCTTGTTGTGGCTTTACTGGCGCGCAAGGGCGCGGCAATTCTTCGCCTATGAGCGTCGATTAACGAAAACCAAGTGCTCGTATTCGGCGTGGCGCGTGCATTTCGCCACCTCCATCCCCAGCTTCATGGCCACTGCCTGGGATGGAACGTTTTCAGGCCGGATTAGGGCAATCACGCGGTTCCAACCCAACATCTTGACCGCGTAATCCACGCAGGCGACCGCCGCTTCAAATGCAAATCCCATGCGCCAAAAGGGCCGGTGAATGATGTAGCCCAGTCCGATTTCCTCGACTCCGTCCACTTGTTGAACCAAAAGTCCAGCCTGACCCACGGGCTGGCCTGAAAGCTTGTCGAGGGCGAGCCAATAGCCGACGCCGTCGGAAGCGTACCGTTTCTGTTCCCGCTTGATCCACTCTGCCGCCTCCTCGCGGGTGTAGCACTTGGGCCAATAGTGCATGACTTCGGGATGTGCCAGCATAGCCGCAACGAAATCGAGGTCAGCAAGCGAGATCTCGCGCAAGATCAGGCGTTGTGTTTCAAGAACCGATTTCATGGACTTCTCGGATGACGTTTTTGAACGATAATCTGGAACAGGAGAGAACAGCCACACCGAGAAGTCAATCAAAATGACATTTTGCCAAGTGCGCGTTGCAGAATCTTGACTTTGGCGAATATTTAAACATCCTTGGGCGCGATGTGCTTCAGAAATATCAATCAGATATTGCTCCACTTCATTCTTCTCCTGACTATGGTTGAGAGGCTCGCCGTTCCCGCTCGCGCCCAAACGCTTCTTTGCACGGGCTTTGAAACAAATCCAATGACGCAAGGCTGGACGACTAATGGTGCCGGCTACGCCGGATGGACCACTAACGAGTCTTTCTCCGGGAGCTATTGCATCTCGGCAAGCAACGGCGGCACATGGCTGTCTCCCATGCTCAGCACCACCCCGCTGCAGTGGTATCGATTATCCTTTAAGTCGCTGGCTCCAGGGGTAGTCAATAATCCGGGAGCCATCGGTTATGCCTATTGGGCCGCGCAGTTTTTTGACACGAATGATAACTTGCTCACGGCAGACCAGTATTCCGCCATTTTCCAATCTTCCGGCTGGGTTACAAACGAGTTTCGCATCCGGGCCAAGAACACGGCTGGGCCTAACGCCACGCTCGTCCCTGTGCAAATGCAAATTCGATTCCAGTCCATCGCACCGGAAGTATATATTGACGACGTGCTCTTGGAGACAACCACGCCGGAGGAAGTGGCGCGGTGGGGCGACACTTATTATGACACCTTGCCCGCGAAGCTCGACTATGTGCCCAAGTCCGATCGTTGGACAAATCTGCCCCAGACCTTAAACAAACTGCGCACGGGACAGAATCTCCGCATGGTGATGCTTGGCGACAGCGTGGAACAAGATACGGCCAACGCGCCCTTCGATGCGTGGCTCGAGCGACTGTATCCCGGCGCAAGCATTGAGGTGATTTCGTCCACCCGCGGCGGCACCGGCGTATCCTATTACGTTTCTTATGTCCCGCAGTATGTTCTTGCGTATCAACCCGATTTGCTTTGCATCGGCGGCATCGACAATCCCGACAATATGTCCTATTACCAAAGCATTGTGGACCAGGTGCGTGCCGATAATTCCGCCAATGGCTACACCACGGAGTTTCTCATGCTCACGGAAGAGTGGAGTCCCAATGTCCAGGCCAATCAAAATTGTTTTCTCGCTCCTGGAGTGACGGAACTGGACCAGGTGCCGGCCAACAATGCCGGCGGTGTGCCGTCAGGTTTCCGCGGCGATTTGCTCATGTTCTGCTCGACCAACAACTGCGAGTATTTGGACCTAACTGGCGTTGCGTGCGAGTTCATCTATGGCCCGGCTGCGGCAGCGGGTGTCAGCCCGCCAACGGATTCCAATGGGGATCCCTACAGCTTTTGGATGCGGGACTACGTCCATTCCAGTGACAACGGAAAGATGATCCAAGGAAGAATGCTCGAAGCCTTCTTTGCTCCTGCGCCCACGTTGACCATTGGTCAAACCGAAGGGCTTTTAAACCTAACCTGGCCGCTTGCATCACCGGGTTACTACCTGCAAACGGCCACTTCACTGTCAACGAACACAATGTGGACTTCGAATACGGCGGAGTTTATCATGACGAACGGGCAAAACGTGGTAAGCACGAATCTGGGCGACGGTTCGCAACAGATCTACTTCCGATTAAGCAAGTCGCAATAGTAACTTTATTTTGCGCGGGCACGAATGGGCGGCAAGCTTATTCGCCGATCAGTGTGCCGTTGCAGCCACTTGTTCCGTTGTTGCCGCGGGTTCAGCGTTGTCAAACCGATGACGGATGGCGTTGAAAATGGCTTCGCCGGTCGCGGGGCAGGCCAAGGGCGATTGACCGCCAGCGGGGCCGAAAGCGGCGATGGCGTCGCGCAGGGCTTCCCGCACGGATATGGCCAGCATCACGGGCGGTTCGCCCACGGCTTTGCTGCCGTGGATGACGTTGTTTTGCGTGGCGCTTTTGAGCAACGCAATGTTGAAGACCAGCGGCGTGTCGCCCACGGACGGTATTTTGTAGGTGTCCGAGGAATGAGTCAGGAGGCGGCCCTGGTCGTCCCATTTCAATTCCTCGGTTGTCAGCCAGCCCATGCCTTGCACGAAGCCGCCTTCGATCTGGCCGCGGTTGACGCCTTCGTTGATCGAGTCGCCCACGTCTTGCAAAATGTCCACTCGCAACACGCGGGACATCCCGGTGAAGCCGTCCACCTCGACTTCCGCCACGGCGGCGCCATAAGCGAAGTAGAGAAACGGCCGCCCACGTCCGAGGACGCGGTCCCAATGGATTCCGGGCGTTGCGTAATAACCAGTGGCGGAAAGGCTTACACGCGAGAAATAAGATTGCTTGACAACCTCGGCAAACGGAACGGCGCGCGGGGGGGCGGCCCCGCTGACGGTGATTTGCCCTCCGGCGAAAACAAGTTTGTCAACCGAAACTTCCAGCATTCCGGCGGCAACCCCCGCCAGGCGCTGGCGCAATGTTTCGCAGGCGTTCTTGACAGCGGCGCCGTTGAGGTCGGTGGTGGCCGAGGCGGCCGAGGCGGATGTATTGGGAACTTTGTCGGTGCTGGTCTGCATGACGCGGACCTGCTCGGCGGGCACGCCAAGTTCCAGCGCGGCGATGGCGCGGATGTTGGTGTGGATGCCCTGGCCCATTTCCGTGCCGCCGTGGTTCACCTGCACGCTGCCGTCCTGATAAATCAGCACGAGCGCGCCCGCCTGGTTGAGATGCGTCACGGTAAAGCTGATGCCAAATTTCACCGGCGTCATGGCCAGCCCGCGCTTGCGATGGGAATGGGCCGCGTTCCAACGGGCCATGTCCGCCCGCCGCGACACAAATTGGCTGGTTTCCTTCAATTCATGCCAGATGGTCTGGATGCGATTGTCTTCGATTTCCTGGCCGTAATGGGTGGTGTTGCTCTCGCCTCGTCCTCGATAAAGATTTTGCTCCCGCACCTCTTCGGGCGGCAAACCCAGCCGGCGGGCGATTCGGTCCATTATTTCCTCAATGACGAGCATGCCCTGCGGCCCGCCGAACCCGCGAAAGGCGGTGTTGGAGGACAGATTGGTTTTGGCCACCTGTCCTCGAAATTCCACCGACGGAATGTAGTAAGAATTGTCAAGATGAAACAAGGCGCGGTCGGTCACGGCCTGCGACAAATCCAGGGCCCAGCCGCCGTTGGACCAGAGGTGAATGCGCGCGGCCCTCAGCATTCCGTTCTCGTCACACCCCACTTGGAAGCGGGCCACGAAGGGGTGGCGGTGGCCGAGCATGGCCATGTCCTGATCGCGATTGAGCCGCACGCGCACGGGGCGTCCGGTGTGGCGCGCGGCCAGCGCGGCCAGTGCGGCGGGCGTGGCTGCCTGCGTTTCCTTGCCGCCAAATCCTCCGCCCATGCGCGGGCATTGCACGACGACTTTGCTGGCCGGCACATGCAGAACGTGCGCGATGACCTGCTGCACCTCCGATGGATGCTGCGTCGAGGAAATGACGAGCATCGCGCCATCCTCGCCGGGTTCGGCCCAGGCGGCGTTGGTTTCCAGGTAGAAATGTTCCTGGCCGCCCAATTCGAATTCTCCTTCGAGGCGAACGGGCGCTTGGAATAAAGCCCACTCCACGTCACCGCGGCGGATGAAATTCGGGTCGTTGTGAAACGAACTTTCCTCGATGGCCTGCTGCAAGTTGAGCACTGGCGGCAATGGTTCGTATTCGACAACGACTTTGGCAGCCGCCGCGCGGCAGGCCTCCTGCGAATCCCCCACCACCAAAGCCACGATATGGCTGTGAAACATGGTTTCGGTGTCGGCCAGCAAAATTTCGTCCTTCTTGACACAGCCGACATGGTTGACCCCCGGAACATCCTCCGCCAGCAAGACAGCCGCAATGCCGGGCATGAGTCGCGCGGCTGAGGCGTCGCGTTTGAGAATGCGGGCATGCGCATGAGGCGAGCAGACCGGCCAGACTTCCAAGACTTCGCGCCGGGCGGCCAGATCATCGGTGTAATTGGCTTCGCCGGTGACGTGCAGGTGGGCGCTTTCGTGCGGCGGCGGATTGGAGACGCGCGGAACAGGCCAGGATGGTTCCTCCGGAGGTTCGGCCTCCTCGCTTTCATGGAAGAACTTTTCCAGCAAACCCGCGATCAAACCCCTGCGGTATTCAGCCGAGCCGCGAACATCTGAAATGGGGGAGAATTCGGCCCGCAAAATAGTCAATACTCTTTCCAAGGTTTGTTCCGACCAGAGCTGCCCCAGCAGCGCCGCTTCAGTCTTGACCGCGCGAGCTGGCCAGGCCGCGACACCGCCGAAAGCCAATCGCACGTGACGGATGACATTGCGCCGATCCACGTCAACTACAAAACATCCGGCCACGGTGCTGATATCCATTTCCCTGCGGCGTGAGACCTTGAGCCAACGCTGAAGGCGCTCCAATCCAGGCGCGGATTCGCCGCGCGGAAGGATGATCGTCTTGAGAATTTCCCCTGGCTGCAGGGCGGTCTTGCGGTAGCCGCTGAAAAATTGCGCGATGGGAACCGCGCGTTCCGCCGCGGCCGACAAGAGCACGACGCGAGCGTCCAGCGCCAGCAGCACCGGCGCGCTGTCGCCGATGGGCGAGGCGGTGACGATGTTGCCGCCCATGGTGGCGCGGTTGCGAATCTGACGCGAGCCGAAGACTCGCAGCATGTCCGCCAAAGCCGGAAATTCCTCCGCCAGCGCTTGCTCGATTTCCGTCAAGGTGGCGGCGGCGCCGATGTGCCATTCGGCGGCGGTGGAGTGGATGGCCTTCAATTCGGCGATGGCTTCCAGGGAGATCAGGACGGGGAATCTTTGGAAGCGCTTAGAGATGTCGAGGCCCAGTTCAGTCGCGCCGGCCATCAGGCGCGCGTTGGGAAAGCCGCGCAGCAGCGCCAGAGCCTCAGGCAAACTGGCCGGGCGGAAAAACCTTTCCCCGGCGCATTCATATTCGACGGCGGACAATTCGGCGCAGCCCTTTTGCAACCTCGCGGCCAGGGTGTCCCCGCCATTGGCGTTTTGGAGTTGGGCGAAAGCGGCGGCGGCGGCCTCGCGAATGGGCCGGTAACCGGTGCAACGGCAGAGATTGCCTGAAAGCTGGTCATTCAGATCGTCGCCAGTCACGAGATCATCGCGGTAGCAGCCCTCCAAAAGCGAACAGATAAAGCCCGGCGTGCAATAACCGCATTGCGAGCCGTGACGATCGGCCATTTGACGTTGAACCGGATGAAGGCCGCACTTGCCACCGACGCCTTCGACCGAAATGACTTCGCGCCCGGCCAGCGAGCCAACAGGCGCCAGGCAACTGTTGATCGCGCGTACCACGGCCCGCCCCCGTGCGTCGCGGCCAATGACGGCCACCGAACAGGCGCCGCAGTCGCCCTCCGCGCAACCTTCCTTGGAACCGGTCAGGCCGCGGGCGCGGAGGAAATCGAGCAGAGTTGTGTTGGGGGAACATTGTTCCAAACGAACTGGCTGGCCATTGAGAGAAAATTCAAGAGCGCCGGCCATGCGTCAATCCTCTATCCACTGCATGGCTTTTTCCGCCAGCTTGTCAAACGCGGCCACGCACAATTCCAGATGCTCCTCTCGCGTGTCTTCGATTTTATTGTGGCTGATGCCGTGCAGACTTTGGACGAACATCATCACCGTCGGCACGCCCGCGCGCGCCACCTCGGCCGCGTCGTGCAACGGGCCGGACGGCAGACGATAACTTTTGCCGCACGTTTCGCCAATCGCGTCATCGCAAAAACCGATCAAGACCGGATCGAATAAAACCGGCTCGATTTGCCACAGGCGCTCCCAGGAAACATGCACGTTGCCTTCGCTCGCGAAGCGGTCGGCGGCGGCCTTGGCGTCGGCCAGCATGAGGGCCAAGGCGGGTGCGTCCAAATGACGTTGGTCCAGCGTGATACGGCATTCCTCCACCACGCTGGTGACGATGCCCGGCCTGGTCGTGCAGGAACCGATGGTGCAAACGCCGCCGTGCCGCGCCGCGATGGGATAAATCTCCAAGCTCATTTTGGCGGCGGCGAGAAAGGCGTCCTTGCGCCGGTTCATCGGCGTGCTGCCCGAATGCGCCGCCTGCCCGTGAAACGTGATGGCGTGCCGCTCGACGCCGAAAGTGCCCAGGACCGCGCCCAACGGCAAATCCAGGTCCAGCAGGACCGGCCCTTGTTCGATGTGCAATTCCAGGTAGGCGGCGGCGTTCTTGAGTTCCGCGCCGCATTCTTTCGCCCGGTCCAGGTCCACCCCGATTTCCTTGAGCGCGTCCGGCAGGCGGATGCCGTCTTTGTCCTTAAGACCGCGCGCCTCGTCCAGGTTCAGATTGCCCGAGCAAGCCGACGATCCAAAAAGGCTTTTTCCGAACCGCGCCCCCTCCTCGTCCGCCCAATCCACAAGGCGGACGGTTACCGGCGGTTGGCCGTCAAACTGGTCATTGAGGCGGCGAAGAATCTCCACACCGGCCAGGACATTGAGGCAGCCATCGAGCCATCCGCCGTTGGGGACCGAATCGATATGGCCGCCGATGACGAGTGAGCGTGTGGAACATCCGCGCAAGGTGTACCAGGTGTTGCCGGCGGCATCGTTGTGGATTTCGAGTGGGAGGGTCTCCAATTTTTGGCGCAGCCAGGAGCGCGCGGCGAGCCAGGTCTTGGTGAAAGCGATGCGCTGGGCGCCATTGGCATCGCCGGTCAAAGCGCGCAGCTCTTTGAGTTCCGCGACGGTTCGTTTAGGATTGAGAGACGCGCACATAAAATCTTATGCCAACGATTTGGCAGGTTCATTGTAGATTGGGAGCCATTGGAGGACAACCGAATTCAACGCAGGGCCTTACTCCTTCAAAGGCTTTAACGGTGTCGTCGGGAACAATGCGGATACACGATTAATGGCGGTTGAGTCCCCAAATCGAGTACAAATCCTGAATTTCGACGTCGCTCAAAAGGCGTGGTTGCTGGCTCGAATCGGCATACATGTAAACCTCCTGGCTGGAAACCAGCTTTGGCGGAGAGGATGCCTGACGGAAAAAGGAGACGGTACACCACGGCCGCACTGCGCCCAGTTCGGCTGGCTTGGGCTGGCGCGGAACCACGCCAGCCAGCCACGCTTTGACCTTTGCGATCACCGTGGGATCGCCGCTTTCCAACCGAGTGGGTTGGTTGGCCATGCGCATTTCGAGGACGACGGCATCCATGGGAGTCATAGCATTTCGATCGGACTCTACAATGTGTTTTGAACACCCGGCCACACAAAGAAAGATCAGCGCGCTGGCAAAAACGGTCGCAGTGCTTCTCATTTTCATCGGCGCCTCTCCGGCGGCGGCAGGTTGCCAGTTTCATGGAGCCGTGCAAGCATTGTTTACCGCAGCCGGTCTCACTTGCCCTGCTTGTTTTGGGCGGGCCGGGTCTGAATTCCAGGCTTGGTGTAGCGGTCGGCGGGGGGTTTCCAATTGCCCGGCGTCCAATTGCCGGCAGGCGGCCAGGGGGCGGTGTGGTAGAAATTGCCGTCGAACCAACTGTCATCGAGATAAGCGGTACACTTGTCGGCTTTGTTGTTGCAGGCATTAAAAGTCACGAAAAAGTGGACCACGCCGCTGCCGTCATTCTTGTTCACCATGCCTTCCTTGGCGGTCCAGCATTGAGGTTTGACGAAATTGGCCGCGGCCTCGAAAGCCCTGGACCAATCCCAACACAGATACCCGCCGACGTTATCCTTGCTGGTGTTCTTGCCCCGGCCAAAGTTTTGATTCCAGATTTTGACAATGGCATCGATCATTTTTTGCGCCTCTTCCTGGCACTTCTTCACGGTGCAGGGCTTGTTGCAGGCGCAGCAATCCTTGCACAAAGCTTTGAACTTTTCGGCCGTGTCGGCAATGGCTTTGGCGCCGCTCTCCTTGGTAGGCTTAAGGCCGGAAGGATCCAAAAGGTTGACCGGGTTGTCCAAAACGTAGGCATAGAGGTTGTTGAGAAACGTCTCATTGAAAGCGGAATCTTCGCTCGCGATGAACTCCCCGAGAGACTCCATCGTTTGAACTAGAATCATGAGAGGATCGCGCGCGCTATCCACCAGCGGGTCGCGATTTAGGAACCGGCCCTTGAAGCAGTCATAGTAGCGCGCCCGATAATAGTAGAGTCCGGACTCTTCATCCAACTGCCGCCCCGTGAAGAGATACTCGTTGGAGATGGCGCTATGAGGAGTGCCCCAGGGATTGAGCGGCAATGGATGGTAGGCGCCATCCAACACCGCTGGGTGGCCATAAGCGTCGTACGTATAACGTTCCGCGACGGCGCCGCTGGAGTCGGTCACGGCTTCCGCGCTGTAAAGCGCGTTGGGATGATAATAGTAGATTTGTCCTCCGCGATCCATCGTCAGAACTTCGTCCACGTAAGTTCCATACGTGTAGGTCGCCTGGGTCGTTCCCCCCGAGTTCTGCTCTTCGACGATTTTGGATCCGTCGTAAAACAGGACGTTGGTCGAAGAAGAACCCGCGGGGCTGGCCACGGTGACAACTCGGCGGCCGAATGCATCGTAAATGTACTGGCCCACGAGAGCGGAATCACTGTCGCGCGTGACGGCGGTGAGGCGGTTTTCGGCATCGTAAGTGTAGGCATAGTGCCCGTCATCAAGGAGGTTGCCATTGGCATCGTAGGCCAGAGGGTTAAGGTCGCCGGTGATGGTCGCTATCTCGTTGACCGCGTTGTGCGTGCGCGTTTGGGCGACCGTGTTGCTCGTGAAGTTTGTCCAATTGCCCACAGGATCGAGGCCGTAACTCTCGGCGATGGAAGGCGACGGGATGACGCCGCCGGAAAGCATGCCTACGTCGTAATTAGTCAGTCGATAAAGGGCGTCATAAGTGTAGGTTTCAGAATCAGACGGGACGGCCTGGTTCATTTGATAGATTCTGTTTCCTTCATGATCGTAAGCGTAGGCATAGCCGGCGATAAAGGTGCTTGCATTGGTATGAGTCAGATTAGTGACCCAATCGTTGGCATTGTAGCTATAATGGGCGGAAGTGCCGTTTCGG
>Ga0302325_10006312_pt1 | contig 26687 bp, 23 predicted proteins | sample Palsa_T0_2_FD_201948 | JGI IMG/M metagenome (GOLD analysis project Ga0302325, IMG submission 201948) | Peat permafrost microbial communities from Stordalen Mire near Abisko, Sweden - Palsa_T0_2 | ecosystem: Environmental > Terrestrial > Soil > Palsa > Peat permafrost | place: Sweden: Abisko... | reverse complement strand
CGGCGAAATCGTCGGCCAGCGTAGCCGCCAAATCGATGAAGCGTTGCTCGCGCTCAGTATTGATCTGATTCATAGCCCGCCCTCCATTTCGCTCGCGACGCACGTCCATTCGCGACGGCAGTCGCTTGGCCCCGCGAGTACCATCGCGTCACGTGACGCGTCATGTGTCGCGACGATCCCGCCGCGAGCTTACTACCATCTTTTGCGAGTCACAAAGCGCCGGGGAGAGTAAATCCACCGACATAAGCCAGTGGTGGAGGAACCAGGAACTGTGGTTTTTTCTGAAACCTTATCAAGGTTTCAGACTTCCCGTTGGGTGGGATGCAAGGAAGACTGCAAGCCTGACGCTGCGGCAGCGCCGGGACGCTCACGGATCATGATTGCCGCAAGACTTAGCCTGCGTTATCGAGCGGCGCAACGTCAATCATGTCTACAGGTCAAGCCGGCGTTTTTTAACAAATTGGAAGTCTGAAACCTTGGTAAGGTTTCAGAAAAAACCATGGTTCTTAGTTCCTCGACGACCTTCTTCAGCAGCGGTGTGGCGGAACGCGATGCAACCGTTTCGAGTGGTCGTTTCTCAACCACTCAAATCAGGTTAGTGGTCGTGGCCGCCGGAGAGTTCCCGGACGAGCGCACCGACGACGGATTTCGCATCGCCGAAGATCATGAGGGTTTTGTCGAGATAATAGAGCTCGTTCTCGATGCCGGCGAAGCCCGGACTCATGCCGCGCTTGATGACCATCACGGTGCGCGCCTTGTCCACTTCGAGAATCGGCATTCCATAGATGGGACTATTCTTGTCGTGACGGGCGGCGGGATTGGTGACGTCATTGGCGCCGATTACCAGAGCGACGTCGACTTGCGGGAAATCTGAATTGGCATCGTCCATTTCGATCAGCCGGTCATAAGGGACGTCGGCTTCGGCGAGGAGGACGTTCATGTGGCCGGGCATGCGGCCGGCGACCGGATGGATGGCAAACTTGACGTCGATACCGCGCTTGGTGAGAGCGTCATAGAACTCGCGCACCTTGTGCTGGGCCTGGGCGACCGCCATCCCGTATCCCGGCACGATCATCACGGAGTTAGCGGCTTCGAGAATTCCAGCGGCCTCCTCAGGCGTGGCGGAACGAACGGTGCCCTCAGCAGCTTTGGCGGCAGATTCCTGCACCTGCCCGAACGCCCCGAAGAGGACGTTGGTAAACGAGCGGTTCATCGCCCGCGACATGATGACGGACAGGATGAAGCCCGAGGAGCCATCGAGGGCGCCGGCGACGATCAGCAGTTTGCTCTTGAGTACGAAGCCCATCGCCGCGGCCGACAGTCCCGCATAGGAGTTGAGCAGCGAGATGACGGTGGGCATATCGGCGCCGCCGATCGGCACGATGAGGAGTACGCCGAAGATCATCGGGATGATGATCAGGAGGGGAAAAAGCCACGTCGCGCCCGGAAAGTTGACCAGGTAAATGGCGATGAGAATCGCCAGCGCCAGGATTCCGAGGTTGACGATGTTCTGTCCCTTGTAGGTAATCGGGCGCTGCGGCAGAACCTCCTGCAGCTTGCCCGCGGCCATCAGGCTGGCGGTGAAGGTGAGCGATCCGAGGATGATCTCGATCGCCAGCGCGGACATTACGAAGGCGGAGATACTCGGCGTGCGCAGATAGAATTCGGCGGTGCCGACCAGCGCGGTCGCGAACGCGCCAAACGCGTGGCTGAGCGCCGTTCGTTGCGGCACGGCGGTCATCTGGACGAGGCCGAGCGGGATTCCGATCAGCGAACCAACGACCAGACCGATGATGATCCATTCGTAGCTCACAATCCCGCGATAGAGCAGCGTCGCGAGGATCGCGATCAACATCCCGACTTCGCCGGCCTGGACGCCGCGCCGCGCGGTCGCCGGAGAACTCAGCCATTTGAGGGACAGGATGAAAAGCGTTACGGCAACGATGTACGCAATTTCGATAATCGGATCTTGCAGCGCACCGCTCATTACTTCGGGCCTCCGGTGCGGGGGCTGGTCTTGAACATGCGGAGCATCCGGTCGGTGATCAGAAAGCCGCCGACGACGTTGCTGGTCGCGGCGATCACGGCGAGCGTACCGAGGACCGTGGCCAGGGTGCTCTTGCGCTCGCCGACGATCACGATTGCGCCGACGACCGCGATCGCATCGAGGGCGTTAGTCAGCGACATCAGCGGCGTGTGGAGGAGGGGGGAGACGCGCTTGATAACCTCGAAGCCGAGGAAGGCCGCGAGCACCAGCACGTAGATATTCGAGAGCATTTCCGAGGTCATAAGTTTCCTTTTCCTGGTATCCGGAATAGTCAGTTCTGTGCTGCCGCAGGTTGGGGCTGCGATTCACGCGCGCGCGGATTGACTATATCGCCATCGCGAGTGATCAAAGTTTCGCGCGTGATCTCGTCTTCGAGGTCCAGTACCAGCTTGCCGTCCTTGAGCAGATGCGGGATGAAAGTCGCGAGATTGCGCGCGTACATCTGGCTGGCGTGATAGGGGACGGTGGTGGCGAAATTGAAAGTTCCGACGATCGTTACGCCCTGGGCGACGATGGTTTGGTTGGGCTGGGTCAGTTCGCAATTGCCGCCGCGCTCTGCGGCGAGATCGATGATGACCGAACCGCGCGCCATGCTGGCGACCATCTCACCGGTGACGAGCACCGGGGCCTTTTGTCCGGGGACGACCGCGGTGGTGATAACGACGTCGCTTTCCGCGACCACCTTGGTGAGGACTTCGCGCTGGCGGCGATAGAAGGACTCGCCCTGCGCCTGAGCATAACCGCGAGCGTCCTCGGATTGGCCGGTTTCAAGCGGCAACTCGATAAAGCGGCCGCCGACGCTGATGATCTGTTCCTTGACGGCGGGGCGGACATCATAAGCTGAGACCACGGCTCCGAGGCGCCGCGAAGTGGCTATCGCCTGCAGTCCGGCAACTCCCGCACCGAGCACCAGCACGCGGGCCGGCGTGATCGTGCCGGCAGCCGTGGTCAACATCGGGAAAAAGCGCGGGAGCAAATCCGCGGCTTCGAGGACGGCTTTGTAGCCACAGACGGTTGCCATCGCGGAAAGCGCGTCCATGCTCTGGCTGCGAGTGATGCGCGGCATCAGTTCGACCGCGAACGCAGTTGCGCCGGTAGCTGCGACATCGGCCACGGTGCGTGGCGATCCGAGCGGTCTCAGAAAGCCAATCAATACCTGGCCCCGGCGAATCAACGGCAGATCGGCGACCCCGGTTTTGTCGTTGGCGCCATGGCAAAGAACCTGGATTATGATATCGGCGGTCGAAAAAACTTCCTCACGCGTTTCGGCCAGTTTTGCGCCCCGCGTCACATAAGCGTCGTCTTCATAGCCTGCGGAGAGACCGGCGCCTCTTTGGACGACCACCTCGCAGCCGGCCTTGATCAGAAGGGGAACCACGGAGGGCACCATCGCGACCCGCCGTTCCCCAGGGTAAGTTTCCGTGGGCACGCCAACGATCATGATCGTTCGGTATCTCCTCTAAAATTCACGTGGGCCAGTCGCAGCCTCAATCGACGGTGCACAGACCCGGCACTGCAATCCGCCACCAAAGTGATCGAACGCGAAAAAAAGCCCCTCTCAAGAGCGAGAGAGGCGGATGCCCCACTCCGGGCAGGGGCAACCGGCAAGCCTCATGCTCCCAATTATTTACTATCAGGTTCGCCAAATTGCGAGCAGATCGCGTGGGTGCAGGGATTATGCGGACGGACGCGATTGATCGGGAGGTCAGAGCAGCGTTGCACGAACCAGATTGAAACCTGGCTTTTGCGCCGATCGGGAACTGAACTTTGAATTGACTTCGAACGTGTGCCTAGTGGCGCGAATCCGCGTCTCTTATCGCCGACGCCAGCGTATCCGGCGAGACTTTCATCCCGTCATATTTGCGCATGCCTGACCCGTCGGGTGCGATGAGGAACAAATCGAGGACGTGCGTGGTGGCTTCATCGGGACCTTCTTCGGGCACGGCATAGAGTTTCAGCAGGCCATCGATTTGCTGAGTCTTGCCGGTCAGGAAAAGAAAGCCGCGCGCATCGACGCCCTGCGCCTTCGCATACTTGAGCAACGCTGCGGGGCCGTCTTCCTCCGGGTCGGTGGTGATCGAGACCATCGTGACAGATGAATTGAATTGCGAACCAAGGCTCCCGGCAACCTGTTTCATCTTGGCAGTCATCATCTCGCAGACGCCCTTGCATGACGTATGGATGAATCCGATCAGCACGGGCTTGCCCTTGACTGAGCTCAACGAGACCGGCTTCCCGAGTTGGTCGATCAACATTAAGGGGGGCAGGTAGTCGACTTGAGAAGGCACCGGCCGGCCTAGGCCGCTCTCGGAGGATGCGGGTTGTTGGGTCTCGGCTCCGGCGGACATCGCAAAGGCCATCGCAAACACCGCCGCCAATAATGACGACACCAGAGATGCGGTGGAGAGCAGGCGGCGCGGAGTTGTGGTCATTGATGACGAGCTTAGCCGATTCAAGAGTTTACCCTCGATTTCGCTCACGCTGAGCACACAACTTATCACACATAGGACGTAAGCGGGATGGCCGCATGTCTAGAGATTTCTTTTCGTGCTCTCATGGGCAATATGGTCGGCCTGTCTGATCGCCAGAGTCACAATAGTCAGCGTGGGATTTTCACCGGCGCTGGTGGTGAACTGACTACCGTCGGAAATGAACAGATTCTTGATGTCATGGGTTTGCCCCCATTTGTTGCAAACACCATCGCGGGATTTCTCGCTCATGCGGCAAGTCCCGAGATTATGTGTTGAAGGATAGGGAGGGACCGCGACCGTTTGCACAGCGCCAACCGCGTTATAGATGTCGGCGCCACGCTTGTAGGCGTAGTTGCGCATCGCGAGGTCGTTGGGATGGTCGTCGTAATGGACGTTCGGAACGGGTAGGCCGAATTGATCCTTCACCGTCGGATTGAGCGTCACCGCGTTGGTCTCCTGGGGCATATCCTCACCAACGATCCACATCCCAGCCATGTTGGGATATTGATCGATCAGGCGAGTATAGTCCCGCCCCCAGGCGCCCGGTTTCAGAAAAGCGGCAGCGAATGGCAGGCCCAGCGAGATAGTTTCAAACTCGAAGCCGCCGGCAAAGCCTCGCTTTAGATTCAGCTCCGATTCGTCGGCGACGATTCCCGCCATCACGGTGCCGCGATTCATAAACACGGGCTGTTTGAAGGTCCCATACACCGAGCCGGTGGTATGGCGCATGTAGTTTTTGCCGACCTGGCCCGAGGAGTTCGCAAGGCCATGGGGGAAGGTCGAAGAAGACGAATTGAGCAAGAGCCGCGCGCTTTCGATCGAGTTACAGGCGACGCAGACGATCCGCGCTTTCTGCAGGATATGCTTGCCGTCTTTGTCGGCGTATAAGACGCCGGTCGCTTTACCGTGCGCGTTATGCTGAATCTGCAGCGCCTGGCTCTCCGGTCTCACGTCGAGCTTGCCAGTCGCCTCACCCTTCGGAATCTCAGTGTATAGCGTTGACCACTTCGCGCCGGACTTGCAGCCTTGAAAACAGAAGCCGAGCTGCCAACACGAAGATCGATCATCACGCGGGCGGCTATTAATCGCCATGCGTCCGGTATGCACGGTCTTGTAGCCGACGCGAGTCGCGCCGTTGTACATAACCTTGAAGTTATTATTGCCGGGCAGGCCGGGAATGTCGTTGGTGCGGGTCACGCCCATCTTGAATTCGGCCTTGGCGTAGTACGGCTCCAGTTCTTCCAACGTCAGAGGCCAGTCAAGCAGATTAGCTCCGGTAACAGTCGAGTAGGTGGTCTTGGCTTTGAACTCGTGTGGTTGAAAGCGCAACGACGCGCCAGCCCAGTGGACCGTGGTGCCACCGACCGTCTTGCAGGTCCAGGCGGGGAGGTTTGGAAAATCCCTGGCGATTTGCCAGTTGCCCGAGGTGGTCCGTTTGTCGAGCCACGCGAGTTGATTGAAGGCGAACCACTCGTCGTTGTGGAAGGTGGCCGATGACTGACGCTTACCGGCCTCTAGCAGGACCACCTTGAAGCCCTTCTGGCAGAGCTCGTTGGCAAGCGTTCCGCCGCCCGCCCCGGAACCAATAATGACGACTACGGAATCGTCGCTGGGATCGAATCGAGACACGTGACCATCCTCCGGTCAGGCAGGTTTGGGACTGGCCCATTCGGGCGGGTTAGGCAACCAGTTCAAGTCGTTGAAACCGTGATGGAGGTAACCTCCAATCGGGTAGGAAGGCCCCTGGTAGCCGAGCTTCTTCCAGACCGCGCGGCTGCTGTAAAGCGAGACCAGTTCGGTGCCGTGAACCTTCTGGAAGAAGGGCGTACTTTCGTTTTTTTGTAACACCGCCAGTTGCTGATCATCGGACAGGGTGACGAACTTCGCATTGCCGGCGTCGAGATTAGCTAGTCCGTCGTGCAACACCTTAGCCGTGTCGGGGGTAGTTCCCGCTTCGGTATCCAAATCCTGAACTACTACGATGTAATCGCTATCGTCGAGGCGATCGTGCGGGAAGATTTGCCGCGCGACCTTCAACAGCGTCTCGCCTTCATGGGCGTTGAGAGTTTTCAATCCCGCCGTCCATTGAGCGGCGTTACTTTCATCCGCATTACTCACTGCAGCGACGCCGGACACGACTGCGGCGGCGCCTGCCACCACGATTGCACTCTTCTGCAAAAATTCTCGTCGCTTCATTTTCGCTCCGCTACCCATTCAAATCTTGCTGGCAAATCTTCCTGGCGCAGCCCTTCCATATCTTCACGCTCAGCATTAATCGAAGCCCGCTACGTATTACAACATTCGGCCCGCTATTTGGACCAACCGCGAATGCGTTCGATCAGCGCTGCGACTACGTCGGGTTCATTTTCGAGGTCCGGGTTGGCGGCCATCTCGGAGCTGGCGCCCACAGCCTGCCCACCCTCGACGATCGCCCGCGCCAGGGTCGCGTCGCTAACTGACTTTTGCCACTTGGCGTCATGGAAGTCACGCGGCCCAGGATTTAGATTCGCCGCCGCAGGCCCGTCGCCGCGTCCCTCATCGCCGTGACAGGCCACGCAGCGCGTTTCGAAAACATCATCCGCCTCGGCTTGTGCCTGCTTTGAGATGACTACCTTGCCGTTACCGGGTGATACCTGGCCGGGATCCGATTTGTCAGCGGTGGGGTTCTGCGGCGGCGCACTCGTTTCGGTTTCCGCGAGCAGGCTCGAGCATGGCGCCAGAATTATCGTGACCGCGAAGGCGACGGCCAACCTCCGAAAGCCATCCAACATCAATAGTCACTCACTTTGGGAACTGGCTACGATTGTCTGACTGATCGGCGCGATCAAGGGATCAGTACCGCCCGCCCCTTCACGGTGCCGTTCTTGAGATCGTGCAGGGCCGCATTGGCCTGGCTGAGACGGTACTCCCGAGTGGCGAGAGTGACCAGTCCGCGATCGGCGAGCGCCATCAATTCCACCAGGTCGGGATAGGTGCCGACCAGGTTTCCGACGATGGTCTTTTCGGTGACGATCATTTCCATCGTGGGGATTTCGACTTTGCCGCCATAACCGACGATGTAGTAACAGCCGGCGTTTCGCGTCATTTTCAGGCCGTTAGCGACCGTATCGCCTTCGCCGACGAAATCGATTACGGCCTCAGCTCCGGCGCCCTCCGTCAAGGCGAGAACCGCTTCGACCTCGTTACCATCTGCCGTTACGACGTGGTCGGCGCCGCAGTCCTTGGCGAGACTGAGCGCGAGTTCCGACCGATCGACTGCGATAATCTCGGCGGCGCAAAGTGCTTGCAGTACCTGTATTCCGATGTGGCCCAGACCGCCGGCGCCGATCGCGACTACATAGTCGCCTGGTAGCAGGTGTTTGGCCGCCTTCTTAGCCGCATGATAGGCGGTCAGGCCCGCGTCGGCGTATGGCGCGACGTCCTTTGGCGCCAGAGTCTGTGGCAGCTTGATAATCGCGCGTTCTCCAGTCTTCAGAAGTTCGGCGTAGCCGCCATTCGAATCGATTCCGGGAAATGCGCCGCCGGCGTGCATGTCGTTGCCGCGCCGCGCCGCCAAAGCCTCACTCTTACTGACCAGCGGATGACAGATGACGGGGTCGCCAACCTTTACGAATTCGACAGAACTGCCCACGGCTTCTACCCAGCCCGCGTTTTCATGGCCCATGATGTAGGGCAGGGCGATCGAAACTCGGTCCCGCCATAGGCCTTCGATTACATGGAGATCCGTTCTGCACACGCCAGCACCGCCGACCCGTACGATAACGTCGGCAGGGCCGGTAATCTTCGGATCGGGGACTTCCTGGTAAACGACGAAGTCACGCCGACTCAGATTCGTATCATAGCTGGTGAGTACCGCCGCCTTCATGGATGCTGCGCTCTGCTCGCGAACCCCTGCGCTACGGCAGATATTGCGGCTTGAACTCTGTCGGCACCAACACCGATTTCAACGTGACCAGTTCCTCTTTGCCCTGGTCATCCTGGAAGCGCAAAAGACCGGCGATCAGCTGTTGCGGATCGTGCAGCGGAATCAACCGCTCCTGCAGAAAGACTTCGTTGCTCATCTTGAGCGTCAGGTCTTTCGATTCTCCGGGCTGTATCGGGCCGTCCGGTTCCACGATCAGTTGTCCGACAAACTCGCTCGGACCGGCCATCGCCAAATCTTCTTTGCCGCCATTGACGAAGGTCGTCATCGCCATGATGTACTGCTTGAGCGTGACCGGACTCGCGCTGTTGTTCTTTACCGAGAAGTTGATCACCAGCGTGTCGGTCTTTTCATCGAAGGTTGAGCCCTTGGGATGAACGCTGATGAGCCCGGCACCCGGGGAGATCGGGTCAGGTGCGAAGCGGACGGTCTGTTGGGGTAGGCGTACCGGATACTTCACCGCCATATAAACCCAGCCGACGATCAGCATCAGGACCGTGACTCCGGCGAGCAGGTCCATCCACATATGGTCGCGCGGAGTAATAAGTCCGACGTCCGGCGCGTCGTCATTGACGGGCAGTTGGAGGGTAACCGCGAGCCGCGTGACAGTGCGCTTCGGCACCGTCCAGTAGATCATCCAGATGAGTCCAATGATGAAGCCCGCGAAGGACCACCACCAGACAAAGGATCCGCCGAAATGCTCAAGGTCAACCGTTTTGCCGTTGAGCAGCGTCACATCCAGCTTGAATGGCTGTCCGCTGGGCTCGATTGTCACCCATTCTCCAGGGCCCAGCAGCGTGCCGGTGCCTTGAATCGCGATACCCGGGTGGACGTGCCAGTGACCCGGATTGCGCGCTGTCATCACCATTTTGTATTGGTAAATACCGCCCTTATCGACGAAGATCGAACCAGGCGTGGACTCGCCGTTGACGATCCGTTCGATCAGCGCAAAACAAGGCCCCGGAACCACCGGAGTTATATAGGCGGTCTGCGGCGGATCGAGTGTGTACGGCCAGGTCTCGAGGATTTTCACCGTTCCGGTGATAGTCACCGGCTCTCCGACCTTCACGTCAGTCGGTGTCACGTGAACGTCGTAGAACGCGACCGTCAGGTCCTTTAGAAAGGGCTCATCGGCAGCCTCGCCATGGGCAAAGGCGCGAGTGGTGTAGGATGATATGAGGATGGCTGCAACTGAAAGCACCACCGCAAGCCGCATTCGCATTCCGCACTCCTCCATCTGAACGCCGGCGCGATGATTAGTCCGGCAGTTACATTCGACTTTCGAACTGATTACCTGGTTGCCCGGCGTGCCGGTCGGTCGATCCGATGCACATTGCGATTGCGTCGCGACGGCCACAGCACCATGAGCCAATAGCAGCCGATTCCGAGTAGCGTTGAGATGATCACCGGTGGCCCGAGTTCATCGGGTCCCGCGAGTCCTCCATGGGCATGAGCGGCAGACGCCGCGAGCATAACCCACACCCCGGCGATTATTCCGCCTCGACCCAGCCTGCTTGCCATTTTCATCTCAGTTGCTCGCAATGCCACCGTTCAGATGGTCTTTATGTAACGGCCAATCGGCCACACGGCGAGGAATCGTCCGATCGCCTGACCGATCCAGTAGCCCAGCATCGCCAGCGTACCGCCGAACAGCAGCGAGACGTATTGGGTCTCGCCGAGGAAACTGCGCAACGCGCCGCGCTCGATATGCCGCAGGTACTCAGGGGTCTGCGAACGGATGTAAGCGATTCCCTGAACGTCCGACACGGTAAGTATGTGGTGCATGAACTGCACTGGCTGCAGAAATGGCGCTAATGGTATGTAGTTGAACGACCACACCATTATCGCCCATATTGGCCCGCCGAATAACGAGGTTACCACGAAGCTGCGCGTCCTCATCAGCAACCAGTCGAGGATAATCGCGGCCGGCACCGTCGAAATCGGCCATACGAAATTCATCGGATAGGTTTCCGCGATGTGCCACTGAAAATAGCGGCCGATCCACGTCGCCAAGAAGAGACAGACGCAAGTGTAAGTCGCACCGGTTGGGAAGCGCCACGCCACCCACTGAATCCATTGCAGCGCCGACGGAATGATGATCGTCGCGAAGGCGGTGACCACCGGCCACCATTGCGGGTCTTTCCAGTCGGTCCAGAAATCCCAGTCCCCGGCGAACAGCAACTTGGTGATGTCCGCAGCGCCCGCGACCACGAAAATCGCGGTAATCCAGAACACTGCATCCCAGGTGCGATCGATGAACAGATATTTCGCGTTCAGCAGTTCGCGAAGTTCGAGCCGGCGCTGCCTTTCGGCAGGAGCCATGGTTGCGGATATCGACGCCATGCTTTCCCCTTAAAATAAAATCGGTTCGTCCAGCGATAAGCGGACCGGTCTTAGCGACCAGCCGCAGCGGTATGCTCCACCGGCATTTCTTCCACGCCGCGAGCCGATTTTTCGATCTGAAAGAGCCGTAGAATCGTTTCGCCCCAGACTGCGAACATCCCGCTCGCCAACCATCCGTACGCGACGAAGGGCCAATGGAACGGCACCGAGAAAAACTCCTCGGACAGCCACAGGCTGTGACCCCATTCGTTGAACGCGACCTGCACGAACTCCAGCACTGCGGCGGATATCAGCAGGAAAAACGACCACGGGAAACCCTTCTCGGGAGCATACACTGCGGGGATTCTATGACGTCCGTAAATGTATGCGCCCAACGCCAGTACCACCGACAACGGAAAGAAGAAGTAGAACATCGGGATGTGCGTCGGCGTCAGGGCGGTGTCGCGCACCATCGTCTGATGCCATGCGCCGTCCCAGTTCGGCCAGAAGCTCGCTTCGATATAGATCGACAGGCTGGTTGCTCCGATAATGCTCCACAGCATCGCGATACGTCGGACTTCCTCAGCCGGAGGAATGTCGTCGCGATCCAGCGGCATTCCGGTTCTCACGAGCCATCCGTACCACAGGCCCGCGAAGATGCCGACGCTCAGCAACTCGCCCCAGAACAGCGTGCGGTAATGCAGTGTGAATGAATGGCTGGCGGAATTTAATCCGACCGTGAATGCAAACGTGTAATCCCATATCCAAAGAAAGAGATTTATCGCCAGCAATATTGCGCACGACCAAAACAGCGCACGCCACGCACTATGCCAATCTGTCGGGCCCCGTTCGGCCGCAGCCTCTGCCCGTCCTCGCGTCGTTTCCATCGCGAATAGCCCCCTGTCAAAAAGGTTGGGTTAGTTGTTGGGGTATATACCGCATCCGCGCTAATCGTCAATGGCAGCACGGCTTATAGTTACTAAGCAGCTCACGCGAAGACGAATAAACGGCGAAAACACGAGGGCGTAAATTTGCCGAAGGACGTACGTCGTCGGTTCACTCAATTCGACGCCCTAATGCCTTCCGGACCAATGATACAGTTCACGGAACTCCTTCTTTTTCAGTCCGGCCAGCTCCACAACGCCAAAGACCATCCACCTCCCTCGACCGCAACGGCAGCGGCATATCCGGGCGCCTCAGGAGTCAGGTCCCGCAAGGACCACCGATCGGCTTCGAGCCGATCGGGACGCGTTCCGATCAGTTTTGCCGGCTCTCCCGGGGTAAGCGATACGTCGAACTGGTCGAGCGGCAGTGACAGTCCCTCACCGCGCGCCTTGATGTATGCCTCCTTGCGGGTCCAGCACAGAAAGAATGCGTTCCTCTGCACGATGATCGGAAGGGCGCGCAAAGTCGCGACTTCTTGCGGCGAGAAAAATCGTTCGGCGATCTGCTCCGATTGCGGTCCGCTTCGAATGAATTCGACATCGACGCCTACCGCTCGATCGCGGGCCATCACGTAGAGCGCGACTCCATTCGAATGGGAGAGGTTGAAACTGATCGCGTCCCGGTGAGCGGCCGGCGCCAGCAGCGGCTTGCCATGAGAGCTATACTCGAACGACAGGGACGCTGGCTCGCGATTCAAATATAAGCCGAGAATGTGCCTGAGCACTCCCCGAGCAACTATGAAATGGTCACGATCCCGGTCGAAGTGAAAGCGATCGGCCCGCTCTCGCTCATCTACCGAAAGCGTGCGCCGGTACTCGTCAATTCGCGATCGAACCTGGTCGAGCTTGGCTTGCCAGACATGTACTTGGGAACTCGTTAACGACAATGCTTTCGGCGGCGGGCGCCATCCAACGTCGGGAGGTCCCGGAGGAAAAGGTGTCATCTAACGGTCCTTGCGGTGTGCATCGCAGCCCTTATGGAAAGCGCGGGCAAAAGCCGAGCTCCTGCGCCGTGTTGATCAAATTAGTAAGACCTTGTGTTCCGATGTAGAGGTCGCAAGAACTAAACTCATCGAATGATTCACTTTGGTTCCGCAGAGAACACTGCACCTCTTTTACGGAGAACCGTACCTGGCCTAGATTCTGATCACCTACCGCCTATGGTCACGCGCTGATCTGCTGCACCGAAGGGCGTGGACGTATTCGACGGGGTGAGCGCGCGGCCCTGTCTCCTACCTCTCATCCTAGACCCGTTAATCCCGGCACGGTCGATCACTCGACGGATCTTTCTTCTGTCGGCGCGCGCTTCCTCTTCGCAGTCAGCTCGCCGCGTAAGTTTTACCCGGTCCTCATTCTGTTCCCATAAATTTGAATAGGAAGCAGGTTTTAGCGGCGCTGATCTAACGGGCCCACTCTTGGCACAGCAAATGCTGTCCAGTCCCTATAGAGCGTCGTCTCTGATTAGCAAATTACTACGGCTGGGATTCCGAAACTATAACGAATGCGACCGGTCTTCCTACGAAGACAATCAAAAAGAGGAGGTTGAACCAATGAAATATGGAATCGCGTGGCTATTAGGAGTGCCGGTATCCGTTCTCGTGGTTTGGTGGCTCATCGCACACGTCCTTTAATTTAACCTCAAAGCAGTGAGGAGACCGATGAAGAAAAACGTTCTCATTCTTACGCTATCAATTTTGCTGTGCGGCGCTTATTCCAACGCACGCGCTCAGAGCGCCGCGGCTACCGCCCCGGATGATTCGGGCATCAACGTACGCGATCGCTCTAACGACGCCGTGACGGCTGGCGAACAGTCGGGCGACAAGAGCGATCTACAGTTAACCGCGCAGATTCGACGGGCGATCGTCAAGGACGATTCGCTCTCGATGATGGCGCACAACGTCAAAATAATCAGCACCAACGGCGCCGTAACGCTTCGTGGTCCGGTCAAGTCGGATGAGGAAAAGGCCACCGTAGTGGCCAAGGCCCAGGCTATCGCCGGCACGGATAAAGTGGACGACCGACTGGAAGTTGCTGGTCAGTAACAGGGAGATCAAAAAATGGAAAAGGCAGTATTTGGTATCGCAAAGACTGAGGATCAGGCAGTTGGCATTGCCAATCAACTGAAGGCCGCAGGGTTTTCTGAGAATGACATCTCCGTTCTTTTCCCCGATAAGACCGGAACTCGCGACTTTGCCCACGAGCAGCACACCAAGGCCCCCGAAGGCGCGGCGACTGGCGCAGGCACTGGTGCCGTACTGGGCGGCGCGCTGGGCTGGATGGTCGGCATCGGCGCCCTTGCTATCCCTGGACTCGGACCTTTCATCGCGGCGGGTCCTGTGATGGCGGCCTTGGCCGGCCTCGGCGCCGGAGCAGCGGCGGGCGGTGTCACTGGCGCGTTCGTCGGAATGGGGATCCCCGAACTGGAAGCGAAACAGTACGAGGGTAAGATTCGCGGCGGCAACATCCTGATGTCCGTCCATGCGGTTGACGGCGACGAAGTTAGTCGCGCCAAGGAAGTCTTCAAGAATGGCGGCGCTAGCGACATCTCATATACCGGCGAGAAAGCAGTCTCCAGCAGGGCCCGCCCCTGACCCAATGTAGCGATCGGGTGGTGATGGGTTCCAGTTCTCCAGGGAACCGCATCACCACTCGATGAAATGATGGAGTCCTGTTACGATCGCGATGGCCCTTGATTGAAATGCCACCATCTGAACAGCCTGAAATTACTCCGCCTCCAACGCAATTCGGTGACGATGACGCCGCGCCGAATGCCGCGGGCCCAATCCTCGGAATCATAATAGCCACCGCGGTTCTCTACTTCGCCAAGGATATTTTAATGCCTTTGGCGATGGCGGCGATCCTCGCGGTAATATTCAGCAATATCGCCAGCCGCCTCGAACGATTTATAGGTCGATTTGCGAGCTCCGCCGTGGTTGTGGCGACCGTGGTAGGCGCAATCGCCGCACTCAGTTATTTCTTAGCCATTCAGCTCACTACCGTTGCTGTCGGCGTTACCGACCATTCGGAAAATATCGCGAGGAAGATCAGCCAGGTCCAGGGCGCCACTCCAGGATGGCTCGCGCATATCGAGTTCGGTGTAAAGAACATCGAACAACAGCTCCAGCAAGCTCAACCCAAGCCAAAACGATCGCCTACCATAATCCAGGCCCCCACCGGATCTTCAACGGCAGATCAGGTTCTAAGACCAGTCATTCCCATACTATCCGACCTCACCGAAGGGTTGCTCATCATTGTCCTCTTTTTCTTCCTCCTCTATGAGCGTGAGGACCTTCGCTATCGCCTGGTTCGTCTTACCGCCAGGATTCGCGTCACTCTTGCCGCCGAGGCTATTGCGACTGCGGGCAGCACCGTCTCACATTATTTGCTGCTCTTTTCGCTGGTCAATTTCGGCTACGGCAGTTCGATCGCAATTGTGATGTGGGCGTTAGGCTTGCCCAATCCGGTGTTCTGGGGCGCATTGGCGTTTCTATTGAGATTCATACCATATGTCGGTGCGCTCATTTCCGCAGTATTGCCCACCGTCGTCGCCTTCGCAGTCTTTCCCGGCTGGTCGAAGACTCTGGAAGTATTCGGTGCCTTCATAGTTCTCGATCAGATAGCCGGTCAGTTTGTCGAGCCTTTTTTAATCGGGCACGGCATCGGCTTGTCGCCCTTGGCGCTGCTCGTCTCGGCGATGTTCTGGGCGTGGCTCTGGGGATTGCCGGGCCTGCTCCTGGCGACGCCGCTTACTTCATGTCTCAAAGTTGCCGGCGATTACATTCCCGCCCTTAGTTTCCTCACTATCTTGCTCGGCGCAGACAAGGGACATGAAGATTACCACGACTACTATCGCAAGCTGCTCGAGGTCGATCAGATAGGCGCTCACTCACTGGCGGTGCGCTATTGCGATGAAAATGGACTGGAGCCGACCTTGGTTAAGGTCATCCTTCCCGCCCTCGCTATGATGGGACAGGAACGGGCTGAGGATCATATCAGTCCGGAAAGCCAGAAGTTCATCGTTGATACGACTGACGAACTTATTGGAGAGCTGGGCAGCCGCTTTGATCGTCCGCTCCTGACCCCGCGGATCCGTTTGCTAGGTGTATGCGCGCCCGGCGAGACTCATACTCTCGGTCTCAAGATTCTGCTCGAACTGTTTCGACAGGATGGCGTCGCCTCGACTTTTCTTGGCGAGGGCAAAACTGCGGAGGAGATTGTTGAGTTCGCGAAACGCTTCATACCTAACATCATTTGTCTGTCCTGCACCTATTCGGACTGTGTTCCTGCGGCTCTCGAACTTGTGCGCAAGCTTAAGGCTGCATTGCCCGAACAGATAATTCTCGCCGGCGGCAGTGCCGCGGTTGAGCACGGCAGCGAACTGCTCGCCGCGGGATGTTTCGAGCTCAGTTCAACCCGCGAGCAAGCTCGGCGGACCGTCCGCCGTTATGCCTTACAACGCGCGCGTTCGCGGCTCGGCGCCGCCGCCCGGCTCTTGCCCGGCTTCACGCTAAAACTTGAGTCGGATAATCAGGAGTCTAAGCCGACGGAGCCTCTCGCGGCCGTCCCACTGACGACCAAGGAATGAGCCGCCTGTCCGTACCTCGCTGGTGTTGATCACCTGCCAAAGTCCGAGACCTCCGCGCTTTGGTGTCCAGGCCGTTTCGACCATTCCTCAAAAATCGATGTCCCAGATTCCGGCCGAACTCTCCAGCGCCACCAGCGCCTTCGCCTGTTCGCTTAGTGCATTGTAGTAGTCGATGTAGATCTCGTTGATCGCCGCATGTGCGTTCAGAACATCGACCAGGGTGTTCTTTCCCTCTTCGAGCTTGAACAGCCGGGATTTGTAAACGCTGTCGGCGTCGTGCAGTATTTCGCCTTCGAACCCCTTCACCGCGGCCACCGCGAGGACGTAGCGTTCATAGGCGATCCGCACGTCGGCTTGCGCCTGGAGCTTAGTCGCCTGAAGGGTGACCCCCGCCTGCAGTTGCGTATAGTTGGCAGCCTGGAGACTGCCATCATTGAAGTTCGAAAATGGCAGTGGAATTGACAGCGTTACACCAGCCGAATCCCATGCCGGCGACGGATCGATCGGGTTAGTTACCCGCGTCAGATGTTGATATACGCCGCCGATCGTCAGGTCGGGGATACGGTTCACTTGCGCCAGCCGATACTGGGCGCGCGCGCTCTCCAGCGCGGTGCTTGCCGCGATGACGTCGCTGCGCGACGATACTGCCCGCGCAATCAAATCGTCCAGCGTGAAAGTCCGCTGAGGGATATCGAGATTTCCCACCGGACGCAGCAGCCCGTCGCGTTGCTGACTACCCAGCAACAGGGACAGGTTGGCCAGGGTCTCATGTAGTGCGGATACGCTGCTTATCAAGTCACTTTCGGCTTCAAGCTCAGCGATCCTGGCACGCAGCACATCGTCTTCACGCACCTGGTTTTTCGCAAGCTGTTCCTGGTTAACCTCAACTAATTGTTGCGCTCTCGTCAGCGCCAGCGATTTGCGTTGTAGAATGAGTAATTGGGTCAGGCCGTCGATAAATGAATTGGCGGCCTGCACGCGCAGGTTGCGGAGGAAATCTGCGAGCTGGGCGCGGCTGAGCGCCAGCGTTTCACTCGCAGCATTGGTGCGGGCTTTAATCTTTCCGCCCAGCAAAATCTCTTCAGTCAGTTGTCCCGAATAATTGGTCACTTGCCGTTCATCCGCAACGTCACCGGCATAACCCGATTGGAAGGTCGGATCAGGATAGACTCGCGCGGCCTTTAACTGCGCCTGTGCGATCGGAATGTTAAAGCGTTGCGCGGCGAGACTGATATTCGAATCCTGCAGGTACCCCATGAATTCACGGAATGTAATCTTGTAGCTGGTGGGCAAGCCCGGCAGCGGCTCGGTGATTTGAAGATTCTCTGTGCTCGCCAACGACGACGGCGGGCGATTGCTCCCTACAGCTAACGTGGTGCCGAACTGAGGCAACCTTGGCAATCCAGCGGGAGCAGTAACCCTCGCTTTAATCGATTGATCCTGCGCATTTGCTGAGATTGCGCTCATTGAAACCACGATCCCCGCGATCGCGACTATCTTCACGATCCGTGCAATTTGCACGATCGTCTTACCCCGTGCAATTCGTACTATTCTGGAGACGAGTGCCAGCCTGTATGCCGACATGTGAGCACCTCAGCCATCGCAATTAAGGTTGAAAATCGCAGTTATCCGCCGGTGATTCGCGACCGATGATCGGGATTATCGGCGAAGGATTCAACTCCTTCCGGCGGCACTAGCAAATCATCGGGTCCGCCATCCACCCCTTCCTGATGAAGGCTCCTTCGCACCAAGGCGCACCTGCGATTTCCCGGCGTCATTGCAGCCGGCTACCGTGTGTACTACACGGTTGATCATCTGATCGAATGAAGGAGCGCTTCGAATGGCTGAACCCGGTTTGCTGTCCGGAATCCGCGTGATTGACTGTGGCACCTATGTGGCCGGGCCCGCCGCCGCGACCGTAATGTCCGACTTCGGCGCCGACGTTATCAAGATCGAGCGTCCCGGCGGCGGCGACCTGTGGCGGCTCTACTCAAAATTGCCCGGAACCGCACACTCGGAAGTCGATTGGTGCTGGGCCCTCACGAATCGCAACAAGAAAAGCGTCGCATTGGACCTCGCTAGTCCCGGCGGCCGCGAAGCGATACTCCGGCTGGTGCGCACCGCCGATGTCTTCTTGACCAATTACCAGCGGCCGATTCTTGAGAAATTTCGCCTCTCATGGGACGACTTATCCTCCGTGAACGATCGCCTCATCTACGCACATCTGACCGGCTACGGTGACGCCGGCGAGGACGCAGATGATCCCGCATTCGACGCACTGGCCTATTGGGCCCGCTCAGGTCTGATGACTGGGGTGGCCGGTGCCGACGGAAGTCCCGGAGTCCCGCGGCCCGGCATCGGCGACCACCCGACTTCCATGTCGATGTTCGGCGCGATCATGCTGGGACTGTACCAGCGCGAACGCACCGGTCGCGGCTCGCGGGTCACGACCTCTTTGCTGGCGAGCGGCGCGTGGGCTAACGCGTGCGATATCCAGGCAAAGTTCTGCAACGCCACATTTCCGGTCCGAGGCGCAGGCAAGCATCCGCCCAACCCTCTCACGAGCGCCTACCAGAGCGGCGATGGGAAAATCTTCATGCTCGTGCAAATCGACCCAGACAACGAGTTTCCGCGGCTCTGTGCCGCATTCGGACAACCCGAACTCGCGAGCGGCGATCTCTTCGGGACCAACGAGGCCCGCGGCGAAAATGCGGCCGCACTCCACGCCATCCTGCAGTCCCAGTTCGAAACCCGCGACCTTGCGGAATGGCGGCTCATCTTCAAAGCCAACGACATCAAATGGGCGCCGCTGCCCAAGCTCGATGACGTCGTGAAAGATCCGCAGATGCGCGCCGCCGGTGCCTTTATCAATATGGAATATCCGGGTTTCGGATCGCTCGAGACCGTGAACAGTCCGATATTCGTCTCAGGTTCCGAAAAGCGCATACCGAGAGCCGCTCCGTCGGTCGGCGAGCACACTCGCGAGGTTCTGCGCGAACTCGGATATGGCGAGGATGCTATCGAGGCGCTGGTCCGAAGCCCCGCATAGCCTTATCGCAATTCGCTGCCAGCGCAGTCGCGGCCTGCTGCCGTTAGTGCACGCTAGCATCGGGCGGCGACCGGGAATTGGTTGCGTCACGCGTCCGCGGACGCATTGGCGGGACTTACTTGGTAATCTGGAAGACCGTGCCCGCGCCGTAAAGTCCGTCGCGGTTGGTCGTCCCGTAAAGTCTGCCCGAGGCGTCCACCGCCATCGTGCCGACGGGGTTAGCTCCGTCCTGACATAGGTTCTTTTTGTACGTGCCGCAGAAGCTATGCAGGACGCTTTCGGCGTAGGCGCCAGTTTTCTTATCGAGCGCCAGCTCGAACGCTATCCCGTCGCGGTACTTACCTCCGCCCCCGGAGTAGGTCGTGCCGTAGAGATTGCCCGACTTATCAAATATAAGGCCCGCCTGCGGATTACTGCCGTCGGTGCATTTGCTCCCGCCTTTTGCGCAGAAGTTGTAAAGCACCCTTGGGGAGTATGACGTAGTGGCCGCGTCATAGGTCAACTTGAAGACTTCGCCGCCGGCGTGCGCGCCGCCATCGAAGGTGACGCCGTAGAGATTGCCGCCGCTGTCGGCGGTCAACGGCGCGAACGGACTAGGTTCGTCGCCGTCGGTGCACGCTTTTTCGCCCTGGCTGCAGAAGCTATACAGCACGGATTCAGTGTACGCGGTCTTGCTCCCGTTCGGCGTCAATTCGTATGCAACGCCGCCGCTATTGCCGCTGCCGCCCCCCGCGGTCGTGCCGAACAGGTCGCCGGAGCTATCCATCAGCAATCCGGCATAGGGCGTAATCCCGTCCGCGCACCCGTTCTGTGCGCAGAAATTATACAGCACCTGCTCCGTGTACGACGTCTTGCTGTCGTTGGGGGTCAGCTCGAAGACGACGCCCGCGCCGGTAGAAGCGATCCGATTCGCGCCGCCTGTGTTGGTCGTCCCGTAGAGGTCGCCGTCGCTATCCATCACCACGCCGCCGAAAGGCCCTTGGCCGTCGGTGCAGTTGTCACCGCCCGTCGAACAGAAGCTATAAAGCACGCTTTCCGTATAGGCTCCGAGGCCGGCAGGACTGAGTTCGAAGACCGTGCCGCCATTATTCGCGCCGCCCGACGCCGTGGTGCCGTAGAGGTTGCCGGCGGAATCCATGATCAGATTGCTTTGCGGAGCGTGCCCATCGATGCAGGTCCCTCCACCCGGGCAAAAACTGTAAATCGGAGTCTCGGTGAAGGTTTTCTTCTTGGTCAGAGACAGCTCGAACACCGCTCCACTGTGAAAGGCGCCCCCCTTAGGCGTCGTGCCGAACAGGTTGCCGTTCGAGTCGATAAGCAATCCGCCTTCGGGACTGGCGCCGTCGCTGCAGGGCGAGCCGCTCGGACAAAAGTTGTAAAGCGTCTTGAGTGAAGCCGCGGCGGCGAGGGAGGCTATCGACAGGAACAGAAGGCCCAACCCGATCAACCAGGACGCTTTCCGCTTTGCGCGAAAATTGTTTCGTCGATCCATCCACAAACCTTTCAACTTTTTACTTAACCCGGAATTTCCAGTCCGGCGCTGCTTTCATTGGGAATTTTCTCTTTTGACTTTCCAATTTCAACTGTTTCCATGGATTCAGATGGCTTTGCTCGGCAAGTTTTTATCCAATTTTGTTCCGCATGGTTCGCTGTACCGCGACGAGGGACCGATCTCTTGTCTGGCGGGCGCCCAACGGCACAAGATGTTAACCGAAATACCAACGGGCGGCCGATGATTCTCTCATCGGCCGCCCGTTTGATTAATTCAATACTGCCGCACCTGGATCGCTCAATGCGGCTTGCTCCGACTGACTACTTGATCGCGATTGGATTCACCGCCGATCCGCATCCATAAACCAGCTTCAACGGCGCTCCCGCGAACAGAAAAGTGTACTGGCCATCCTTCGCGCAGTCCGCCGCCAGATCCTTGAGCCATACTATCTCGTTGAAGATCACGCCCAGATTACACAGCAGAGCCGAATGCAGAATGCCCAGTCCGCCGGTCTCCTTGTTGAGGCCCTGCTCGCAACCGATCGTATCCGCGGTAATCGACGGAATCTCCATTTCATACCACCACTGCACGAGCTCCTTGCTGTATTGCAGTCCCGGTTCGTCGAACACCTGCCCCTCCGGGAAAAGCGCTTTTTGCCCCTCCTGGTAGAAGCGATCGAGCCATCCCGTATGCAGCACGATGATGTCGTGCTTCTCGATCGTGACGCCCTGCTTCTTCGCCGCGCCCAACAGATCGTCAAGCCCGAAGCCTTCGTCACGGTCGAGATGCTTCTTGCCCCGGTAGCGCGCCGCATCGATCAGTACGCCGCGACCGATCACTCCATGCTCCGCGATCGGCTGAATCGAGCACTTCTGCAGCCCGCCGATCGTCGTCTTCGGATCGAAGCCGTTGTATAGTTTCTCGCCGTACCACGCGTGGCCGAGCGCATCGTACTGAGTAGTCCCCTGCGGAAACATAGTCACTACGTCGTCTGAGTATTTGAGGCCGCCCGGAAACGGCTTGATCCGTCCGCTGATGAAGAATCCCTCATCGGCCGTCATCGTATGAATCGGCTGCGCGCGAATCGGATGAAGCGGATCGCCCTCCGGTCGCGCAACCGGCACGCCCAGCATGAATACCTTACCCTGCTGCACCGCCTTCACGCCGCGCAGCACCTCCGCGCTGGTCAGGAAGTTGAGGCTTCCGATCTCGTCGTCCGCGCCCCAGCGGCCCCAATTCTTCGGCAACCCCTTCAGTACTTCGGTGAAATCTTTGACTTCGGCCATCTAGTTTGAACTCCTTTCCTCGAACTTCTCCAGGGCGATCCGCGCCACTTCCGTTCTTATAATCCGTAAAGGTCCGCGACGTTGTCGTGCAGTAGCCAGTCCTTTTCCTGAGTACTCAGTCCCGTCGTATGCTTCTCCAATAGCTCCTGCGAACGCGGCCACGTCGAGTCGCTGTGCGGAAAGTCGTTAGCCCACATCAGCCGCCGCTGATTGCACATGTCCTTCATCTTGAAGGCCACCCAGTCGTCCTGAAAGGTCATATAAACGTTCTCGCGGAAATACTCACTCGGCATCTTCGATAGCTTGCCCGCCGTCATCCAGTACCGATGACGCTCGAAGGCATGATCCATCCGGTACATGAAGTGAGGTACCCAGCCCGCGTCCGCTTCGACACAGACTATCTTGAGCTTCGGGTTGCGCTCGAACACCCCGCTGAAGATGAAGGTTCCGATAATGTCCTGGTTGCCGCGGATGATCGACATGAACGAGTTGATCTTCGGTCCCCGAGACGCCCGCGCGATACCCTCGTTTGAAGTTAGTATGTGGAAGCTGAGCGGCATCTCCTTTTCGATCGCCGCCTGCCAGAAATCATCGTAGATCGGACTGTCGTAATCTTCCTTGACCGGAAACCCCGGCATCATCACGCCGCGCAACCCCTGCGCCTTGATCCGATCGAGGTCCTTGATTCCTTCCTCGGGCGATCGCATCGCCGTCTGTCCCAGCCCAATCAAGCGGTCCGGATGCGGGCTGCAGTATTCCGCAATCCACAGGTTGTAAGCGTCGAAGCACGCCTTCTTGTAGTCCGGGTCGGGATGATTGCACAGGATCATGCCCACGCTCGGATAGATCACTTCCGCCGCGACGCCATCGCGATCCTGGTCGCCCATGCGCGCTTCCGGATCCCATCCCCCGCGATGCAAATCCTCGAATTTCGCCCGCGCCGCGAGTCCCGCCAGTTCCTCCGCCTTCCTGCCCGCCGCCGCCACCAGGCCCATCGGGATCGTGTCTTTCATCCCGTCGATCACGTAGGTGTCGCCGCGCTTTTCATCCCACACCACCTTTGGCGCCGTGTCCTTATATTTCTTGTCGATGTGCGCGATGTAGGTCTCGGGCGGCTCCATGATGTGCGAATCCGCCGAGATGATCGGTTTCTTCGTGACCGTGCCTGTCATGCCTTTACTCCTTTTATGAGTTGATCCGCGCCAGACTGATCGCGGTCGTGCCAGAACCCCTTGTTAGTCCACTTCGAGCGTGCCGTAAAGCAGAAGGCCTGCCCTCTAATGACCCGCGCCGCCGCCGCCTGCCGCAATGCCCTTGCGCAAAAGCAGGAATGACGGAATCAGCACCGCCATCAGCACCGCTAGAAATCGGTAGATGTCGTTGAACGAGAGCATCGCCGACTGCGCCTGGATGCTCCCGTAGATCATCCCCAATCCCTGCATCTGTCCGGTCACGATCTGCGGCAGATAATGAAACTCCGGCGCGCCCACCCGTCCTTGTCCCAGGTTGCTCAGTTTCCACGCATCGAAGACCGAGAAATGCTCCACCAAATGCGACTGATGAATCTGCTGCTGGCTGATCAGCACGTTCGTCATATACGCAATTCCCATCGCCGCCCCGGTGTTGCGCATCATGTTGAACAGGCTCGACGCATAACCCATGCGCTCGCGCGCGACCCCCGATAACGCCGCCGCCGATGCCGTCGGGAAAATCATCCCCAGGCCTAGTCCCATGATTGCGTTCGGCCACACCACCGCCCACATCCCGACCTGCAGATTCCATCCCGACATCGCCCACAGCGCGATCGATATCAGCGTAAATCCAATCCCGATGAATTTGCGCGTGTCGATCCGGGTCCGCGCCAGTTGACCGATCATCATCATCGAGGTCATCGATCCTAGCCCGCGCGGCGCCTGCACTAATCCTGCCTTCCACGCGTTGTAACCCATCAGTTCCTGCAGGAACACCGGGTTCAGCAACAGGCTGCCGAACAACACGAAGCTCATCCCGATAATCACCACGACCGCCACCGTGAACGATCGCAGCTTCAGGATTCGAAGATCGATGATAGGATCGCTGAAGTGCAGTTCCCGATACGCCAGGATCACGAAAAACAAGATGGACGCAGCCGTTGCGAATACCACCCACGGCGCTGAGAACCAGTCCGCCCGCTGTCCCCGATCCAGCACGATCTGCAGCAGCCCCAGGCTGATCACCAGCGACAGCATACCCACATAATCGACCTGCCCGCCGCGCGCGCGCCGCTCCTTCATATACGGCGGATCGTGCACGAAAACCCAGACCATAAAAAACGCGATCGCGCCGAGCGGCAGGTTGATATAAAAGTTCCACCGCCAGTTCCAGTTGTCGGTAATCCACCCGCCCAGCGTCGGCCCCAGGATCGGCGCGACCATCAACCCCATGCCCCACACCGCCATCCCCATCTGCTGCTCTTGCGGCGGAAAGGTCTCCATCAGGATCGCCTGCGACGACGGGATCATCGCGGCGCCCGCCGCTCCTTGCAGCAGCCGGAAAGCCACCATCTGATCGAGCGATCGCGCCGCCCCGCACAGCGCCGACGCCGCCACGAAGATGAACACCGAAAGCAGGAAGTAGCGCTTGCGCCCGAACCGCGACGAAATCCAGCCCGTCATCGGAATCATCACGCCGTTCGCCACCAGGTAGCTCGTCAGCACCCACGCGATCTCATCGACGCTCGCCGAAAACGTCCCCTGCATATGCGGCAGCGCCACGTTGATAATCGACGTGTCGAGCACTTCCAGCGTCGTCCCGAGCATCACCGCGATCGCGACCAGCCACTTATGCGGCGCCGGCGCGTGCGTCTCCGTCTCGGTGGGTCGTGCTTGGGTCGGACTGCTGGTGCTGGCGGCCATTTGAACCGTCGGAGGCTTTCGCGCGCTGCCGCGTTATCAATCTCGATGGGCGTTAATCGGGTGAGTAATACCGGCCAAACGCTTTTCAACTACTAATGATGATCGCCGATTCGTCGAGCGTTCTATTCCGCCCCCACCTTTTCAACGCGGCTGATGCCCGCATCGCGCGAAGTCGAAAATGCCCTATACCGCAACCGGACGCCCCTGCACAATCGCCTCCGTCACAATCTCATCGCGCGGTATCTCCTGCATTGCGGACAGGCTCCCCTTCGAAGCGCTGGCACAACACGCTCCCCCTCGGCTATGACTAGGCGAGCTACTCACACTAGGCGAGCTTGTGAGCCGAGCGAACGAGTCTGCGAGGCGCGCAAAGATCAGACTCTGAGAGTCTGCGAGGTGGTTACATGAAAGTATTCGAACTAACCAAAAGCACCGGAATCGACGCGCTCACCATGACCGATCGCCCGACGCCGAAACCCGGCCACGGTCAGGTGCTCGTCCGGATGCGCGCTCACTAGCGGAGCCGCAGGCGGAGCGAGCGAACGAGTCTGCGAGGCGCGCAAAGATCAGACTGTGAGAGTCTGCGAGGTGGTTACATGAAAGTATTCGAACTAACCAAAAGCACCGGAATCGACGCGCTCACCATGACCGATCGGCCGACGCCGAAACCCGGCCACGGTCAGGTGCTCGTCCGGATGCGCGCGATGTCCCTCAATTATCGCGACCTCATTATCGCCCGCGGTGCGCTGGGCAAGCGCGACAAACCGCTGATTCCGCTCTCCGACGGCGCCGGCGAAGTCGCCGAGGTCGGACCCGGCGTCACGCGCGTGCGCGTCGGCGATCGCGTCGCGCCCATCTTCACCCAGAGCTGGCTTGGCGGCGAGGTCGGCCGCGACCTGCCCACCGCGCTCGGCGGCGACATCGACGGTGTCCTCGCCGAATACGTCCTGCTCGACCAGGATGGCCTCGTCCATTTTCCCGACCACCTCTCCTTCGAAGAAGCTGCGACCCTGCCATGCGCTGCCGTCACTTCATGGCAGGCGCTCGTTACCGTCGGCCAAATGAAGGCCGGCGAGACCGTCCTCGTGATGGGCACTGGCGGCGTCTCGATCTTCGCCCTCCAGTTCGCCCGGATGACCGGGGCGCAGGTGATAGCCACTTCCAGTAGCGACGCCAAACTCGCCCGACTGCGCGAACTCGGCGCTACCCAGGTGATTAACTATCGGACGACTCCCGAATGGGGTAAGCGGGTGATCGAACTGACTAATGGCCGCGGCGTCGATCACGTCGTCGAGGTCGGCGGCGCCGGCACGCTCGTCAACTCATTCCAGGCCGTGCGATCGGGCGGCCGCATCAGCCTGATCGGTTTGCTGACCGGCTTTGGCGGCGAGTTCAACCCGCTGATGGTCCTCTTCAGAAGCGTTTGTTTTCAGGGCATCCGCGTCGGATCGCGCGATATGTTCGAGGCGATGAACCGCGCGATCGCCGCCGCCCGGCTTCGCCCGGTAATCGATTGCACCTTCCCCTTCGCCGAGGCCCCCGACGCCTATCGCCACCTCGAAAGCGGTGCGCACTTCGGCAAAGTATGCATCCGCATCTAGCACCAATTTGGTTACGCCAAGCGCGCATCCTTTTATGAAGACTGGCAATCGGCAGCAGCATCGGGAATCTGACA
>Ga0302325_10006310_pt1 | contig 26696 bp, 22 predicted proteins | sample Palsa_T0_2_FD_201948 | JGI IMG/M metagenome (GOLD analysis project Ga0302325, IMG submission 201948) | Peat permafrost microbial communities from Stordalen Mire near Abisko, Sweden - Palsa_T0_2 | ecosystem: Environmental > Terrestrial > Soil > Palsa > Peat permafrost | place: Sweden: Abisko... | reverse complement strand
CCTTGCGGCAGGGCGCCGTTGGAGCCGCGATTGAATCCACCGGGACGATAGCCCTGTGAATAGGTGTAGTACACCATCACGTCCTGGGTGATCTTCCAGCTCAAGTTGCCGCGGCTGCGAAATCCACTCTCGGTGGTATGGTTGACCACCGACGTGTTGAAGTTATATCCGTAGGGTCCCGGGTGATATCCGACAATCGATCCGGTCGGGCCCCCGTAAAAATTATGATTGAAGCCGTTGTTGTTGGTGGTGGAGCAGGGCGAGAAATTCGTGGTCGTGTACCCGCCGTAGAGCTTGCAATAGAAACTGCCCACATCACCGCCCGCGATGTGATCGTTGAAATCGAAGTAGCGGGTACCCCCGGTCAGCGTCAGTACCTTGGGAATGATGTCGAAGTCGGCTGACGTGAAGATGGCCTTCTGGGTAAAGCCGCGCTGCACATCGTCGAAGAATCCTGTTTGGGAATTGCGCACATTGGGGTCGTTCGCCGTCTGGCCGGGCGGCGGCTGGATGTTCAGATAACATTCGGTAGTGAGCGCCGCCGAGCAGGTGGGAACCGACCGATACAGCCATTCGGTATCGTCGTCAATCTTGTAATCTTCGTAGAACAGTCCCGTCAGCAGCCGAAACCGGTATTCATCCGGCGTGCTGAGCCGCAGCTCTTGGCTCAGGTGCGACAACTTTTCCGTATCCGTCCACACCGAACTCGGGGAATAGCACTTGGTGGGCGCATCGTAGCTCTTGCTGAAACCCGTGCACTGGTAGTAGTAGCCCCATTTGCCGCGCGCGTAGTTGGTGTAGTCCGTTTGCTGCGAGACGTTTCTGACCAGGTACGAGCCGGCGTACACGATCTTGTAGTCGTTGATGTTGCCGTTGATCGTCAGCGCGGTGTTCTCGAACTTGTCCTTGTTGTAGGACGGGTTGAACAAACTGACCTGCAATGGGGCGAGTGCCGTGCCGCCGGTTAGACCCGCCGAGGGGTTGAAGCCCGCGCTGGTCGGGCCGTACTGCCCACCGCCGGTGCTCGGCATGTCATAGAACACGCCCTGGGAATTCATATCCTGGTAGGACTGCTGCAGCAGCGCGTCCCAGTGATCGTTGACCTTCCATTCGAGGCCGACGCGGATGCCCTGGTAGGTTACCGGGTTGATACCGTTGCCGGTTTGGCTGTAGTTGTTGATGGTTTCGCTATTCGCCGGCACCACGCCCGGGCTGGTGACCTTGCCGTAGAAATTGGTCTTGCCGCCGTTGTAGAGCGCAAGCCCAAGGTCGTAGCCGCTGCGGCTGAAGGTGCTCGGAACGTTGTCGATATACCCGCCGCGATTATCGTCGTAGACCACGCCGCGTATCGCCAGGGCATTCTCGATGAGCGGCAGGTTGATCACCGCGACCACGCTGCTGTTGTTGCCGCCATGCGCGGTGGTGCCGTAATCCGCATCGACGCTGCCCTCGGTGACGTCGAGTTTCGGTTTGTTGGTGATGTAACGAACCACGCCGGCTTCCGCGCCGGCGCCGAACACCGTGCCCTGCGGTCCTTCGAGCACTTCGATGCGTTCCATATCCGCGGCATACACGTCGAGGTTGCGGCTCGGTAGCTGCGCCGACTGCTCGTCCAGGTACACCGCCACATTCGGGAAAATGCCGACCGAGCCTTCGCCCTGGACGCCCAGCGCGCCCTGGCCCAAGCCGCGCATGTAGATATTGCTTTGTCCCGGGCCATAGCTGCCCTGCGTCACGTTGGGCAAATACTTGATGAACTCATCGAAGGTCTGCACATTCAGCTGGCTCAGGGTCTCGCCGGTGAGCGCCTGAATGGTGATGGGCACGTCCTGGATGTTCTCCGTGCGCCGCTGCGCCGTAACGGTAATTTCCTGGATCGTGTCCGAGCTCGTATCGGCGGTGTCCGTACCCGTGGCGGCGGCTGCGTGAGCAGTCCCTCCGGCGGTTCCGCCTAGAATTGCCGCGATGGCATAAGACAGCTTCATGTTCGAGTTCATGCTTCCCATCCCTTGTCTTTGCGACTAATTCTTAGATCTCGCGCGGCAGCCACTGGGGTTGCCATGCCGATCCTTGTTTGTACCGATAGTAGCATCGCTGTTGCGGAATCGAAACATGCTGAATTTCGATGCCGGCATACGGAAATTAGATTTGCTCCGGTCCGAGGCGCTCCGGAAAGCCGGGCGCGCGCAGAGGGGTGCCGACCGCGTCCTCCAGCAATTTCACAATCATCGAGGACCAGGCGGCGCCCCCATACCTGGCGCGGCCTTCCCGGAAGATCTCTTCCATGAGTCCGGCCAGGCGTAGCGGCACGCCGAAACGGTGCCCAAGCTGCAGGGCGAAGCCGGCGTCCTTGCAGGCCAGATCCATGGTGAAGCCGATGTCGTAGCTGCCATTGAGGATGACCTGGCTCTCGGTCTCGTGCACGAAACTATTGCCCGAGCTGGCCGCAATGGCCTCAAACGCCGAGCGCAGGTCCACGCCCGCCTTGGCGCACAGCATCAATGCCTCGCCCGCGGCGATCAGGTGGATGAATGCCAGCATATTGGTCACCACCTTGGTCACGGCGGCCTGCTCGATGCCGCCCAGATAAATCACCTTGCCGCCCATGGCGCCAAGCGCCGGGCGATGCGCCTCGAACACCGAACGCGCGCCGCCCGCCAATACGGTGATATCGCCGGCCTCCGCGCGATGCACGCCGCCGCTGACGGGACAGGCCAGTGTGGCGATGCCGAGCGCTGCGGCGCGAGCCGCCAGCGCCTCGATCTCGGCGAAATCGTTGGTGCTCATTTCGATCCAAGTGTTGCGCGGGCGCATCACCGGCAACGCCAGATCCAAAACCCCGGCAGTCGCGCCGGGCGAGGGCAGGCAGGTGATCAGGCAATCGCAGATGTTCGCCAGCTCCGCTACCGACTCGGGCGCTTGCGCGCCCGCGGCCAGCAATGGTTCGACCGCGCCCCGATCCAGATCGTAGACCCCGACAGCGAAGCCGCCTCGCACCAGATTCAGTGCCAGGTGCTTGCCGAGATGACCCAAACCTACGAATCCGTAGCGCATGCGGCTCACCCCAAAGGCCGGTCGATCATTTCCAAGTGCAGCTGGCCATTTTGCGTATAAGGATTGGCCAGCGCCACGGCCTCGTTCAGCTCCACTCCCAACCCCGGCGCAGTCGGCGGGATGACGTAGCCCTGTTCCCAGCGAATCGGCGTCTTGAGCAGCTTGGCGTGAAAGCCACCCCATTGCTGGATGCTTTCCAGGATCAAAAAGTTCGGCGAACAGGTGGCGATCTGGATATTCGCGGCGCCGACGATCGGGCCGCAATACAGATGCGGAGCGATCTGCGCATAGTGCACCTCGGCCAGCGCGGCGATTTTCTTCGCCTCGAGCAAGCCGCCGACCCGGCCGAGATTCATTTGCAGAATATTCGCGGCGCCCGACTGAAGCACGCGCGCGAACTCGTACTTGGTCGCCAGGCGCTCTCCCGTGGCAACGGGAATACTGGTCGCGCGCGCCACGATCGCCATCTGCTCCGGCATCTCGGGGGGTACCGGTTCCTCGAACCAGAGCGGATCGTAGGCCTCCAAGCGCTTTGCCAGGCGAATGGCCCCCGAGGTGGTGAACTGGCCATGCGTTCCCAGCAACAGGTCCGCCCTGTCGCCGACCGCCTCGCGCACCAAGCGCACCAGGCGCACGGTGCGCTCCAGTGCCTCGCGCGTCGGCTGCCGCGGATCGTAGGCGGAGAATCCGCCGGTGGGATCGAACTTCACAGCCGTGAAGCCTTGCGCGACGTATTCGGCCGCGCGCCGCGCCGAGCGCTCCGCGTCCAGATAGAACTCCTCGCCCTCGCCATCGGCGGGGTACAGATAGCTGTAGGTTCGCAACCGCTCGTGAACCTTGCCGCCCAGCAATTTGTACACCGGCTGCTCGACCGCCTTGCCGATGATGTCCCAGCACGCCATCTCCAAGCCGCTGATCACGCCCATCAGGGACAAGTCGGGCCGCAGGGAGAACCCCGAGCCATAGCTCTCGCGCCAGATCGATTCGATCTGAAAGGGATCCTTGGCCAAGAAACGCCGCGCAAACACATCCTCGATCATCGAGGCAACCACGCCGGGTCCGAAGGTTGCGGCATACACCTCGCCCACTCCCTCGATGCCGCAGGCGGTCTTGAGCTTCAGAAACACGAAATAGCGGCCGCCGAAACCCGGCGGCGGATTGCCCACCACGAATACTTTCACGCTGTCCAGTTTCATTGATAGTCCCTAAGGTTGACTCTCCCTAAGATCAGATCGGCCGCCTTCTGCGCCACCATCATCGTCGGCGCATTGGTGTTCGCGGAGGTGATCGCCGGAAACACCGATGCGTCCACCACGCGCAGCCGCTCCAAGCCGTGCACGCGCAACTCCGGATCGACCACCGATCGCACCGGATCCTTGCCCATTCGGCAGGTGCCCACGGGGTGATACACGGTGGCGGCGCGCGCGCGAAAATCGGCGAGCAATTCATTAGCTCCCATGGACCCCAGATCCGGCGCAATGGGCTCCCGAATCAACTCGCGCATCGCGCGGGTCGCGGCGATCGCCTGCATCAGCCGGCCGCCGTGCACCACGTCCTGAAGGTCCTTGTCCGTCGACAGATAATTCGGAGCAATCTTCGGCGGCTGGCGATAGTCGGGGCTTGCGAGGTCGATCCTACCTAAGCTGGTCGGGCGGGTCGGCTGGAAACACAGATAAAAGCCCGGGAAGGCGTCCACCTCGATTCGCGTTCGTGTGGCATCGCCGGCGCCGTAAGTGACCGGATTGCAGTACACCTGCACATCCGCGCGTTGCGCGGCCGGATCGGCCCGCAGGAATGCGCCGAATTGATTCACGCTCAGAGACAAGGGCCCGCTGCGCGCCAGCAAGTAGCGCGCGCCGCTGCGCAATCTGCCGAGCACCGAATGCAATTCATTGTTCAGTGTCGGCCGCGTGGCCTTGAAGGAGTAGACCACGGCCAGGTGATCCTGCAAATTCCCACCGACGGCGCCATTGTCGAGCAGCGCAGCGATGCCGAGCGAACGCAGCGCGCGGGCATCGCCGATTCCGGAGAGCTGCAGCAGCTGCGGGGAATTGACCGCCCCGGCGCTCACGATCACCTCGCGATTGGCCGGGGCGAATCGGGATTCGCCCGCGCGCACGAATTCCACGCCCAGGGCGCGGCGCTCGCCGATGCGTATCTTGCTCACCCAGGCGTTGGTTTCCAGGCGCACATTCGGGCGCCGCAATGCCGGTCTCAAGAAGGCGTCGGCGGCCGACCAGCGCCGGCCGTTGCGGACAGTGATTTGATAGCAGCCGAAGCCTTCGGGATGCGGCCCATTGAAGTCCTCGGTGACCGGCAAATGCAATTCGGCCGCCGCGGCCAGCCAGTTCGCGCGCATCGGGTGCAGGAACGGGGTGACGTCCTTGACATCGAGCGGCGCATCGCTGTGCGCACGGCCCGCCGGATCCACGTGCCGCTCCGATCTCTCGAAGTAGGGGCGCACATCCTGCCAACCCCAGCCGACATTGCCCAGCGCGCGCCAGTCGTCGAAGTCCTGCGGCATGCCCCGACAGTACACTAGCGCGTTGATGGAACTGGAGCCGCCTACCACGCGGCCGCGCGGCCAATACATCGTGCGGCCGTCCAATCCCGGATTCGCGGCGCTCTGGAATTTCCAATTGACTCTTGGGTCGGCAAAGGTGCGCCCGTAGCCAATCGGCGTCTTGATCCAGAAGCCGGAATCGTCGCCGCCCGCCTCGAGGATGAGCACTCGATCGCGGCCGCTCGCCGATAAGCGCTCGGCAAGCACACAGCCCGCGGTGCCGGCGCCGATGATGATGTAGTCGAAACTCTCCACGCGTCGAGCTTAATCTTATCGACCGCCATCGCTATGCCATTTCCCGATTCGCCCATGTTATTTTTCGGCGCTTCGGTCGGGAATTTCATAATCGACCAGGAACCCTGTATGGTGCTCGTGGGAGTCAAATCCAAGGCTTGCACTTGAGCACCACGGCAATTGAGCTACCAAGATCTCATTCCCCCACTTCCATCGGGTGTTGGTATGTGCTCATCCTTACCTGCCTGATCTACGCCATCAATATCGCGGACCGCTATGTGGTCTCCACGGTACTCGAACCGATTCGCCTGGAGTTGCACCTGACCGACCGCGGTGTGGCATGGCTGACGGGCGCGCCGCTGGCCCTATTCTATGTGGCCTTCGGCATTCCCATCTCCTGGCTGGCGGATCGCTCCAATCGGCGCAACATTTTGGCCGCCTCGCTCATCGTATGGTCGACCTTCACGGCGTTCTGCGGCCTGTCACGCAATTACTGGGAGTTCCTGTTCAGCCGTATCGGCGTCGGAATCGGCGAAGCCGGCGGCACGCCGCCGTCCACGGCGATCGTGTCGGACTACTTTCCGGCAGATCGGCGGCCGATGGCGATGACGGTGCTCGCGCTCGGCGCGCCGATCGGTGCCTGGCTGGGGGCGACCATGGCGGGCGCCATCGCGCATGCCTATACCTGGCGCGCGGCGTTCATCGCCTTGGGGCTGCCCGGCCTGGTGATGGGCGTGATCGTTTACTTCACCGTGCGCGAGCCCGCGCGCGGCCGCCTGGATGCGCTGGTGGAGGATCTCAAACCCACCTTGTGGATGTCATTGAAGTTTCTGTGGCGGCAAAAGGCGGCTTTCCACATCGTCATGGGCGGTGGAGTCTGCGCGCTCTGGGGCTGGGGACTGATCTATTGGACGCCCACGTTCCTGCAGCGCGCCTACAATCTTGACGTGGGACAGGCGGGCGCGGTGACCGGAAACATCCATCTGATAGGAGGGTCGCTCGCAACCATCGGCACGGCCTGGATTCTGTCCCGGCGGCCCATGTCGGATCCGCGCCGCGTCGTATGGCTGCTTGCCGCCGGAATTGGCCTGACCACCATCCCGTCGATGATCGCCTACTGGACCCACACACTGTGGGTGTGCAAGCTGATGTTCTGGATTTTCATTCCGGCGATCTATTTCTACATCGGCCCGTGTTTCGGATTGCTCAACAACCTGGCGCCCTGCCATATGCGCAACATGTTCATTGCGATTTCGCTCTTGGTCGCCAACATCTTCAATCTGGTCGTGGCGCCGTGGGTGGTCGGGGCCCTGAGCGACCAATTCGCCGGGGCCCAAGCCACCGACGCGGCCTCGCTGCGAATGGCCTTGCTGGTGCTGGCGCCCACCGGCTTCTGGGCCACCTATCATTTGTACCTGGCCTCCAGGACCATCGTGGAAGACCAGAAGCGCGCTATCGGCTACACCAAGGCTTGGAGTCCCTAAGGCAATGGCTAACACCCCCATCGATCGGCGCTGGCTGCCGCTGAACGCATTGCGCGCCTTCGAAGGCGTCGCCAAGCACTCGAGTTTCACCGCGGCTGCGAATGCCTTGCTGATTTCGCAAAGCGCGCTGTCGCGCCATGTGATCGCGCTGGAGAAACTCATCGGCGTGCAGCTGTTCGAACGCCGGCCGCATGCGCTGGTGCTCACCAAGGCCGGCCAGCATCTGCTCCCGGCCGTGATGAAGTCCTTCGACCGCTTGGAGTACGCTCTCGATGATATCCGCAACGAGGGCACGCCCGCTTTGCGGACTCTGCGGGTGCAGATGCCGCCGAGCTTCGCGGTGCACCTTGCGGTGCCCATCCTGCGCGATTTTCGGCGCACGGCCGCCGATGTGGAAATCGATCTGGTAAGCCCGTATGGGGTCGGGCCGCCGCCCAGCGACGTCGATGTCGCCGTGGTGTACTCCAAGCCTACCGTGACCGACATGGTCACCGATTTGCTCTGGCCGGTGCACCTGACCCTGATGTGCCATCCGGATGTCGCCGCGCGCCATGCGAACAAGACCTTGGCGGAATTCATCGAAGCCAACGAACTGGTGCACGTGCGCATTTCGGACCTGCCGCGGCACCACATCTGGGCCCAATTCGCGCGTCAGCAGAGCCTGGGCCAAGCCAATGTGGAGCGCGGCCTGGTGTTCGATACCGCGGTGCTGGCCGTGCAATATGCGCTGAGCGGCGAGGGCGTTGCGCTCATCGACAGCTTCCTGTTCGGGGACTACCTTCGCACCGGACGCTTGGTCAGGCCCTTCGATGCCGGCCTCGATGATGGCTATGGCTACTACTTGATCACTCATCCGGAAGGCCTGAGCGACACGGCGATCGCATTGTTCCGCTCCTGGCTGATCGACCGATTCTGCAACGGCAACGTCGCGGCTCCGCCCAATATGCATCTGGCGGTCTCGAACGAATAATGAAGAGTCATGCACGGGTCGCGGTGATCGGCGGCGGGGTCGTGGGCGCCAGCGTGCTGTACCACTTGACCAAGGCCGGCTGGAAAGACGTGCTGCTGATCGAGCGCGCGGAACTGACCTCGGGCTCGACCTGGCACGCGGCCGGCGGCATGCACACCGTCAACGGCGATCCGAATGTCGCCAAGCTGCAGCAATACACCATCCAGCTCTACCAGGAGATTGAGCGGATCTCCGGGCAGTCCTGCGGCGTGCACATCACCGGCGGAATCATGCTCGCCGGCACGCGCGAGCGCCTGGACTGGCTCAAGATGGCCAAGGCGCGCGGCCGGTACTTAGGCATGGATCTGGAGATCATCTCGGTGGCGGAGGCCGCCAAGTTGTTTCCGCTGCTGGAGAAAAAGCACTTCAAGGGCGCCATGTTCGATCCCATCGAGGGACACGTGGACCCTTATGGCGTGACGCATGCCTATGCAAAATCAGCGCAAATCGGCGGTGCGGAAATCGTGCGCCATACCCGCGTCACCGACTTGCGCCCCCGCGCCGACGGCTCCTGGGATGTGATCACAACCCACGGCAACGTGCGCGCGGAGCACGTGGTGAATGCGGGCGGATTATGGGCCCGCGAGGTGGGGCGCATGGTGGGCATCGAACTGCCGATACTCGCCATGCAGCACCAATACCTGATCACCGGTGACCTGCAGGAACTGAAGGGCAAGCAAGAGCAGCTGCACTGCATCGATTTCGAGGGCGAAATCTATATTCGCCAGGAGCGCGGCGGGATGCTCATGGGCACCTACGAACGCGCCGGTGTGCCATGGTCCGAGGTCAGCACACCCTGGGACTTCGGCCAGGATTTGCTGCCGAACGATCTCGAGCGCATCGCCCCGAGCCTCGAGGTCGGGTTCGAGCATTTTCCCGCGCTGGGCCAGGCCGGCATCAAGAAGGTGGTGAATGGCCCGTTCACATTTGCACCGGACGGCAATCCCTTGGTGGGGCCAATCCGGGGCCTTCAGAATTTCTGGGTCGCCTGTGGGGTCATGGCCGGCTTCAGCCAGGGTGGAGGCGTCGGCCTTGCGCTGTCCCGCTGGATGGTCGACGGCGATCCGGGCGCCGACATCTGGGGAATGGACGTCGCGCGCTATGGCGGCTGGGCAACGCTTGCGTACACCAATGCCAAAGTGCGCGAGAATTATTCGCGCCGTTTCAGCATCCGATTTCCCAATGAGGAACTCAGCGCCGCGCGGCCGCTGCGAACCACGCCGATCTACGAGAAGCTGAAAATGCAGCATGCGGTGTTCGGCGACTACTGCGGCCTGGAGCATCCGCTGTGGTTTGCCCCGTCGGCGCGACAGGCGGTGGACCGGGTGAGTTTCCGCCGCTCGAACTCGCATCCGCATGTGGCAGGCGAATGCAAGGCGGTGCAGGAATCCGTGGGCCTGCTCGAGATCTCGAATTACGGAAAATTCGAGATTCGCGGGCCGGCGTCCGGGGAGTGGCTGTCGCGCATCATGGCGAATCGAATCCCCAGCGTCGGGCGGATCGCCTTGACGCCCATGCTGAACGAGCGCGGCAAGTTGATCGGCGATTTCACCATGTGCCGCGTGGCCACGGACCATTTCTTCCTGATCGGCACCTATGCCGCCGAAACCTACTACCTGCGCTGGTTCGACCGGCACGCCCCCGCCGCCGGCGTCTCGGTTCGTCCCTGTGCGATGGAATACGTCGGCTTATCGGTGGCGGGGCCGAATTCACGCGCCTTGCTTCAATCGCTGGTGCGCGATGATCTGTCCAGCGCGGCCTTTCCCTTCATGTCCTTTCGGCCCATGGACATCGGCATGGTGCCCGCCTATGTGGGGCGGGTCTCCTTCACCGGCGAACTCGGATTCGAGATCTGGGTGACCACGGACTATCAGCGCACGCTGTTCGAGCTTCTGACGCATGCGGGACATGCGTACGGCCTGCGGAATTTCGGCGGCCGCGCGCTGAACGCCATGCGCATCGAGAAGAGCTTCGGCACCTGGGCGCGGGAATACCGGCCGATCTATGGGCCCATCGAAGCCGGCCTCGGCCGCTTCGTCGACTTCAACAAGAGCGATTTCATCGGACGGTCGGCTGCCGCCGAAGAGAAGGAGTCGGGCGGCACGCTGCGGCTCGCGGCCTTTCGGATCGACGCGGCGGACGCCGACGCCATCGGCGATGAGCCGATCTGGCATGACGGCGGCGTGGTGGGCTGGGTCACCTCCGGCGCCTTTGGGCACCGCGTCGGTCAATCCCTCGCGTTGGGATATGTGCCCGCGGCGCTTGGCTCGGCCGACACCGGCTTCGAGATCGAGATCATCGGCGAGCGGCGCAAGGCGCAGCGTCTGGCCGGTCCCGCCTTTGATCCGCCCGGCACGCTGATGCGCACATAACAAGGGGGATCCATGAGCCCGTCGACAAAGCCTAAGCCGCGTGCGCGCAACGCCTCGCCCGGCTTGCTCGAGCGCCTCGCCCAAGGCCCGGTGATCTGCGCCGAAGGCTACGTATTCGAGCTCGAGCGCCGCGGTTACCTGCAGGCCGGCGCGTTTGTGCCGGTGGTGCTCACCGAGCACCCCGAGGTGGTGGAGGAATTGCATCGTGAATTCGCCCATGCCGGATCGGATGTCACCCAGGCGCTCACCTATTACGCGCACCGGGAAAAGCTGCGGGTGATCGGGCGCGAGAAGGATCTGGCGCGGATGAATCGGACCGCGCTGAAAATAGCCAAGAAAGTCGCGCGCGAAACCGGCACGCTGTTCGCGGGCGACATATGCAATACCAATATCTACGACCCCGGCGATCGCAAGGCGTTGCAACAGGTGCAGCGCATTCTCGCCGAGCAGGTCGGCTGGGCGGTGGATGCCGGCGTGGATTACATCGTCGCGGAAACGTTCTCATGGGCCGGGGAGGCGCTGCTGGCCCTCGAAGCGATCAAGAAGCATGCGGGAGTTCCGGCCGTGGTCACTCTGGCGATTCACCGCGAGGAGCCGCTGCGCGACGGCTTCAGTCCCGCGGAGGCCTGCCGACGTCTCGAGGCAGCGGGCGCCGACGTGGTCGGCCTGAATTGCCATCGGGGCCCGGCCACGATGCTGCCGCTGCTGAAAAAAATCCGCAAAGCCGTCCACTGCACGGTGGCGGCGTTGCCGGTGCCTTACCGCACCACGCGCAAACAGCCCTCGTTCATGTCGCTCACCGATCCTTGCTGCGGCAACGCGCGCGCGTTTCCGGTCGGGCTGGATCCTTTCACCTGCACCCGCGCCGAGATTGCGCAGTTCGGACGCGACGCGTATGCGCTCGGCGTCGAGTATCTCGGCGTTTGCTGTGGCGCCGGACCGCATCATATTCGGGCGCTGGCGGAGAGCTTGGGCCGCCGCCCGCAGGCCAGCCGCTATGGCGCCGATATGTCAAAGCACGCCTTCTTCGGCACCGATAGGCGCATACGCCAGGTGCAGATCGCGTACCGCGCCAAGCTGTGAGCGCGCGGGGATGCAGCAGCAGTGAGTTATTATAGTAGGCATCACGCGCGGCATGAGCGCGGCCAGGGTGGAGATATATGCTGACGACATCGAGCCTGAACGACAGCGGCTACAACGGCCTGACCGAGCACACCGAGGGTTTGCCCGCGGAGAGCTATTTCGATCCGCGCAATTACGAACGCGAATTGCAGCGGATCTGGTACCGGAACTGGGTGTATGTCGGCCGCTCCAGCGAGCTGAAGCGCAAGCGGGCCTTTGCGACCTTTGAGCTCGGCGATCAGCGGGTCCTGCTGGTGCGCGACGACTCCGGGGTGCTGCAGGCGTTTCACAACACCTGCCGGCACCGCGGCGCGGAACTGTGCCGTGAGCCTCGCGGGCACTTGAAATCCAGCCAGATCGTCTGCCCGTATCACGCATGGGCGTACAGCATGCAGGGCGAACTGCTGCGCACCACCTCCAAGCGCCATGCGCAGGGCTTCGAGCTCGGCAACTTTCCGCTCTACAGAGTGCGGCTGCGCGAATGGAACGGATTCATCTTCGTTGCACTGGCCGATGATCCTCCGCCGTTCGAGAAGCTGTTCGATCTGCCGATCGATCGCCTCGACGCGTGGCCGCTCGAGGATCTGGTCATCGGCCACGTGCTGCTCAAGACCATTCAGTGCAATTGGAAGATCTACTGGGAAAACTATAACGAATGCCTGCATTGTCCCGGCGTGCATCCAAAGCTGTCGCAATTGGTGCCGATCTATGGGCGCGGCCTTCTGGAGGAGCGCGACGACCCTTACTGGGCCGTGCACACCAGCGACGATGACCCGAAGTTCAAGGGAGGATTGCGCAGCGGCGCCGCTACTTGGTCGCTGGACGGCAAGGCGACGAGCGGTGAATTCCCGAATCTATCCCTGCAGGATCGCAAGGCGGGGCATATCTATATGACGGGCCTGCCCTCGATGTTCATCGTCGGCCATGTCGATTACGTGCGCGTGGTGCGGTTGCGGCCCCTGGGACCGGAGCAGGCCGAACTGCGGGTCGAATATCTGTTCCTCCCGCAAACGCTCGCCGATCCGCACTTCGATCTGCGCAATGTGGTGGACTTCACCGATATGGTAATGACCGAGGACGCCGATATCTGCGAGGTCAATCAGCGCGGCCTGCATGCCGCACCTCACGTGCGCGGCGTCGTGATGCCCGAGGAATACATCCTGCGGCAATTTCACGACTGGGTCAGGGCCGAATTGGCGCGCGTCTAGAATTCGCGCTGGGCGGTGTTCTGCTGGCCGCGCTGGGCTTGGCGGCCTGCGGGCGCTCGAATTCAGGTGTTGGGCCGGCGCCCGAGGCCGCGGTGCTGCACGTGTATAACTGGCCGGATTACATCGGCTACCACACCATCGCCGAGTTCGAGCAGCAAACCCATATCAAGGTCATCTACGAGTTCTACGACTCGAACGAAACCCTCGAGGCCATCATGCTGGCGGGCCACTCGGGCTACGACATCGTCAGCACCACCACCGGCTTCTACGGCCATCAGATCAAGGCGGGAGCCTATCTGCCCGTCGACCGCAGCAAATTGCCCAATTGGAACAATCTCGATCCGACGGTGCTCGCGCTGCAAGCGACGGCGGATCCCGGAAACCGCTATGCCGTGCCGTATCTGCACGCCATGAACGGCATCGCCTACAACGTGGATCTGGTCCGGGCACGGATGGCCGATGCGCCCACCGACAGCCTGGCGATGATATTCGATCCGAAGGTGGTCTCGAGGTTCGCGGATTGCGGCGTCACATTCTTGGATTCCCCCGAGGATGTGATACAGCTCGCCCTGGCTTATCTGCACTTGGACCCGAATTCCAGCCTGCCCGAAGACCTCAAGGCCGCCGAGCAGATGATCATGGCGGTGCGCCCCTATATCCGGCAATTCGACTCCAATGACTATTGGCATCAGCTTGCGTCCAAGGAAACCTGCGTGTCGATCGCCTGGTCAAGCGACTACGTGGTGGCACAGCAGCGCGCGCGCGAGGACGGCACCGGCGCCCATCTGGCATTCATCCTGCCCAAGGAGGGTTCCAACATTACTTACAACGCATTGTTGATTCCGGCATCGGCCCCGCACCCGGAAGCAGCGCACAAATTCCTCAATTTCATTTTGGAACCCAAGGTCATCGCCGAGATCACCAACGACATTCACTACGGCAACGACAATCTCGCCGCGCGACCGTATGTGGCCGCCGACATTCTTCAGGACCCCGCGATTTATCCGCCCACGGAAGTGCGCGCGCGGCTGTATCTGCCCGCCGAATTGGGCCCGGCGTACGACCGGCTGCGCACCCGGGTGTGGACGCACATCAAAACCGGCCAGTAAACGCGCTATGCTTGAGCCATGACCGAGGCACGCTTAAGTTGAGCGGTTTGGAACTGCGGATACTTCTCAAGGCGATGTTATTGCCGCCCTCCGGTCCGCTTCTGCTCGGCCTCATCGGACTGATATGCGCCGTGCGGCGGCCGCGCCTCGGGATCGCGCTTTGCGCCGTCGCCATCGGCAGTCTCTGGCTGCTCGCCACTCCGATCATCGCCGACGCGATGGCGCGCGCGGCGGAAGGATATGCGGCGCTCGATCCCGCCCATTTGACCGCTCAGCAAGCCAGTGCCCAGGCCGTCGTGATCTTGGGTGGAGGCTATCGCCGCAACGCACCCGAGGTCGGCGCCGATGCGCCGAATGCGACAGCGGATTTGCGCTTGATCGAGGGAGCAAAAATCGCGCGCGCCACGAGTCTGCCGATACTGGTCTCCGGCAGCGCGCGCGAAGCAGTCGCGATGCGGCGTTTCGTCGAGGACAATCTGCAAATCCCGGTGCGCTGGGTGGAGGCCGCTTCCGGCGATACCCACGAAAACGCCGTCAATTCCGCGCGCATGCTGCACAAGCAGGGCATCGAGCGCATCATTCTGGTCACCTCGAGCGCGCACATGGTGCGCGCGGTCGCGGAATTTGCAGCAGCCGGGCTCGAGGTCACGGCGGCGCCGGCCGAAATGTGGACCTGGGACGAACGCGGCGTGATCGCCTTCGTGCCCTCATTGCTGGCGCTCGACCGCTCGCGCGCCGCGCTGTACGAATGGGCCGGACGGCTGGCCAGCGGCTTGCTGTGACGGCCATGCGCGGGGCCGGCCCGCGGCCAAATTAAGTCAAATACTCGCCCCGGATCGGGCCCATTTCGAGGCCTAAATGGTTGATTTGAGACTTTTCGCAGGCCTGAAAGCACTTGCAAATGCTACCTTGCGACCCCATTGAAAAGGCCCGGAGAGCGCGAGTCCAAGGCGCGATCGGGAATGATAAAGGAGGTCGTTATGGTCGCAACAGTAGCCCGGTGGGGCCACAACACATTGCTCATCGCCATTGCGGTGATGACCATCGCATTGCTCGTCTATTCGCTCTAGGCAGTGCGACATCCCTTAGGCGCGCCTGCGCTTAAGGGATCAGGATGGCGCGGCCGACGATGCGTCTTCCATGTCTTCGGGCTTGAGGTGCTTGGATTTCCATAGCACCAAACTCAAATAACAAACGTAATAACCTACCAACACATATAGTAGGCCGAGCGTGAACGGGCTCTTTACCGGCGAGCCTGCGTCGGGCACCCCGTGGCCGTGCCCATAGAGCTCGACCATCCGATAGGCCAGGCGACCGAGAAATAGCAGCGACACGGCGATACCCGTATAGGTATGCGGCACATAGTTGAGCACGCCGCCCACATTCTCGAATCGAGTGCGATTCGCTCCCCAGAGCCCTAAGGCGGCACCGGCCGCGATGCCGAGAATCATCGCGCCGAGAAAGGCCGTCGATTTAAAGGCCACGGTCGCTGCCACCGCACAGCCGATCAAGGCCAGCACCGCGATGCGAATACCCATGCGCTTCTTGCTCAGCAACTGACGGCCGAAGCTGCGGCGCAGCCGCCGATAGACCATGAAGACCACGAGGGCCGCCACGAGAAAAGGTCCGATCTGATGATAATCCACGCATCTAGCATATAGTAGACTGCGGCCGCCCGCGTCTTTTGCCATGCATGCGCGGCGGAGGGGTCATGGTCAGAATAAAAATCTCGGCAGTGCTGTGCGCTGCCATTGCCTTCTCAGCGAATGCCGGCGCGCAATGGAGCATCGCCCCCGACACGGCCGAGCCCGGTTCGGTGGAGGAGATCGCCAAGGCCACGACGGAACCCCGATTCCTGTCACCATGGGTTTCCTACCTCCCGGCATCCTCGACGGTGCCTTCGCCACGCACATTCTTCGGACGCATCTTCGGAGCGCCGGGAGAATTCGTGAAGTCCGCGCAAGCCTATGCCTACAGCCGCGCGCTGGCGGCGGCGTCGCCGCGAGTTCGCGTCTTCACCATCGGACGCTCGGAGGAGGGCCGCGAGATCATTCTCATCGCGATCGCCGATGAAAAAGGCATCCAGAACCTGGATGCCTTGAAGGCCGAGAATGCTCAGCTCGCCGATCCGCGCACAATCGATGTCGCCGCGGCAGACCAGCTCATCGGCACTTCCCGGCCGTTCTATTACTTCAACGCGGCGCTGCATTCCGATGAAACCGGCTCGACCGAGTCGGTTCTGGAGCTGGCCTACCGGCTGGCGGTGTCCGAGCAACCGATGATTCGCCGCATTCGCGAGAACATGGTAGTGCTCATCAATCCGGTGTCCAACCCGGATGGCCGCGATAAGCAGGTCGAGTGGTTCTATCGCTTTCTCAAGGGGAAGACCGACCGCGACACGCTGCCGCGAGGCTCCTCGCCGTACTGGTCCAAGTACGCCATGGTCGACATCAATCGAGACGCGCATCAACTCACGCACGAAACCACCAAGGCCGTCAGCCGCATGTTCTTCGACTGGCATCCGGTCATCGTTCATGACCTGCACGAAAGCGTCGCGCTGCTGATGACCTGGAACGGCACCGGTCCCTACAATCCCAACATCGATCCGATCACCTTCAGCGAATTCCTCGCGCTGAGTTTTCACGAAGTGGAAACGATGACGGGCCTTGGCATGCCCGGCGTTTGGACCTGGAATTTCGGCGAGGGCTTCGGCCATATGTTCATGGACTCGGTGGCCATGAATCACAATGCCATCGGCCGCGGCTACGAGACTTTCGGCAACGGCACCGCGGAAACCCTGACTCAATCGCTGTCGGCCGACGATACCTCGCCTGAATGGTATCGAGTGCTGCCTCCGCCGGCGGGCGCCTTTTCCTGGTCGGCCCGCGACAACGTGAACTATAACGAGACCGGGGCTCTTGCGGCCCTGGATTACGCGGCGGCCAACTCGCGCATGCTGCTGCGGAATTTCTATACCAAGAGCCTGCATAGCCTGCGCAAGGGGCAGGAAGAACCACCGTATGCGTTCATCATTCCTGAAAATCAAGGCGATCCGGCCCGCGTAGCGGAACTGGTCGCAAGGCTCATGGCGCAGCACATCGAGGTCAGCCGCAGCGATGTGGACTTGGCGGTGAAGGAGGGCGCCTTTCCCGCCGATAGCTATGTGGTGCGCTTGGACCAACCCTATCGAAACTACGCAGTGGATCTGCTGACGCCGCAGAATTATCCGAAGGACGGCGGCGAGCCCTACGACGATGTGTCCTGGGAACTGCCCGCCTACTATCACCTGCAGGCCATTGCGACCGCCGATGCGTCGATCCGCGATGCCAAGCTCACGCGATTGACGCAAGCCCCGCACCCGCAAGGTCAGGTGGCGGGCAGCGGTCCGGTGTATCTGCTCAAGGATACGGGACAGGAGTCCTTTCTCGAGGCGCGCTACCGGCTTGCCGCGTTCAAGGTGCAGATCGCCGAAGCCGCTTTCGATTCCGGCGGCGTCCACTATCCAGCCGGAACATGGATATTCCCGGCGCAGGCGGGTGTTGCGAATGCGCTGCGCGAGACGGCAGATCAGTTGGGATTGGACTTCGCTAGTGCCGACGCTCAGCCCGCGGTGGCGACGCACGTTGCCAAGGTGCCGCGCCTCGGACTATGGGTGCCGTGGGCGGACACGGATTCCATCGGCTGGGCGAGATACACCTTGGATCAGCGCAAGATTCCCTATGTGTATCTGCGCGATGAGGACATCCGCGCGGGCAATCTGCAAAACAAAGTGGACGTACTGCTCTATGGGCACGTCGACTTGGAGCTGGCCGAACAAATTCAAGGCCTCCCCAAGGCCTGGGGCCCCATGCCGTTCAAGAAGACCCCGCAGACTCCCAGCATGGGCACTCCGGCGCAAAGCGATGACATTACCGGCGGCATCGGCTGGCAGGGACTTGCCCAGATTCAGCAATTCGTGGAGCACGGCGGTCTATTGGTGACGCTTGGGAACGGCACCATGCTGGCGCTCGAAGGTGGCATTGTCCGCGGCGTGCGCCGCGACTCCGGCGGGGTGCCGCGCAGCACCCAAGGCGGCGGCGCCGCATCCTCGGCGGCATCGCGCGAGTCGGTCACGCGCACTCCCGGCGCGCATGTGCGCGTGAGCTTCGCCCGCCCGGATCATCCCATTGCCTATGGTTATTCGCCGGGCAGCTACGTATTCCGCTCGAACTTCGCGCTCTATGCCATGCCGAGACGTTGGCTGCGCATGGGCTACTGCGAGACCTGCCTCGATGGTCCGATCGATGCGCGGCATGTGGTGCTGCAGTGGGGCGATCCGAAGAATGGCGAACCGTTCTTGGTGAGCGGCCAGGTGTGGGGCGAGGATAATTTGATCGGGCGCCCGGCAATTCTCGACATGCCCGTAGGCTTAGGCCATGTCGTCGCCTTCAATTTCAATCCGCTGTACCGCGACATGAATCGCGGCGATCAACGCATGCTGTGGAATGCCATCATCAACTGGCAGGCGATACTCGCGCAGCGCAACTAGGCGAAATCCAAGCGGCGACGGCCGCCGGCGTGTCGCACATGTGTTCCTCGTGCGGCGGCAGCGGTCGGTCCGTCAGCAGGGCGAGCAGGCTGGCATTGGTGACGGCCACCGAATCGAAGGGCGTGGCGTGCCGCGAGCCGCGCACCACGATGATGGGAGCGCTCAAGCGAGCTGCCAACGCGCGCTTCTCGGCCAGGGGGGTGTAATCGTGTTCGGCGGCGATCAGCAAGATCTTGCACTTGAGCCGATCCAGCCTGTCGACCGCGGACCATTGCTGCAGGGCCAAACCCATTCCCAGGTAGGAGGTTGGCGGCACCGCGCTGATCACCGCGGCGGCCGCTTCACGCAATGGGCGCTGCCAGGGGCGTGGAAATAATCGCCCGGCAGCCAGCCGCGCCATACGCTTCATGCCGATGAGCGGCACGAGCAATGCTGGAATGCGCGCCTCGAGCCACTTGCTCCAATGATCCAGCCGGTAGGTTGCGAGACTATTGATGAGACCAAGCCGGTCCACGCCATCGGGACGCTGCAGCGACATCTCGAATCCCACCGCGCCTCCCATCGAGAAACCGACAATATTCACCCGATCCAGCCCAAGGTGATCGAGCAGCGCCCAAAGGTCACTGGCAAAACCTGCGATGGAATATTCCTCGCGCGGCGGTTGGCTGCGGCCGCTTCCCGGCAGATCAGGCACGATGACGCGAAAACGCTTTTCCAGCACCGGCAGCTGCAAACTCCAATCGGCGCCGCTCGATCCTAGGCCGTGAATCAGCAACAGCGGCTCGCCGCTGCCGTGCTCACGAAAATGAATCGACCGTCCTTTGTGGATAAATGTCGCCATACGCTTATTCAAACGTCCGCAACACCCCCGCGCTGACAGTGCCGCATTACTCTTGCGCTATGAACTTTGCCCATCTTGGTGTAGGTGGGAAGGAGGTAGGACACACCCTACAGGCGCTCACGAGACCGACTGACTGACTCGCCGCGGCGCAAGTCATAGCCTGTGACGTAGATCAACGCTAATTGGGGAGACTTCCATGTCGATAGGCACAATTCTACTGATCCTGCTGGTGCTGCTCCTGGTGGGCGCGTTGCCCACATGGCCGTATAGCAACGGCTGGGGTTACTACCCGAGCGGCGGACTGGGCCTGGTGCTCATCGTGCTGCTGGTGCTGGTGATATCCGGACGACTATGAGCGCGGCGCCGTTGTGAAGCGTCGCGTCACGTGGTCTCTGGCGGCAGGGCAAATACTGGTGCTGGCAAGTTGCTTGGTGATGGCATCCGCACAGCCCGGAAAATCATGCTCTGAGTCAGGCGCTGCGTCAACCAGGCCCAGTGCGTTCGACTATGTGGTGCTGGCGGGCATCGCCGATTCTCCGTATCTGCTGGGCATGTCGGGGTACAATCCGGCCCCGGATGGCGGGACGCCCGAATAAATAAACAAGGAGTCTTCAATGTCATTCATCGCGTGGATCGTGCTGGGTTTGGTTGCTGGATTTATTGCCAGCAAAATCATCAATAGAACCGGGGAAGGCATGTTCCGGGATATTCTCCTCGGCGTTGTAGGCGCAGTGCTCGGCGGATGGTTGTTCAACAGATTCGGCATGCCCGGTGTGACCGGATTAAACATATACAGCCTATTGGTGGCCGTGATTGGCGCTGCCATATTCCTCATCGTCTATCACGCCTTGGCGCGCCGATCGGTCTGAAACAAGTTTCGCTTTAACGTGGGCGAATAGGCTGCGCGCGGGCGCGGCCTTTTTTATCGCTGATCACGGCGGGGGAGAGGCCGGAGTCAGGGCGAGCTCGGCCAAGCGCCGCTCATCCAGAATGACGAAAACTCCGCTGCCGATGACGATGGCTGCGCCGAGCAGCAAGTTTGCGCTCGGTGAAGCGGACCAGAAAATCCAGTCGATCGCAAAGGCCCAGAGGATGGCGGTGTATTCGAACGGGCCAACCACCGATGGCGGTGCTCGCCTAAAGGCGTCGGTGATCCATAGCTGACCCAGTGCGCCGGATACGCCGATTCCCGCCAGCCAGGCCCAATCACCGGATTGAATCGGCTGCCAATTCTTGAATCCCAGGATTGCGCAGGCGATGCTCACGATCACCAAGTACCAGAACACCATGGAGAGGTTGGAGTTAGTACGGCCGAGGGAGCGCACCGATAGAGCGCTCAGCGCATAACAAATGGTGGCGATGGCCGCGGCGCCGGCCGCCGCCAGGGATACCACGGACTTGCTCCAGGGTTGCAAGATCAGCAGCACACCGCTCAAACCCACGACGATGGCCAACCAGCGCTTGCCCGTTACCCGGTCGCCGTATATCGGCATGGACAGCGCCGTCATCAGCAGCGGCGCCAACAGAAACAATGAATAGGTCTGCGCAAGGCTCAAGAGATGCACAGCGAACACAAATGCGCTCAGCATAGTGACGCCGAGGGCGCCTCTCATCAGGTGCAGCATGGGATTGGCCAGCGTGAGCGAAGTCCATGAACGCCGCCAAACGATTGCCATCGCCACGAACACCAACGACGACACGCAGCGCATGAGTGAAACCTGTAACGGACCATAGTGCGCCGACAGGCGCTTCATCAGCGCGTCCATGATCGAGAAAACGAATACGGCGGCCACCATCGAAGCAATGCCGCGCAGCCGTTCTCGCGCGGAAGCAAGGGAAGAGGACCCGATTAGAGCGGAGGAGGTCATGGCTTGGTCGACGAATATACTTGAGGGCGCCGGCGGGGCGCGGCCGTCAAGGATATATGCCGCCGGATGTTCTGTGTAGCCCGCGCTAGGCTACGCGCCGACTCGCATGCACGCGATGTCCTCGACATTGCCGCAACGCACGCAAGCTTTTTGCAAGAAGTGGCATCGAAGACTATGCTCGGCCGCAAAACCCTGCGGCATCGTCTCAAATAATTAGAAACGACACTGAGGAGAACTCTGAAATGTCCATCAACGAAGCGAAACTCAATGAGTTTCTCGGCAAGGCGGTGGCTGATCTTGGCGCAGCGATGAGCGCTACCTTGATGCTGGTCGGAGATCGGCTCGGTTTGTACAGGGAACTCGCCAAGGGCCCCATTTCATCTTCCGATCTGGCGCAGCGAACCGGCACGAACGAGCGGTACGTGCGCGAGTGGCTCGGTAACCAAGGTGCCGGCGGATATGTGCAGTTGGATGCAAAGATGAACCAATGGTCACTGAGTCCCGAACAGGCTCTGTGCCTGGCGGACCCCAACGGACCGGTGGACATGCCGGGTGCGTATAACATCGTTGAAGCCACTTTCCACGCCTTAGGTCGTACGCTCGAAAATTTCAAGAGCGGGAAGGGCATGGAATGGGGCGAACACCATGCGTGTCTGTTTCATGGAACGGAGCGGTTCTTCCGCGCCGGCTATAACGCCAATCTGTTAACGTCGTGGCTCCCGGCTCTAGACGGCGTCGTTGACAAACTCAAAGCAGGCGCAAAAGTGGCCGATGTCGGCTGCGGTCATGGAGCGAGCGCAATCCTCATGGCGAAGGCATTTCCAAACTCGACTTTTATTGGTTACGACTACCACGAGAATTCGATCCGGACAGCCCGTGAAAGAGCCTCCGCCGCAGGCGTTACCAACGTCAAGTTTGAGGTGGCGGATGCCGTGACCTATCCCGGCAAAGCGTTTGACTTAATCGCGTTTTTCGATTGCCTTCACGACATGGGTGATCCGGTTGGAGTGTCGCGCCACGCGCGGCAGGCACTCAAAAACGATGGCACGGCGATGATCGTCGAGCCGTTCGCGAACGATGATATGCAGGACAATCTGAATCCGGTGGGCCGGGTGATGTACGGAGCATCTGCGCAAATTTGCGTGCCGGTTTCACTCGCACGCAATGGCCCGGCACTTGGCGCCCAAGCGGGCGAGCACCGCCTACGTGAGGTCGTGGTGACCGGCGGAGGCTTCGGCAAATTTAAGCGCGCTACCGAGACCCCCTTTAATCTGGTGCTCGAAGCGCGACCATAGCAGAGGTATCGGAATATCGCAGTAGACCCTCGCTACAAGGCCTTCCTGGGCAAAATGAATCTGCCGGAGGAGTCGGGCGGTCAGCGCCTTTAGGCGGGCACGCCTCGCGCCGGCGCTCCAATCGCTCGCCGCCGAACGTCGATGAGCTTCAAGATCATCGGCGTCAGGATCAATTGCATGGCCAGTTCCATTTTGCCGCCGGGAGCAACGATGATGTTCGGCCGCGACATGAAGGAATCGTGAATCATCGACAGCAGGTACGGAAAATCGATTCCTTTTGGATTGGCAAATCGAATGACGACGAAACTTTCATCCGCGGTCGGTATGTAGCGGGCGGTGAAGGGGTTGGAGGTGTCCACGGTGGGCACGCGCTGGAAATTGACGTGCGTGTGGGAGAACTGCGGACAAATGTAATTCACATAGTCAGGCATGCGCCGCAGAATCGTGTCGACCACCGCTTCCGTCGAATATCCTCGAGTGTCCTTATCCCTGTGCAGTTTCTGGATCCACTCCAGGTTGATAATCGGGACCACGCCGATGGTGAGGTCGACATGCCGCGGCACATTGACCGTGGGGGTCACGACCGCGCCGTGCAGGCCCTCATAGAACAACAAGTCCGAATCGCCGGCGATCTCGCGCCAGTCGGTAAATGTTCCGGCGTCCTGCTTGAACGGCGCGGCTTCCTTGTCATTGTGCAGGTAGCGGCGGATCTTGCCCCGTCCGGTTTCACCGTAGGTCTTGAACAGTTCCTCGAGCTCCGCGAATAGGTTGTTTTCGGGACCGAAGTGACTGAAGTGATTGTCGCCCTTGGCGGAGGCCTCAGTCATCTTCTGCTTCATCTCGGCGCGATCGTAGCGATGGAAGGAGTCGCCCTCCACCAGCACGGCATTGATGCGTTCGCGCCTGAATATCCAATTGAAAGTGCGCGTCACCGAGGTGGTGCCGGCGCCGGAGGAGCCAGTAACGGCGATTATTGGATGCTTTGTGGACATGAGTGTGCCTCTCCCGAATTCTTATCAGCTTCGAAATAGCGAGCGTTCGTTGAACAGCGGAGAACTATAGGCTCTATCCAGCCCGTGGTCGTGTTCCAAATGATAGCGCTCGATGCGCTCGACTTCGGCTTTGCAACCGAGAATGACGGGCACCCGCTGATGCAGGGTCTCCGGCACCAGATCTAATATCCGCATGCGGCCCGCCGAGGCTGCGCCGCCGGCCTGCTCCACGATCATGGCCATGGGATTCGCTTCGTACAAAAGCCGCAGACGGCCTTCCTTTGCCGCGTCCTTGCTGTCCTTCGGGTACATGAACAGTCCGCCGCGAATGAGTATGCGATGCACCTCGGCGACCAAGGATGCGATCCAGCGCATGTTGAAGTCTTTGCCGCGCGGGCCGCCGCTGCCCGCCAGGCATTCGACCACATAGCGCTTCACGGGCGGCTCCCAAAAACGCTCGTTGGAAGCATTGATGGCGAACTCACTGGCTTCCTGCGGAATCATCATGTTGGGGTGCGTGAGAACGAACTCGCCGAAGCCGCGATCCAGAGTAAATCCGTGCACGCCGCGGCCGATGGTGAATACCAACATGGTGGTCGCGCCGTAGATGGCATAGCCCGCGCAAAGCTGTTGCGATCCCGGCTGCAGGAAGTCCTTGGCGGTCGGCTCAACTTGCGCGCCCTGCGGCGCCTTCAGTACGGAAAAGATGCTGCCCACCGGCGCATTCACATCGATGTTGCTGGAGCCGTCCAACGGATCGAATGACAGAAGGTACTGGCCGCGAGGATAGTCCGGCGGAATCTGATAAGGCTCCTCCATTTCCTCCGAGACCATGCCGGCCAGGTGGCCGCCGTACTCGAAGGTGCGCAGGAACAGATCATTCGATATCACGTCCAGCGTCATCTGGGCTTCGCCCTGCGGGTTGATGGCGCCGGCGGAGCCGGTTGCGCCGGCCAGCGAACCGCTGCCCACGATGAAGCTGATTCGCTTGCAGGCGAGGCGCACGTAATTCAATAGGGCGGTGAAGTCCCCGGTCGCCTCCGGAAATTGACGCTGCTCCTCGATGATGAATTCGGTGATGGTCTTTTCCCGCGTGCTCATGCGCTCATCTCCACGGCGCGAAGCCGCTGTTCTATTTCCCGTATCCCGAGTACCACGTTACCCACCAGCGCCGCCGCTCGCGGCGGCAACGGCCTGGCGGGCGACCCCAACGAGGGCAGCACCAGGTCCGCCTCCGAGAAGTCCTCGCTCCGAGTCCAATAGCTAGGAGTCACGATCGTGAACAAGCCGGCGGCCTTGGCCGCCTTGAGTCCGAGCGCGGAATCCTCGATCGCCGCGCAAGCAGGCGCGGGCGCCGCCAGATTCCGCAGGGCGTATAGGTAGATGTCGGGGGCGGGCTTCTTTCTCGGCACTTCATCGCCGGCGCCGATCACCACGAACAGATCGCGCGCGTCCCTGCCCAGGTTGACGCGCAGCAGGGCATCGATATTCGCCAGAGTCGTGGTGGAGGCGATAGCTAGTGCCACGTTCGCGCTTCTGGCCTCGCCGATCAAGCGGGCCACGCCGTTGCGCAGCGGCACCCGGCCTTCGCTGATCAGCCGGGTGTAATGCTCGGTCTTGCTGCGGTGAAGGGCGGCAATCTGCCCGCGCAGTGCGCCGCGCTCCTCCGCTGTCGCCTGCAGCGAGTCCACATACGCGGCCAGCCGCTCCTTGCCCCCGGCGGTGAGCAGAAGATCCGCATACTTCGGCTTGCTCCAATTCCAATCCAATCCGTGTTCCTGAAACGCAGCATTGAACGCGCAGCGGTGCGCATCCTCGGTGTCCGCGAGGGTGCCGTCGACGTCGAAAATCAGCGCTTTGAGCTTCACTGGAATACCCGGCTGGCGCGCAAGTCCTCGCCTTCGATAGTCATGAGATCGTCGCGGGTCAGTTCACGCCCCTTCAGCTCGAACAGGCGATTGGCCTGACGCAGGCGCGCACGATCCAGCGCATTGCGGATCGAGCGTGCATTGGCGAAGTGCGGCTGGCTCATGCGCTTCGGGATGTACTCGCGCAGCGCACTGAGCGCCGATTCGCTCAAGCGGTACTGCATCTGCTGCGCCATGCGCAGCGCGATTTCCAGCAACTCCTCCGGCGAATAATCCGGGAAGTCCAGATGATGCGCGATGCGTGAGGAAAGCCCTGGATTGGAGCGAAAAAAGGTTTCCATGCGCTGCTTGTAGCCGGCGAGAATCACCACCAGATCGTCGCGCTGATTCTCCATCACCTGCAGGAGTATCTCGATGGCTTCTTGTCCATAATCGCGCTCATTCTCGGGGCGATATAGGTAGTAGGCCTCGTCGATGAACAGCACGCCGCCCATGGCCTTCTTCAGGATCTCCTTGGTTTTCGGCGCCGTGTGACCGATGTACTGCCCGACCAAATCGTCGCGCGTCACCGCCACCAGGTGACCCTTCCTCACATAGCCCAAGCGGTGCAGGATCTGCGCCATCCGCAGCGCCACCGTGGTCTTGCCGGTCCCGGGATTGCCGGTGAAGGACATGTGCAGGGAAGGTGAGCCGCCCGCCAATCCCAAGCTCTTGCGCGCGCGTTCCACCAGCAACAGCGCCGCGGTCTCGCGAATCCGTGCCTTGACCGGCCGCAATCCGATCAATTCGCCATCGAGTTCATCCAGCACCTCGGTGATGTGCGAGTCCGCGAGCAGAGCGTTCAAGTCCACGCGCTCGAGAGGATCGCTTACCACGGGGAGGGGTGCGTGGGTCAATCGGGTCTCTCTGCGTAGCGGCGCCCCTCGGGCGCCCCGGCCACGGCATAGCTCTCGATGGTGTATTGAATCTGCCGGCCGCCGACTTCATGGCGTTTCAGCAGAAATCCCGGCTCCTGCGCCGGGCGATTGACGATGAACGACAGCCGGGTGCTTTCAAAGCCGCGGCCGGAGTCAAAGGCATTGACGCGAATATAGACCTGCGGGTGCGCCTTGCGGCAGGCCAGCACCTCGCTCATGGCACCGGCCGCGT
>Ga0302325_10006309_pt1 | contig 26700 bp, 22 predicted proteins | sample Palsa_T0_2_FD_201948 | JGI IMG/M metagenome (GOLD analysis project Ga0302325, IMG submission 201948) | Peat permafrost microbial communities from Stordalen Mire near Abisko, Sweden - Palsa_T0_2 | ecosystem: Environmental > Terrestrial > Soil > Palsa > Peat permafrost | place: Sweden: Abisko... | reverse complement strand
GGTCGCCACCCACAGCCGCACGCCGTCAGGATGGTGCGAGTACGGCGTGAGCAGGTCGATCCGCCCCCCGTCGGCCAGGGTGATCGTTTCACCGGTGGTGGCGGTGAAGAGAGGGTGGCCGTGCCGGCGCAGCTCCACCGTCCACAGATGGGCCGGCAACTCGGTCGACAGATGGACCTGGAGCGGCTCACCGGCCCGGTCGACCCCCTCCAGCTCGGCTGCCAGGGTGCCCGACGTGTTCACCACCAACAGGTCGCCTTCGTCGAACTGCCGGGGGAACTCGGTGAACGTGGTGTGCTCCACGGCGCCGGTGCGGCGCCGGGCCACCATCATCCGCACCGCGTCCCGGGTCATGCCCCGGGCCTCGGCCGGCCGGGTGGCCTCGAGCTCGGGCGGCAGGACGAAGTCGTGCAGTCCCGACAGGGGACGGACCGCCATCGGGGTCAGCGTCGGGGTCACCGCCCGACCTCGGCCACGACGGCCAGCTCGGCCAGGGTGATCCGTCCGCTCGGTACGTCCCCGGTGATGAGGGCCAGGAGCGACGGCACCACCGTGTCGGGACCGGGGCGGTCCGAGATGTCCTGACCGGGGAAGGCGGCCTGGTGCATCTCGGTGCGCATGTCACCGGGGTCGACGGCCCAGACCCGGATGGCGCTCTCCTCCTCGGCCAACGTGGCACTGAGGTGGTCGAGGGCCGCCTTCGACGATCCGTAACCGCCCCACGACGGGTAGTGGGCCACCGACGCGTCGGACGTCACGTTCAGGATCCGGGGGTCGGGAGACTGCCGCAGGAGAGGGAGTGTCTCCCCGATGAGGGCGACGGGGGCGATCGTGTTCACTTCGAGGGCCCGCCGCAGGATCTCGGGGGAGAGGTCGGCGACGGCGGGCAGGGGACTGGCCCCCAAGGTGCTGGCGTTGTTCACCACCAGGTCCAGCCGGCCCAGTCCCGTGGCCGCGGCGGCCAGGTCCCGCCGGTGGGCGCCATCGGTCACGTCCCCGGGGACGACCCGGAGCTGCGCTCCGATGCTCAGACGGTCCCGGATCTCATCTTGGGCTCGAGTCAGTGCCGACTGCCCCCGGGCGTCGACGACCAGGGACCATCCCCGCTCGGCCAGCCCGGTGGCCAGGGCCAGGCCCAGACCTTTGGACGCTCCCGTGACGATTGCGACAGCCATGTCCGGCCTCCTCTTCGCTCCCGGGGTCTCCACCGGGGTCACTGACAGCATCTGCCGTCCGCCTGATTAAAACAAGTAAGTTCTTGTTTTATTTCTCCCGAGAAGGCAGGCTTTGAGGCATCCTGGAGCGCCGTCAGGCTCACCCCTGGATGGTCCGGAGAGGAAGAGGCACATGGCTGTCATCGCCGACACGACCACGGGCAAGATCGCCGGTCGAGACAAAGACGGGCTCCTGCTCTTCGCCGGGGTGCCCTTCGCCGCTGCCCCCGTGGAAGAGCTCCGCTTCAAGGCCCCTCAACCCCACGGCGGGTGGGCGGGAGTCCGCGACGCCACCCGTTTCGGCGCTGTCTCGGTCCAGACGGGAGACAGCCTCGCGGCCATCGGTCCCGCCCCGGCCCCCGAGTGGAGCGAGGACTGTCTCTTCCTGAACGTCCAGACCCCGGCCCTCGACGACGCCCGTCGGCCGGTCATGGTGTGGATCCACGGGGGCGCCTTCGTGAACGGCACCGGCGCCATCCCCTGGTACGACGGAGCGAACTTCGTCCGTCACGGCGACGTGGTCGTGGTCAGCATCAACTACCGGCTGGGAGCGCTCGGATGGTTGGAGCTCGGCCTGCTCGACGAGGAGTACGCCACCTCGGGCAACAACGGCCTTCTCGACCAGATCGCCGCCCTGCGCTGGGTCGGCGACAACATCGCCGGCTTCGGTGGCGACCCCGGCAACGTCACCATCTTCGGGGAGTCGGCCGGTGCCATGAGCGTCTCCACCCTGCTCGGGACCCCGTCGGCGGCGGGGCTGTTCGCCAAGGCCATCGCCCAGAGCGGCGCGGCCCACAACGTGACGCCGATGGACGACGCCGCCGCCGTGGCCGAGGCCTTCGTGGCCGAACTGGGGGGCGGGGACATCGAGGCGCTGCGCACCGCCGACCCCGACCGTCTCCTGGCCGCGCAGCAGGCGGTGTCCGAGGCCATGGTCGCCGGGCGGCTGCCACGCCGGTCGTCGTCGGCCGCCGGCCTCCCCTTCGGGCCCGTCATCGACGGGACGGTGCTGGCCCGTCACCCGGTCGAAGCCATCAGGGACGGCTCGGCCTCCTCCGTCCCTCTGCTCACCGGCACCAACCGGGACGAGTGGAACCTGTTCGGGCTCATGGACCGGCACGTGGACGACGTCGACACGCTGGTCCGGCGACTGGGCCGGTTCGTGGATCGGCCCGAGGCCCTGGTCGAGGCCTACCGCACAGCGCGGCCCGGAGACGACTTCGACGGGCTCTTCAAGGCCGTCATGACCGACCGGGTCTTCCGTCTGCCCGCCATCCGGATGGCCGAGGCCCAGTCGGCCTACCAACCCGAGCACACCTTCCTGTACCTCTTCGAGTACGCCTCGACCGCCTTCGACGGTCGCCTCGGCTCGTGCCATGCCCTCGAGATCCCGTTCGTGTTCGACAACCTCCACCGCGCCGGCACCGAGTTGCTCACCGGTCCCGAGCCGCCGCAGTCGGTGGCCACCGCCATGCACTCGGCCTGGATCGCGTTCGCCCGTACCGGTTCGCCCGCCGTCGACGCCCTGCCCGACTGGCCGGCCTACGACGAAGGCGACCGGGCCACCATGGTCGTCGGTGTGCCCTGTCATCTCGAACACGACCCCGACGCCGGCGAACGCCTGGCCTGGTCGGGCCTGATCTGACGGAAGCGGCGTCGGCGATCAGAGGCCGGGCGTGCCCGGGGGCGGCGCCACGACGGTGCCGGCGGTGTTCACGCAGGCGAAGACCTCGTCGTGCCTGGTCACGCCGACCACCTTGAGCACGTCGCCCGGCTCAACCTCCACCAGGGACCCGCACAGGATCGTGGGTGGCGAGGTGTGCGCCTTGGACCAGTTGATGGGTGTCGTCAGCCCGCCGGTGAAGGCCGTCTCCCGGTTGATGGCGGCGATCAGGTCGGCCTGGGTCAGGGGCTTCCCCGTTTTGGCCTCCTCGGTCAGTCCCTGGACGAACTGCGCGGCGTTCAGATAACCCTCCAAGGCCAGTTCGTTGTACGTCCACTGCGGTTCGTAGCGGTTCATGGTCCTCAGGTACTGCTCCATGGCCGGGTACCGGCCGGGGAATTGGGTGGCCGCCTCGAAGGGCACGTGCTGCTCGAGGTAGATGGCGCCGACCATGTCGGCCGGGTCCTGTTTCAGGTAGGCCCGGTCGTATCCCTGGAGCCACAGGGTGTGGACACCGGTCATGCCGTTCTCGTGCATGGCCTCGTCGAAGGCCAGGTTGTCCGATCCCTCCATGCAGGAGATGAGGAAGTCGACGTGGGCCGCCTTCATGGACAGGACGTCGGCGGTGGGGTCGGCCCCGATGCCGAAAGCCAGGTCCTGGAACCCCACGTGGACGCCGGCCACCTCGAGGCCCCTGATCACCGCGGCGCAGGCGTCCTCGGACTGGGTCACGCCGTTGTAGGCCACCACGGCCACCGACTTCGCCTTCAGGTCCTTGGCGATGTCCACCAGTCCGGGTTGGACCTCGCTGAAGTCGAGATACGACCCGTAGGCCCCGAAGAGGTCGGGGTGGATGTTCCAGTTCTGCGAGACCACATAGCCGAAGGCGGGGGTGCCCTCGGCGGCGAGGAACGAGGCCCCGGTGAAGAAAGGCGTGCCCACGCCCACCACGGCGAACACGTGGTCCTGCTCGACCAGGTTCCGGGCCTGGGCGGTGTCGTCGGTCGGGCTCCCGCTGTCGTCGGCCTGGTACCTCAGATAGATCTTGCGGCCGTCGACTCCGCCGCGGGCGTCGACGGCGTCGAGATACGCCTCCACCCCGTCGACGACCTGGCCGAATTGACCGGCCAGCGGACCCGTCGCCGTGGCCAGGCTGCCCACGTAGATGGCGTTCCTCGTCACGCCGGGAGCCGACGAGGAGACGGGCACGGTCGACCCGGTCGACGATGTCGTGGTGTTGGTGCAGGCGGCCAGCGCCACCGTCACCACGGTGACGATGACCACCGTCAGACTCGCCCGTCGACGTTCCACGTGGCCCCCCGTCCGGCTCCGGTGGCGACTGTACCGCCGGCCGCCGGGAAAAGCCGGAGGTCGACCGAGCTCAGAGAGGCCAGTTGGCGGTGGCGATGGCGACCATCTCGGGGGCGTCGGCCTCGAGCACGAAACCGGACGCCACCGCCGACTCGGTGGCCACGGTGAAGCGGTCGAGGTACTCCCGCTTCGACGGGTACAGCGAGCGCAGGGTCTCGTGGTCGAAGGCCACGGTGCTCCCGCACAGAGAGGCGATGGGATGGCCGCTGTTGCCGAGGCCCGACAGCGTGGCCGTGGGGACGTCGACGAGGGGGGTCCGGATACCGCCTCTCACGTTGCCGTGCCCGTCGGTCACGAAGCGACCGTCGCCCACCTCGAGCCGGGGCGCCGGGGAGGGGCGGAGGCCGTCACGGACCCAGCGGTCGAGCTGCGAGACGGCCGCGTTCATCACGTAGTGCTGGGGGCCGGCGTTCACCGGTAGATCGAGCGCCATGCCGTAGATCTCGGACCGGGGCACCCACAGCCGGGCCTGCTCGTCGGCCGGGAGCCGTCCGTCGTCGACGGCGCCGGCGACGAATGTGTACATGTCGGCGTGCGAGGCGCCGGCGATCTCCCACAGGGCGAAGCCGTCGCCGTCGTCCTGACGGGCCGCCAGATAGCCGAGGCTCAGGAGGTCGGTCTCGGACTCCACGCAGAGCACCGGCACCCGGAGGTTGTCGGAGAAGAGGACGGGCTCGCCGGTGAGGGCCGACCGCGGTTCCCCGTCGACCTCCAGGGCGGCGGCGCTGCGCCCCCGGGCGTGCACGAGGAAGCCGTCGTGCACGGGCGTGAGCGGGTCGATGGTGTTGACGTAGGTGGTGAGCCGGAAAGCGGCCTGGGACTCGCCGATGGCCAGCACTCTCTCGACGGCCAGGTCGGCCAGGATGGTGCCGGCGCCGTGCCGCACCGCCGCGCCGGCCTGGGCGTAGATGTCGTACGAGAAGCGATCCCCGGGATGGTGTAATGCGCCGTAGCGGGCCGGATCGGTTCCCACCAGTCCGGGGCTGGCCAGGCCGAAGAGCCCGTCGCCGCCCTCCACGCCGAGCTTCTGGGCCGACACGCCCACCCACGCCGCCCCTCGCCGCATCAACTCGGTATGGGCGACGATCCAGTCCGGAGAGGAGTCGAGCCCGGCCGTGACGTTGAGCCACTCGACCCACACCGTCCCGTTGAAGGAGCCGGGGTCGGACGGACGGTAGACGAGCAGGCGTGTGGCGAAGTCGGCGTGTTCGACGTCGGTGACGACGCCCCGGCGGCGCCCGTAGGCGGCGGCCCGTCCCGTGATGATGTATTCGGCCGCCGTGTAGCCGACCGACGACAGGTCGAACCTCGTCCCGGCGACGAAGGGGGAGCCGACATCGGGGACAGGGGCGAGGGTGGCGGGAGCCATCGACCGTTGTCTTAGCCCAGGGAGCCCGATGCTGACGATCGCATGGCGATCTATTTACAGAAAAGACGACATTGACTCTTCCCATACGTCGTCAAATCGGTGTATGTTATTGACCATGTCGTACCAAGACGTGACCACATGCCGGGATGCCCGGCGTTTCGACGGGGTACGAACCCCGTTCACGTCGCGCGGCTGGATGTCCGTGTCCAAGCACGGGTACGCCAATCAGGCCATCGCACTGGCCCACCTCCACATGGAGGCGCCTTTGACGGGGTGACCAGGACTTTCAACAGTCCCAGGACCGTCAAGGAGCCGCTTCCGCAAGGAGGCGGCTCCTTTGTTTTGCGGGCCGGGCACAGCAGCTGACCACAACCAGAGGGGCGAGGCGCTGGTAGCCGAGCGGTCTCCAACACCGCCCAGGACGGGGTTCGATTCCCCGCGCCCCTGCGAGCGCGTCAGGCCCAAATGCCTATATGGGCTTGGTAGCACGCGCCCAAATAGCACCTTGAAAACTGAAGAGATCGCCAACAAAGGGATCGGGGCCCGCCATGCCCATGGGCGGATGGCCCCTCCCGTCCGCGGGTCGTCGTCGTGGGACGGCACCCGGCCGTACCCCGGGCGCTTTCGGGCACCGCAGGTTCGACTCCTGCCCCGCGGACATCGTGAACCGGCGAGCCGACGGCTGCGGGATCCCCGTGGTCCGGTCGGCGGCGGTTCACACGCGGGCGTGGCGGAACTAGGAAGACGCACCGGCCTCAGAAGCCGGCGGACGAAGGTCCGTGAGAGTTCGATCCTCTCCGCCCGCACTCTGGCGGGAGCCCGGTAGGGCCGGAGCACCCCTCCCTCTACCGAAGCCGGTTAACCCCCCGACCGGCTCGGACCGGCCGTCGTGGTGTCATCCTCCCGAGGTGACGCCCCTCCGACGTAGCAGCCGGGCTCCCGCCGCCCCGCGCCTCTGCGGTAACGGCAACCGAGCGGGTTCTTACCCCGAGATCGGAGTTCGAGTCTCCGGGGGCGCACCACGATGGTGCCGAGTTCTCCGACGCGTGAGCTCAGGGGTAGAGCACCAGGCCGTCGGCCTGGGTCACGGGTTCGACACCCGAACGCGTCGCTGGGTGGCGGTCCCGCCGGGTCGTAGCGGACGGCCCGGCGGGTCGCTGCCTTTTTCAAGCCCGGATGGTGTAGCGGACAACACGGGGGCGTGCGAAGCCCCAATGGTCAGTTCGACTCTGGCTCTGGGTACCACCTCGCCGTAGCTCAGCGGGACAGAGCGCTGCCCTCCGACGCCAGAGGGCGTCCGTTCAAATCGGACCGGCGAGACAGCGAGGCCACCACCGGCGGCGCACTTCCCGGGTGCGGCGTCGACATTCCGAGATCGTCCAAGGCAGGACACCTGGCCGTTACCCAGGAGATCGGGGTGCGAGTCCCTGTCTCGGAGCCATTCATCATATGGAGCGGTCGGTCACGCCACCTACGGCCACACCGCCATCGCCCGGCACTTCCACCGCAGGCGGCACCAACGGGTCGTTCTGTTCACCGACGACCAGCAGCACGATGCCGGCCGGGTCGACCTGGGCGGCGTCCCCGTCATTTACACCTTCAACCTGGCCGGCTACGGTCCCTCGGCCCTGCCGTCGGGTGGGCGCGGGCGCTACACGCTCGGTGGCTTCACCGACTCCTCGTTCACCGCCATGTCGGTCCTCGAGGCCGGGGCCGATGCCACGTGGCCGTTCTGAAGCGACGGCTTCCCTGGCCGGGGCGATTCCCGGCCGGGGGAGCCGACCACCGCCATCCCCGGACCCGGCAGTGGCGCGCCAACGACCTCTTCGCCCTGGCCGGGCTGCCTTTGGCCCCCGGTCACCGGCCCGCACGGTGGGTGGACGAGGTCCGCACCGACGAGGTCCGCACCGAATTGTGTAGGTAGTACCACCTAGGCGACGCACGCAGTTTCGCTGATGGCCCTTGTCGGGTAATTGACGAAACATGACAGGGAGCCGGTCGCACGCGAGTTGATCAGGGGGATCACATGTCCTACAAGATCGTCGGGCGTCATTTTCGCTTGGCAGTGTCGATTGTGAGCGTCCTTGTGCTGGGGCTCACGGGAGTCGTACTGGAAGCGACGACGGGTACGGCATCCGCCCAGCAGAGCGGCGGCCTCCATGCCAAGCCCTGGAGGAAGCTCGTGAGCGGCGACAGCCTGACCGTGTACGGCCGCAATCTGACCGCCGGTGACGTCGTCGTGCTCATGGAGTGCCTGAGGATCGCCACCGACCCCACCGGGTGCGACCCGGCCACCACCACCCTGCCCGTCCAGATCTCGGCCACGGGCAAGCTCCCGGCCACCAAGATCACCGTGGCCACGGGAACGATCGGGACCGGCACCTGCGGCACGTCGAAGGCGGACGACCAGGATTGTGAGATCGCCCTCCAGGACGTCTCGGGGGCATCGACCTTCGTGGCCTACGTCAACATCCGGTTCACCCCGAATCCCCCGCCCACCACGACCACCTCGATAACGTTACCGAGCATCCCGATCACCATTCCCACCACCGGGGACTCCACCACGACCACCAGCAGCACCACCTCGACAACTTTCACGTTGCCCACCATCCCGGTCACCCTCCCCTCGCTCCCCTAGGAGCTAGGGGAGGACCTCCTCCATCACCGCGGCATGGTTCCTAGCGTCGGACGGCCGGCTTCCCCAAGCGGCGGTTAAGTTGGCGGTGTGACGTCGCTCGAGGTCCTGCCGGTGGCCGGTGCCCTGGGGGCCACGGTCACCGGGATCGACCTACGGGCGGTCACGGGGAGCGACCAGCTCGACGGGGTCCGCCGGGCGCTCGCCGATCATCTGGTGGTGTTCCTGCCTGACCAGGACCTGGATCTCGACGACCTGGAGCGTCTCACCGACCTCCTCGGCGGCCGGGACCTCACCCCGTTCGTGTCGCCCCTCGAGGACCGGCCCTACGTCATCCGGGTCATCAAGGAACCCGAGGACCAGCTGAACTTCGCCAACGCCTGGCACAGCGACCTGAGCTACCTGGCCGAGCCGCCGGCGTACACGCTCCTGCACGCCTGGGAAGTCCCCGCCGTGGGGGGGGACACGGTCTGGTCCAACCAGTACCTGGCCTACGAGACACTGTCGCCCGGTCTCCGGGAAACCCTGGTCGGGCTCCGGGCCGTCCATTCGGCGGGGATGGCCTACGGCACCGGGGGGTTCCTCGACAAGGTGAAGGACCTCACCTCCATGGCCATCGCCCCGTCCCCCGACGCATACGCCGAGCACACCCACCCCGTGGTCATCGAGCACCCGGTGACCCACCGGGCCGCTCTCTACGTGAACCCCGTCTACACGACCCGGTTCGAGGGGTGGAACCCGGTGGAGTCCCAGGAGCTCCTGGGCCACATCTACCGCCAGGCCACCAACGAGAACTTCACCTGCCGGCTGCGCTGGGACCGGCACACCCTCGCCATCTGGGACAACCGGTGCACCATGCACAACGCCTTGAACGACTACCGGGGAGCGCGCCGGGAGATGTTCCGGACGAGCGTGAAGGGCGCGGCCTGCCACGGCTGGACGACCGGTCGGCCCTGAGCGACGCCGACCTGACCCGGGGAGAGCCATGCGGTTTGCCATCATCGGCGGGGGGATGGCGGGGATCCTGTCGGCCATCAAGTTGAAGGAGGCGGGCCGGACCGACTTCACCGTCTACGAGAAGACCGACCGCCTCGGGGGCACGTGGCGGGAGAACACCTATCCGGGGCTCTCGTGCGACGTCCCCTCCCATCTGTACTGCTACTCGTTCGCCCTCAACCCCCGCTGGAGCCACCTCTACTCGCCGGGCCCGGAGATCGAGGCCTACTTCGAAGGCGTGGCCCGTGACCATGACGTCCTTGGTCAGGTCCGTTTCGGCGACGAGGTGGTGGACTGCGTCTTCACCGACGGTCGCTGGCGGCTCACGACGGCCCAGGGCGTCATCGACGAGGTCGACGTCGTCATCGCCGCCACCGGCGTGCTTCATCACCCGAGGTATCCCGACATCACGGGGATGGACTGCTTCGCCGGGGCCATCTTCCACAGCGCCCGGTGGGACCACGGGGTCACCGTCGACGGGGCCCGGGTGGGGATCGTGGGGACCGGGTCGACGGCCATGCAGATCGTCTCGGGCATCGTGGACCGGTCTGGGAAGGTCGAACTGTTCCAGCGCACGGCCCAGTGGGTGATGCCCACCGTCAATCCCGCCTATACGGACGAGGAGAAGGCGGCCTTCGAGCAGGACCCGGAACTGATCCGAGGCCTGCGCGCCCGGGTGGCCCAGGTTTTCGACGGGTTCTCCGACGGGATCGTGGACGCCGATTCACCGACGATGAAGATGATCGAGCAGATGTGCCTGGACAACCTGGAGAACAGCGTCACCGACGCCGATCTCCGCCACAGGCTGCGACCGGATTACCGCGCCGCCTGTAAGCGCCTCATCCTCTCGACCGATTTCTACGCCTCCATCCAGAAGCCGAATGCCGAACTGGTGACCGAGGGCATCGAGGGGATCGAGGCGGGCGGGATCCGTACCGTCGACGGCGTCCTCCACGAGCTCGACGTCATCGTCCTGGCCACCGGCTTCAAGGTCGACTGGTTCGTCCGGCCCATGACGGTGGTGGGGCGTGGCGGTGTCGAGCTGAACCGGGTGTGGGCCGACCGCCCCGAGGCCTACCTCTCCATCTCGGTGCCCGACTTCCCCAATTTCTTCATGCTCAACGGGCCCAACGGGCCGGTGGGGAACTTCTCGCTGGTGGAGGTGGCCGAGCTCCAGCTCGCCTACATCATGCAGCTGGTCGACCGGATCGACGCGGGGAGCACCAGGGAGATCAGCGCCACCGCCGTGGCCCTGGCCCGCTTCGAGTCCGAGCGCGTGGAGGCGGCCAAGAAGACCATCTGGGCCACGGGATGCCGGAGCTGGTACCTCGACGACCGCGGCGTACCCGCCGCCTGGCCCTGGCCCTTCCAGCAGTACCGGACCGAGATGGCCGAGCCGACGTGGGAGGCCTACGAGATCCGGCCCTGAGGCGGAAGCAATCATGTCGCCGACGGGGACGGAGAGCTATGCTGCGCCCGCTTGATCTGTCCTCGGTGCGATTCCGGGATGATGACGGGCGCAGGGGGAGAGGTGGAGTGCGGCCGGCTGTCGCGGTCAGCCCGCCGACGAAGGCATGCGCGCGTCGAGAGAGGGGACAGCTATGGCTGTTGTCGAGCGAGCTCCTGCACTTGAAGGCGAAGGTCTCAAAAGAGAAGTCGGCCTCCTCGGTCTCATGTGGGCCTCGGAGGGCTCCATCATCGGTTCGGGGTGGTTGTTCGCCTCGTTCTACGCTCTGACCGACGCCGGGCCGGCCGCTCTCCTGGGGTGGATCATCGCCTCGGTCATCGTGATCGTGCTGGCCCTGGTGCATGCCGAGCTCGGGGGGCTCTTCCCCGTGACCGGAGGCACCAGCCGTTTCCCCCACTACGCCTTCGGCAGCCTGGCTGGGGTGACCTTCGGGTGGTTCGCCTACATCCAGGCCGCCACCGTGGCCCCCATCGAGGTCCTGGCCACCATCCAGTACTTCTCCACCGTCTCCTGGGCCCACAGCTGGTACAAGCCACCGGCACCCGGACAGCTCGAGGGGACGCTCAGTGGTTGGGGCATCGTCGTCGCCGTGGTGCTCATGTTCGTCTTCGTCATGATCAACCTGATAGGGATCCGCTGGCTGGCCAACGCCAACACCGGGATCACCACGTGGAAGGTGATCATTCCGCTGCTCACCATCGTGGTGCTACTGATCACCCACTTCCACACCCACAACTTCTCGGCCGGTGGCGGCTTCTTCATCCCCGGCGGCTTCGGCAGCGCCTCGAAGGCCATCCTCATCGCCATACCGGCGTCGGGCATCGTTTTCTCCCTGCTCGGCTTCGAACAGGCCGTGCAGCTCGGGGGGGAAAGTGCCAACCCCCAGCGGGACCTGCCCCGGGCCGTTATCGGTTCCATCCTCCTCGGCGCCGCCATCTACATCCTGTTGCAGGTGGCCTTCATCGGAGGGCTCAACCCGGCCACGATCACCCAGTACCACACGTGGGCCCACCTGGCCGACGACAGCGTCCTCGGTGCCGGGCCCTTCTACACGGTGGCCAAGGTGGCCGGGCTGGCCTGGCTGGCCTGGATCCTCCGTGTCGACGCCGTCATCTCCCCGGGCGGGACGGGGCTGATCTACCTGACCTCGGCGTCGCGGCTCAGCTTCGGCCTGTCCAAGAACGGCTATGTCCCCCAGGCGTTGGAATCGACCCACAGCCGGACCAGGATCCCCGTGGTCGGCGTCATCGTCTCGGGCATCGTCGGACTTCTCTTCCTGCTGCCCTTCCCGAGCTGGGCCTCGCTGGTGGACATCGTCACCGGGGCGTCGGTGCTCATGTACGCCGGCGCGCCGCTGGCCCTCGGAGCCCTGCGCAAGAGCAAGCCCGAGCTGGTCCGGTCCTACCGGTTGCCAGGCGCGCCGGTCATCGCCCCGCTGGCGTTCGTCCTGGCCAACTTCATCGTCTACTGGGCGGGCTGGAACACCGTGTCGTTGCTCATGTTCGTGCTGCTGGTCGGGTACCTCGTCGTCTTCATCTCCGGCGCGCTGCACCTGAACGACCACATGCCCAAGCTCGACTGGGGGGCGAGCATCTGGATCTTCCCCTACATGATCGGGATGACCCTCATCTCCTACTTCGGCAGCTTCCCTGGCCCCGTGGCCATCTTCAACGGCATCGGCCCCTTCAAGGGGAAGGTCATCGGCGGCAACGGTGACCTCCCGTTGTGGTGGGACTTCCTGGCCCTGGCCATCTTCAGCCTCGTCATCTACTTCCTGGCTGTGGCCAACCGGCTTCCTGAGGAGAAGGTCGACGAGTACGTGAAGGAGGTCTACCCGCCGACGGCCGTGCTGCACTGATCACGAAGGCACCGGGGGCCTCGCCCGGTCCGATCAGAAACGTCTGGTCAGATCAGATTGCGGACGGGATCGGAGCCGTCCCAGCCTTCCGCCGCCTCCCGCACGGTGGTGGTCATCCAGCGGGTGGCGTCGGTCAACTCCATGACTTCGATGACGGTGCTCGTCGTCCCCCCCTGGTCGTAGTAGGCGAACAGGGCCATCCCGCCTGTGTCGCCTCCATGGACGTTGGTCCAGCCGGCGGCGAGGGCGGCCCGGTCCACGGCGGCGAAGTCGTCCACCCACCAGGCCAGGTGGTGGAATCCCTGCCGACCGGCGTCGAGGAATTCTTTGTAGATGCTGGGCGAGTCGTCCTCCTGCTCGATGAGCTCGACCTGGAGGTCGCCGGAATTGGCGAAGGCGATGGAGACGACCGGCGCGGTCGGTCGGCCCCGGTACTGCGACCCCGTCTGGGTGAGATGGGGGAGAAGGAGCCACGGGCCCACCCCGGCGTCGAGCCAGGCCTCGATGGCGCCCTGGAGGTTCCGTACGACGTAGCCGTTCTGCCTGATGGGGCCGGGCAGGACGGTGCCGGGGGGACGACCGGGGGACCGAGCAGCTTCCATAGCGTGCGACGTAGGGTAGCTCTCCATGGTGCCGCCAGCCCCGACGCGGGAGGAGCCGGTGTGGTAGCGGTCACCTTCGACTACACCGGCACCCGCGTCCTCGTGACCGGCGGCTCCCAGGGCATCGGGCTCGGCGTGGCCACCGCTTTCCGGCGGGCCGGCGCGCACGTCACCGTCACCGGGACCCGTCCCTCGGCCGACCACTACGACCACGACCTCACGGGGTTCGAGTACAAGCCGTGCCGGCTCCCCGACGCCGACGCCCTGGCGGCGGTGGCCTCGGCCCTCGACGGCCTCGACGTGCTCGTCAACAACGCCGGTCAGAACCTCCCCGGTGGGCGCAGCGAGTACGACCCCGAGGTCTTCGAGGAGGTGGTGGCCGTCAACCTCTTCGCCGCCTTCCGGATGGCATCGGCCTGCCGGAGGCTGCTCGAGGCGAGCACCATCGAGGGCGGAGCCAGCGTCGTCAACGTGGCCTCGATGTCGAGCTTCTTCGGCATGGAGATCATCCCCGGTTACGGCGCCGCCAAAGCCGGTGTGGTCCAGATGACCAAGACCCTGGCCGTGGCCTGGGCCCGCCGCGGCATCAGGGTGAACGCCGTGGCCCCCGGGGTCATCGAGTCCAACATGACCGCCCCCATGATGCCGTTCGACGAGATCACCGGCCCCATCCTCGAGCGGACGCCCCTGCGCCGCTTCGGCACCCCCGAGGACGTGGCCCCCGTCGTCCTCTTCCTGGCCAGTCCGGCGGCGCGTTATGTGACGGGCCAGACGGTCCCCGTCGACGGCGGCTTCTCGGTGCAGGGATGACGTCGGACCGACGCGTCCGTCTCACCGACCTGCGCGAGCCCGAGCTGACCGAGATCCAGCGTCTGGCCCTCGATCACGGCGAACGCCATCCGGTGGAGCTGACCGAGACGGCGGTCGTCACCGCCGCCGCCGACCGGTCCGGGCTCTCGGATTTCGGGCCCGACGATTTCCGGCCCCGTCTCCGGCGGTGGCTCGAGGAGGTCGACGGCGATCCCGAGCGCACGGCCCTCGGACGGATGACGCTGTTCCGCGACTGTGTGCGCTACGCCGTCAACCGCCTCCGGATCCACGATCTGCTCACCCGTCACCCCGAGATCGTCGACGCCGAGGTGGTGGCGCCCATCGTGGTGGTGGGACTGCCCCGGTCGGGTACCACCCACCTGGTCAACCTCCTGGCCGCCGACACGTGCCTGCGTTCGCTGCCGCTGTGGGAGAGCTACGAACCGGTGCCCGACCCCGCCGAGGCCGGCCGAACCGACGGCGTCGATCCCCGCTACGTGCGGGCCGAGGGCGAATGGCGGGCCATGGAGGCCATGCTGCCGTGGATGGCGGCCCTGCACCCCATGCGTCCCGACCATGTCCACGAGGAGCTCGAGCTCCAGCTGCCCGACTTCTCGAGCTACCAGCTCGAGTGGGTGGCCCGCGCCCCGCGGTGGCGGGACTACTACCTGGAGCACGACCAGACGCCCCACTACGCCTATCTGAAGACCGTTCTCCAGATCCTGCAGTGGCGTCATCCCCCCACGACGCAGTCCCCCGGTGAGCGGTGGGTGCTCAAGTCGCCCCAGCACCTCGAGCAGCTCGGCCCCCTGCTCGCCACCTTCCCCGACGCCACCGTCGTCGTCACCCACCGCGACCCGGTGTCGGTGGTGCAGTCGGCGGCCACCATGATGACGTACGCCGCCCGCATGTCGTACCGGACACCGGAGCCCGACTTCTATATCTCCTACTGGACAGACAGGATCCGCCGCCTGCTCGAGGCCTCGCTGCGGGACCGGTCCCTGGTGGCGCCCGACCGGCGCTGTGACGTCGTGTTCGACGACTTCATGGGGGACGAGGCGGGCACCGTGGCCCGCATCTACGACCGTGCCGGGCTGGTCCTGTCCGACGAGGCCCGGGCCCGGATGGCGACGTACATCGCCGACCATCCCCGCGACGCTGAGGGCCGCGTCGTCTACGACCTGCGAGCCGACTTCGGTGTGAGTCCCGACGAGATCCGTTCCCACTTCGGCTTCTACCACGACGCCGTCGGTGTCCGGATGGAGGTGGCCTGAGGTGAGTAGTGCCGATGAGGTGGACCGGTTGATCGACGAGCGGCCGGGCAAGGAGCTCCTCACCCCCGTCTACGACGACCCCGCCCACCGCGTCACCGACTTCCTCTACCGCTCGGGGGGGACGACGGCCGCCTACATGCTCGTGACCGACGCCGGCCGGGTCATCGTCAACACGGGCATGGGTTACGAGGCGCCCCATCACAAGCGCCTCTTCGACGCCGTCTGCCCCGGCCCCACCCCGTACATCATCACCACCCAGGCCCACGTCGACCACGTGGGCGGAGTGGCGCTGTTCCGGGAGCCGGGGACGCGCTACGTGGCCCAGGCCAACAACGGCGCCTGCCAGGCCGACGACGCCCGCATCGCCGCCCTGCGCATACGGACGGCGGCCATCTGGTTCGACATCAGCGGCCGCCGGGCCCGGGAGATCGCCGTCGAGAACCCCGGTGTCCCTATGCGCCAGGACGCCCCCGTCCCCGACGTCACCTTCGACCACCGGGCGGCGCTGTCGGTCGGCGGCCTCGACCTCGAGCTCATCTCCACCCCGGGGGGCGAGACCATCGACAGCTGTGTGGTCTGGCTCCCCGGGGAGGGCATCTGTCTGGTGAGCAACCTGTTCGGCCCCCTGTTTCCGCACTTCCCGAACCTGAACACACTGCGCGGTGACCGTTACCGCCTGGTCGAGCCCTACCTGGCCGCCGTCCGGACGGTGCGGGACCTCGGGCCTTCCGTCCTCGTCACCGGCCGCCACGAACCCATCAGGGGGGCCGAGCTCATCGACCGTTCCCTGGCCCGGCTCCACGACGCCGTCGACCACGTCCACCGCCAGACCCTGGCCGGCATGAACGAGGGCAAGGACGTCGCCACCTTGATGCGCGAGGTCCGCCTGCCCGAAGACCTCCGGGTGGGGCAGGGCTACGGCACCGTGGCCTGGGGGGTGCGGACCATCTGGGAGACGTACATGGGATGGTTCAGCCTGCGCTCGACCACCGAGCTCTACCCGCCCGACCCGTCGGCGGCGCTGGCCGAGCTGGTCGACGTGGCCGGGCCCGACGCCGTCGTCGACCGGGCCCGGGCCCGGCTGGACGCCGGTGAGCCCGTGGTGGCGGTCCATCTGGCCGAGGCCGTCCTGCGCCTCCGCCCCCACCACGACGCCGCCGTCGACGTCATGATCGACGCCCACAAGGCCCTCCTCGTCGCCGGGGGCGACGTGAGTTTCTGGGAGAGCGGCTGGCTACGCCATCAGATCGGGTACTGGGAGAACCGACGTCCGGGACCGGCCGGTCAGTCGGCGATCGACGCTTAGTCGTCGGTCGCCCTCACTCGAGCAGGTGGGGGTCGGCCCGGAGCTCGGCCCGCACGGCCGCCTCCCAGAAGCCGAGGAAGCCCTCCCCGTCGCTGGCGGCCATGAAGTCCAGGAAGGCCGGGGGCAGCGGCGAGGTGGCCCCGCTCCCCGTGGCCCGCACGTGCCAGGCGCGTTGGCACCGCTGTTCGAGGGCCACGGCCCGCTGGTGGACGGCCCGGGCCGACCCGCCGAGGACGAAGACCCCGTGCCCGGCCAGCAGGGCCAGGGCGGCGTCACCCATCTGCTCGACGGCGCGCCGGGCGCTGGCCGGATCGTTCACGGGCCCCGAGTACTCGTTCACGAGCACGAGCCCGCCCCCGCCGCCCAGGGCCGAGCTCTGGTCGAGGACGGGGGGGACCTCCCCCATGTCGGCCCACACCGTGCCGTAGAGGGGGTGATTGTGGACGGCCCAGGTGATGTCGGCCCGGAGTTTGTGCATCTCCAGGTGCAACGGGATCCCGAGGGGGACGGGCCAGTCGCCTTCGACCACCCGGCCCTCGAGGTCGATGCGCAGCACCTGGGAAGGGACGATCTCGTCCCAGGTGAGCAGCCACGGGTTGCACAGCAGGGTCCCGTCGCCCAGGTTCACGGTGATGTGCCCGGCCAGGTGGTCGTTGTAGCCCTCGCGCCACAGGGCCCGGGCCAGCACCACCAGCTCCTGGCGCGGCGACAGGTCGGGGACGAGCTTCTCGGCCGTGGGTTGGAATGCCATCGTCCCTCCTATCCCCGGGGCAGGACGGGGTCGGGCAGCGGGTGACGGTAGAGGCGGGCCGCGTTCAGGCTGCACAGGGCCCGGAGCTCGGCCGGCGGAAGATGGCCCCAGCACTTCTCGATCACGTCCTGGGTGTCGGGCCAGGTGCTGTCGCCGTGCGGGTAGTCGACCTCCACCATGATGTTCCCGATCCCGATCCGGTGGCGGGTGTCGATGGTGGACGGGTCGTCGATGGTGCAGAACCAGAAGTTGCGCTGGAGGACCTCGGAGGGGCGCATGTCCCAACCGAGGCCGTAGCCGGAGCGGTCGACCATGTTGTCGAGCCGGTCGAGGAGCATGGCCACCCAGCCGATCCCCCCTTCGCTCATGGCGATCTTCAGCTCCGGCAGCCGGGTGGGGTAGCCCGACCACAGCCACTCGGTGCACGCCTGCAGCGACTGCTGGCCGAACAGCGTGGCCCCGATCTGCAGGACGGGCCCGCCCGGAGGGGCAGTGGGCATCCCCGAGCTGCCCACGTGCAACGACACCACCGTGTCGGTCTCCACCACCGCCTCCATGATCGGGTCCCAGTGGTCCCGGTCCCACAGAGAGGGCAGACCGATCTCGTGGGGCCGCTCGGGCAACGTCACCGACCGGAAGCCCCGAGCGGCGTTGCGGCGGATCTCGACCGCGGCGGTGGCCGGGTCGGCCAGGTAGGCGATCCCGAGGGGAACGATCCGGTCGGGGTAGGGCTCGTACCATTCCTCGAAGAGCCAGTCGTTCCAGGCCCGGGTGCAGGCCATCCCGAGCTCCCGGTCCCGGGCGGCGAAGAAGACGCGCCCGCAGAAGCCGGTGATCTGGGACGGGAAATTCAGCGACGCCCATACCCCGTTCAAGTCCATGTCCCGGACCCGGGCCCCGATCTCGTAGCAGCCCGGTCGCATCTGATCGAACCGGAAAGGCTCCAGGCTGTAGGTCTCGGGCCGCCGACCGGCCACCGCGTTCATCCCCACCTGGGTGAACCGCTCGCCCTCGAACTCCCATACCTGGTGTCCCTCGGGCGTCTCCACCACCACCGGCGCCCGCGCCTGCAGCGCGGCGGGCAGCCGACCCTCGAAGGCGTCGGGCGGTTCCACCACATGGTCGTCGACCGAGATCACCGACACCCGCACCGGGCGGGGCTCGGGGTCGGGGAGGAAGAGGTCGTCGGTCGTCACCGGTCCTCCCCTCCAGCGGAAGCCGGTGAGTCGTCGAGGCCGAGGGCGGCCACGGCCTGCTGCCGGAGGACGAATTTCTGGATCTTCCCGGTGACCGTCAGCGGGAACTCGTCCACGGCGAACACGTAGCGCGGCACCTTGAAGCGGGCCAGCCGTTCCCGGCAGAAGGTACGGATCTCGTCGTCGGTCACGCTGTGGCCGGGCACGGCGATCACGAAGGCGGCCAACTCCTCGCCCATCCGCTCGTCGGGCACACCCACGATCTGGGCCGACTCCACGGCCGGGTGGGTGAAGAGCAGCTCCTCGATCTCGCGGGGGTAGACGTTCTCCCCGCCCCGGATGACCATGTCGGTCAACCGCCCCACCACGCTCACGTGCCCGTCGTCGTCCATGATCCCGAGGTCCCCCGTCCGCATCCACCGGTTGACGACGGCCCTGTCGGTGGCTTCGTCGTCGTTCCAGTAGCCGGGCATGACCAGGTAGCCGCGGGTGCAGATCTCGCCCCGCCCGCCCCGGGGCACCGCCGCCCCCGTCTCGGGGTCGGCGATCTTGATCTCGGTGTGGGGCAGGGCCGATCCCACCGTCGACGTCCGGATCTCGAGGGGGTCGTCGATCCGCGTCAGCGTGGACACCGGTGACGTCTCGGTCATCCCGTAGGCGATGGTCATGGCGGTGGCGTGCATCTCGTCCACCACCCGCTTCATGATCTCGATGGGGCACGGGGCGCCGGCCATGATCCCGGTCCGCAGCGCCGTGAGGTCGAACTCGGCGAACCGGGGGTGACCGAGCATGGCGATGAACATGGTGGGGACGCCGTAGATGCTGGTGCACCGTTCGGCGGCCAAGGCCTCGAGGGTGGCCAGAGGGTCGAAGGCCTCGGCCGGATAGACGATGGTGGCGCCGCTCGACAGACAGCCCAGGTTGCCGATCCCCATCCCGAAACAGTGGTAGAGCGGCACCGGGATGCACACGGCGTCGTCCTCGGTGTAGCGGAGCTGGCGCCCGATGATGGCGCCGTTGTTGATCACGTTGTGGTGCGTCAGGGTGGCCCCCTTCGGGCTCCCGGTGGTGCCACTGGTGAACTGGATGTTGATGGGGTCGTCGCAGTCACACAGCTGTTGGCGGGCCTCTACCTTGGCCACGTCGATCCCTTCACCGGCCTCCAGCAGTTCCGACCACGTCATGTCGTAGCGGCCGCCACCACCGGCCCCGTCGGACCCGGTTCCGATGGCGATCACCCGCTCGAGCGACGGGCACGAAGTCCGGACCTCGCCGATCATGGCCAAGTAGTCCGCCCCCCGGAAGCCGGCCGCCGAGGCCAGGAACCTGACCCCGACCTTCTGCAGCGCGTAGGACAGCTCGCCCGAGAGATAGGCGGGGTTGATGTTCACCAGGATGGCGCCCACCATGGCGCTGCCCAGTTGGAGCTGGGTCCATTCCACGCAGGCCGGGGCCCAGACGCCCACCCGGTCGCCGGGCTCGGTCCCGAGAGCGAGCAGCCCCCGGGCCACGGCGGTGGCGCCGTCGGCCAGCTCCGACCAGGTGAGCCGCAGTCCCTGGTGGCGACTGACGAGGCCCAGCCGGTCACCGCTCGAGGCGGCCCGGCGCTCGAGCATCCGACCGATCGTCTCCCCCGACAGCGGTGCGTCGGAGACCCCCGAGACATAGGAAAGGTTCATCGGTCCCCCTCGCGATCCGGCCCCGTCGATGTTACCGTCGGCCGACGTGGCGGCTCCCTGGTTCGACGACGCCTGCAGCCTGGTGGAGGCCCTGCGGGCCAAGGTCCTCTCGCCCCTCGAGGCCCTCGAGGCCTGTATCGAGGCGCTGGGCCGTTCGTCTCTGAACCCCGTCAGCCACAGCGACTTCGACCGGGCCCGGGAGGCGGCGGCGTCGGCCGACGTCTCCCTGCCCTTCGGCGGGGTCCCCTTCGGGGTGAAGGAGCTGGAACGGGTGGCGGGCTGGCCCTATACCCAGGCGTCGATGCTCTTCCGGGACCGCCTCTCGTCCCACGACGACACCTCCATAGCCCGCCTCCGGGCCACCGGGGCCATCCTGGCCGTGCAGACCACGGCATCGGAGTTCGGGGGCATCAACTGCACGTCCACCGAACTCCACGGGACCACCCGGAACCCCTGGAACCCGGCGCGTACCCCCGGCGGATCCTCGGGGGGGACGGCGGCGGCCGTGGCCGGGGGGCTCCTACCCATCGCCACCGGGAGCGACGGGGGCGGATCGATCCGGATCCCGGCCGGCTTCTGCGGCCTCTTCGGTCTGAAGGCTACCTACGGTCGCATCCCGAAGGGCCCGGCCGCCGGCATCGAACCGCTCACCACCGTCCTCGGATGCCTCAGTCGCTCCGTACGCGACACGGCCCGCTTCTTCGACGCCGTCAACGGCTTCGACCAACGCGATCCGTTGTCCCTGCCCGCCGTGGGCGGCTGGGAGGCCGGCCTCGGGAGCCACGACCTGGCCGGTAAGACGGCCGTCATCCTCCCCGACCTGGGCACGGCCCGGGTGCGGACCGAGGTGGCCGACGTGGTTGACGGCGCCGCCCACACTCTGGCCCGCGCCGCCGGTCTCCGGCTCGTCGAGCTGCGCCCCGCCCTCCCGCCGCTGAGCGGTCAGTGGTCCATGGCCAACCAGGTGAGCTTTCTCGTCACCCTGGGCGCCGCCTACCCCGACCGGATCGACGAGCTCTCGCCCGAGATGAAGATGGGCGTCACCTCGGCCCGGGAGCGCTTCACCCTGGAGCGGGCCGCCGCCATCGAGTCCTACCGCCGCCAGCTGAACGAGGCCATGGCCGACCTCTTCCAAGAGGCCGACTTCGTCCTCACCTCCACTAACCCCGACGTCGCCTTCGCCGCCGAGGGCCCTCCACCCTCGACCATCCCCGGGGCCGACCTGATCCACGAGATCGGCTTCTCCCGGGCCATCATGAACAACGCCGCGCTCACCGCCCCCTCCAACCTGAACGGCTCTCCGGCCATGAGCGTCCCCGCCGGCCTGGTCGACGGCCTCCCCGTGGGCCTCCAGGTCCTGGCCGCCCACCACCGGGAGCCGCTCCTGCTCGACCTGGCCCTGGTGGCCGAGAAGGCGATGCCCTGGCCCAAGGTGGCCCCGGACTCTCCCGTCTGACCACTCTGCACGACAGCGGCCCGGAGTCGTCTGACCGCGGCAACACCGGGAGAGTCGGTGCTAAACGCAGTTGAGCGGACACTCTCTGTGGAGTTCTCACTCTAGGGACCTGAACAAACGTTCTTCGTCTATCACCAAGCGAACGACCTTCACCAAGTTCCCTAAAAGTGGTGATGGTGCTACGTATAGTCCGAGGCGAAAATGCACTTTACGTGGGGTCCTTCAGACACATAGCGGCGGCCGTTGGACCTGTCCCGCCGACACAGATGTCAAGAAGGAGCAGTAGTGCCATGAACATCCGACACAATTTCATGAGGCTGGTGGGCCTGACCCTCGTCGTGAGCATGCCCCTGCTGGGGATGTCCGCCGTGGCGTCGGCCAAGTCGGCCAAAGCGGCCAAGGGCTCGGCCGCCTGGTGCGCGGCGCACCCGAAGCAGCTCACCAAGGCCGTCTGCGCCAGCGTGGCCGCCGGGACAGGCGGCGCCAGCGGCGCCGGCACTGACCCCATCGTGGTCAGCGTGAGTCCCAACCCGCTGGTCGAGACGGGCCAGTCCGAGATCCACGCCGTGATCCAGGTGGAGACGTCGCCGGCCTTCGCCGGAGACCCTGTCCTCATCAGCTCGTCGCAGTTGCTCGCCTCCTGCATGGGCAATCCGGTCTACCTGAATTACGAGAGCCTCCAGGGGGCCTCGACGACCTCGCCCGACCGCACGTCGAACGGCAGCATTACCGTCATCCTCGACGACGACGGCAACGCCACGGCGACCATCGAGTCGTTCTACGACTGTGCGCCGGGGACCGACGTCATCTCGGCCGACCTCGAAGTGGCCCCGTACTACACCGCTCTCACCACCCTCACGGCCCTCCCGCCGGCTGTCACGGCGCCGGGGCTGACCGGGGTCCCGAACGACGAGGTGGAGACGGGCGACACGGCGACTAGTGGCAACTCCGACGTCTACGCCGTCTTCAACATCGAGACCTCGCCCGTCTACGCCGAGCAACTGGTCACGATCTCCTCGGCTCAGCTCGAGGATCGCTGCGGCCAGGGCTGGAGGTGGGAGCCCGGCAACGGTGGCGCCCCCAACTCCTTCGCCGACGGCTTCACCGGCGACGAGGCCAACGGGGGGACCGGGATCCCTCCCGCCACCCTGCTCGATGACGACGGCAACGCCACCATCGTCTTCGAGGGCGCCTCGTGTGCGGCCGGGGATTCGGAGGTCATCGCCGACGTGCTGGCCGGGACGCACCCGACCTACACGTTCCTCTACACCATCGACCCGCCGGCGCCCACCATCTGAGCAGCGACACCGGTAGGCAGCCACACCGGTAGGCAGCCACACCGGTAGGCAGCCATACCGGTAGGCAGCCGTACCGGTCGGTCCGGACGATCGGGAAGGAGGGGCGCTCCCCGCGCCCCTCCTTCTCATTCTCCGGACACCTGAGGTCGGAGGTGAGATGATCGGGGTCAGGGAAGGGGGTGCCCGTGTCTGAGCGCTACGTGATCATCTCGGCCGACGGCCACTGCGGTCTCCCGCTGGCCGACTACCGGTCCTATCTCGAGTCCCGTTTCCACCCGGCCTTCGACGAGTGGGTGGCCGAGAAGGAGGCACAGCGGGCCGAGAAGCTGGAGACGAACTTCGAGTACATCATGGGCTGGGAGTCCTCCAACGAGGAGGGCCTGCGCGGCGCCTACGACTCGGCCGTCCGCGACAAGGAGCTCGACCAGGACGGGGTGTCGGCTGACGTCCTCTTCGCCGACGCCGACGCCATCACCGGGATGGGTTCGCCACCGTTCAACGCCGGGCTGGCGGCGGGGGAGATCACCGACCCCGACCTGGCCTTCGCCGGGGCCCGGGCCCACAACCGTTTCCTGGCCGAGCTGTGCTCGGCGAGTCCCGACCGCCGGGCCGGGATCGCCCTCATCCCGCTGTGCCACGACCCGGACCGGGCCGTTCTCGAGGCCGAGTGGGCCGCCGCCCAACCCGGCATCCGGGGGGTGATGATCCCGACCATGTGGCGGGACCGGCCGCCGTACTCGTCCGAGGTCTACGAGCGGTTCTGGGCCGCCTGCGCCGGCGCCCATCTCCCCGTCCACACCCACTCGGGCGAGGCACCCCAGGAGGAGTACAACGGCCATCTCGGGATCTACCTGGCCGAGGTGGTGTGGTGGGCGGCCCGGCCCTCGTGGCACCTGCTGTTCTCGGGGGCCTTCGAACGCCACCCCGACCTCATGTTCGTGGTCACCGAGGCCGCCGCCTACTGGATCGCCGACTGTAAGTGGAAGTGGGACCAGTACATGGGCGGCGGCCACACCACCAAGAAGATGGCGGCCCTGCTTGAGGGGAAGATCTCCAAACTCCCGTCGGAGTACTTCGGCACCAATCTCTTCGCCGGTGCCTCCACCATGTCGCCCGAGGAGATCCGTCGCCGTCACGTCCTCGGTCTCGACGCCGTGATGTGGGGCACCGACTATCCCCATCCCGAAGGATCGTGGCCCCACACGGCGGCCAAATTGAAGAAGGACTTCTGTGACGTCCCCGTGGCGGAGACCGAGCAGCTCCTGGGGGCCACGGCGGCCAAGGTCTACGGCTTCGACCTGGCAGCGCTCCGACCCATCGCCGACCGGATCGGCTTCACCCCCGAGGACCTGGGCCAGGACCCCACCCTGATGGCCGACCCCGAGGCACCGTCCTCGGCCAAGTGGTGGCTGGCCGAATACGGGATCACCCCCACCCGCTGAACCCACGGCCGCCGCCGTCGAGATCATCGACCGGGCCTCAGCACCGGCCCGTCCCTGTCCGGGACCGACGATGTCGGCACCGGAGGCAACCTTTCGGGGGTCGGGACCGGTTAGGAGAGGTGTGAGGGTTCCGACCACGCCGGGCGGGGAAGACACGGGGTCATGAAGCGGGACCGGGCGCAGGAGGAATTCGAGCGGTTCGTGGCCGGCTCGGTCGACGATCTGCTGCGGACGGCCCACGCCATCGTCTGGGACCTCACCACCGCCGAGGACCTCGTCCAGGAGTGCCTCTTGCGGACGGCCCGGCGCTGGCCGCGGGTCCGCTCCATGGAGTATCCGCTGGCCTACGCCCGGCGCATCCTCGTCAACCTGGCCCTCGACGGCGCCCCCCGCCGGCACCGCCAGAACTCCGAGTTGGACCCCGGCACCCGCTTGCCGTTGGACGAACGTCACGACGAGGCGGCGGCCCGGGCCTTCGGGACGGTGGACAGCACCTCGGTGGTGCTCGCCGCTCTCGGCGGACTGGCCCCACGGCAACGGGCCGTCCTCGTCCTGCGCTATCTCGAAGACCTGTCCGAGGCCCAGGTGGCGGAGACCCTGGGCTGCTCGGTGGGCAACGTCAAGAGCACGGCGTGGCGCGCCCTGGAGCGGCTGCGACTGGCTCTCGACCCCGACCGGACGGGAGACATCCGGCCCTTCGGACACGACAGCAACGACACGAACGGAGCCAACCATGACGAACGAGCAACTCGCATCTGATCTGAAGGCGGCGCTGTCCCGGCACGCCTCGGCCCTGCCGGCCGGCGCCGGGGACCGGCTCCGGGCCATCGACTACCGCCCGCGGACGAGCCGTATCCCGCCGCGGCTGACGGTGGGCGTGCTGGCCGGGGCGGCCGCCACCACGGGGACCGTCGTCTCCGTCGTCGTCCTCGGCAGCGCCGGTACGGCCTTCGCCGGCTGGAGCGCGTCGCCCACGGCGGCATCGGCCGGCCAGACGTCCTCCGCCGACGCCACCTGCCAGGCCCAACTGGCCGCCGCCCCGGGCGTTCCCGGCACGCCCCCGGAGGGCCCGTCGAGCCCGGTGGCCACCGACGTCCGGGGACCGTTCACCCTCGTGGTCTACGAGGACGCCGCCGACGACCTCGCCACCTGTATCACGGGCCCGTCCGTCCTCGTCGTGTCCCAGAGCTCGGCCAACGGACGGTCGATGTCGATGTCGGGCGGGATCACGGGCAGCGCCGTGACGGGCGAAACCGAGGGCGGTAGCTCGATGCTCGCCGGCACCGCCTCGGGGAGCCTCACCCACGTGACCGTCACCCATCTGTCCGCCACCGGTCAGGGCGCTTATACCCTCGTCGAGGGCCAGGTGGCCACGGGCGTGACGGCGGTGACCCTCGTCCGCAGCGACGGCGTCGACGTCCAGGCCACCACCGGGAACGGGTGGTTCGTGGCCTGGTGGCCGGGCACGGCCGACTCCACCTCGGCCGAGATCACCACGGCCGCCGGGGTGACCACCGAGGCACTGACTACGTCCCCACCGGTTCCCCCGGCGGGTGGCGGGACGTGCGCCAACGGGTCGGCGACGTCGACGACGGCCGCCTGCCGCGGCGGGGGCCGGGTGGTGAGGGACGGGGCCGGCCCGAGGTCCCGGGCGACGCGACCGTCTACCAGGCCCTGAGCACCTGGGTGGTGTCGAAGGCGTTCGAGGTCGACCGGGTGGGGTAGGCGTCGGCCCCGATGGGCTCGGCGATCTCCTCCACGAGCGGTCCCACCTTGGCTGCCAGCGGTTCCAGGAACGACAGGTCGAAGCCGTAGAGGGCGGCGGCATTGGTGCCGACGCAGCGCTGGACCACGTCGGGGTCCTCGCCGGCGAAGGCCACCCGCAGCGCCTCGCGAGAGAACGGCCAGGTCCCCTCGGAGTGGGGGTAGTCGTCACCCCACATGACCCGATCGGCGCCGAACTGGGGACGGAGCTCGGACTCCGACGACCGGAGGTAGGAGGCCCCCAGCCAGACGTTGCGGGCGAAGTACTCCGACGGCTTCATGGTCATTCCCTGGGCGGCGGCACCGAAGAAGAGAGCCTCGGCGGCGCCGCCGGCGGGGTCCATCCGGCCGTAGAACCAGTCGAGGGTCTCGAGGCCCCGGGGCAGCCAGGCCACCCCCTGCTCGGTGAGCGCCACCTTGAGGTCGGGGAACCGCTCGAAGACGCCCCCGAAGATGAGGTGCCAGAGGGGCCGGTGGCTGAACCAGGGCACCTCCACGAGCATGATGGCCCGGGCCACCTCGAGCTCGCCGTAGTCGGGGAGCCCGGA
>Ga0302325_10006308_pt1 | contig 26701 bp, 24 predicted proteins | sample Palsa_T0_2_FD_201948 | JGI IMG/M metagenome (GOLD analysis project Ga0302325, IMG submission 201948) | Peat permafrost microbial communities from Stordalen Mire near Abisko, Sweden - Palsa_T0_2 | ecosystem: Environmental > Terrestrial > Soil > Palsa > Peat permafrost | place: Sweden: Abisko... | reverse complement strand
TCCCGGCTGCAGTCTCCATTTGCGCAGGATCCGCTCCTCCGGAACCGTCAGTACGCCCACTTCCGAGGCCATGATCACATGGTCCTGGTCGGTGATCATGAACCTGGCCGGGCGAAGGCCGTTGCGGTCGAGGGTGGCGCCGATCTGGCGGCCATCGGTAAAGGCGATGGCGGCGGGACCGTCCCAGGGCTCCATCAGCGCCGCGTGATACTCGTAGAACGCGCGCCTGGCCGGATCCATCAGAGGGTTGCCAGTCCACGCCTCGGGGATGAGCATCATCATCGCCTGGGCAAGCGGGTAGCCGCCGGCGATCAGCAGCTCCAGGGCATTGTCCAGCGAGGCGGTGTCAGATTGGCCGTGCGGGATCAGCGGCCACATCTTGTCGAGGTCCGGGCCGAGAAGATCGGACTCCATGGTCCGTCGCCGGGCGTTCATCCAATTGACGTTGCCGCGGACGGTGTTGATCTCGCCGTTGTGGGCGATGAAACGGTAGGGGTGGGCGAGCTTCCAGGAGGGGAAGGTGTTGGTCGAGAACCGCTGGTGAACCAGGGCCACGGCCGATTGGGTGAGCGGATCGCGAAGGTCCAGGTAGAAGGAGCCAACCTGGTGGGCCAGGAGAAGGCCTTTGTAGACGACCGTGCGGCTCGAGGCCGACGGCATGTAGAACTCCGGCAGTCCCGGCATTCCATATTTGAGAGCCAGGCTTTCGAGGGGATTCTGGGTCTGCTTGCGGATCGACAGGATCTTGCGCTCGAAGGCGGCCTGATCGCGGGCGCCGCCGCCGCGGGCGATGATCGCCTGGCGGATCACCGGCATCTGCGCGATCACCGCCGCGCCCAAGCCGGTTGGATCGGTGGGCACGTCGCGCCAGCCGAGCAGCATCTGCCCTTCGACCCTGATGAAGTGCTCGAACTGGCCGATTGCGAAGGCGCGCGTTTCCTGATCCCTGGGCAGGAAGCACATCGCCACCGCGTAGTCGCCGGGAGTCGGCAGATCGACCCCGGCGCCCGCCGCCCAGTTGCGCAACAGCACGTCGGGAATCTGGATCAGACACCCGGCTCCATCGCCGACCAGGGGATCGGCGCCAACCGCGCCGCGGTGGTTCAGGTTGACCAGGATCTCCAGGCCGCAGGCGATCACCTCCTGCGACTTCCTGCCCTTGATGTTGGCGACAAAGCCTACGCCGCACGAGTCATGCTCGTTGCGTGGGTCATAAAGGCCCTGCGGAGGCGGAAAATCAGACAAGATATGCCTTCTCTCACCAAGGAAAGAGGCATCCCGCGGCAAGCGGCGCCCCTTTGCCTTGGCATTTAAGCAAGCAGGGTTCCCCTGTCGACTGCCGCGGCCGTTCAGCTTGACGGCGTGCGGCGAGAGCGGCGAAGGTGATCTCGGCGGACCAGGCGAGAGGACTGCAGAGGCGCGCCTCGGCAGTCCCGAGCTTCATCGAAAGAGGATTTGGCTGAAATGGAACTGGCCCCGAAGAACACCGGCCTTTCGACCGCGCGGCTGGAGCGGATCACCGAGCACCTTCAGCGAAACTACATCGAGCCGGGCAAGATCGCCGGATGCCAGGTCGCGGTCGCTCGCCACGGCCACCTCGCCTACTTCCGGTCCCTCGGCAAAATGGAGAGGGAGGCCGGCAAGGCGATGGCCGACGACGCCATCTTCCGGATCTACTCGATGACAAAGCCGATCACGTCAGTGGCGTTGATGACGCTCTACGAGCGCGGCTATTTCCAGCTCAACGACCCGGTAAGCCGCTTCTTTCCGTCCTGGAAAGGTCACCGCGTCTGGGTCTCGGGCGAGGGCGCGTCCATGGTCACCGAGCCGCCTAGCCGCCCGCTCTCCATGCGCGACATGCTTTGCCACACCGGAGGTCTCACCTATGGCGCAGCGCTGGTGGCGCTTGGCGCGCCGGACACCGGGCTGGCGGTAGACAAGGTCTACGCCGAAGCAGGGGTGCGACGCGGTCGTGGCGAGACGCTGATGGAATTCATGGAGAAGCTCGCCAAGGTTCCGCTGCTCTACGAGCCCGGCGAGCGATGGATGTATTCGCTGTCCACCGACGTCTGCGGGGCGCTGGTGGAGAAGATCAGCGGCCAGAGGTTCGACCGCTATCTGCAGGAGGTGATCTTCGAGCCCCTGGGCATGAAGGACACCGCCTTCTTCGTCGCCCCGGAAAAGATTGATCGTTTCAGCGCCTGCTATCGGCGCGCGCCGGACAAGACCCTCGAGCTTCTCGACGCGCCCGCGACCAGCGATTACCGGAACGAGCCCACGTTCTTCTCGGGCGGCGCAGGGCTCACTTCGACCACCGAAGACTATTTGCGTTTCTGCGAAATGCTTCGCCGGAGCGGCGAACTGGAGGGCGCGCGGGTGCTAGGGCCCCGGACCATCGCCCTGATGCGCCGAAACCATCTGAAGGACGGCAAGGATCTCACGGAGATGGCGATCGGCGGCTTTTCGGAGACCGCCAACGAGGGCGTCGGCTTCGGCCTCGGCTTCGCCACCACGCTGGACAGCGTCAAGAACGGATCGCTGGGCGAGGGTGACTTCTACTGGGGCGGGGCGGCATCGACGATCTTCTGGGTGGACCCCGTCGAGGATCTGACGGTCGTCTTCATGACCCAGCTGATGCCATCGGGGACCTTCAACTTCCGCGGCCAGCTGAAGAGCATAATCTACTCGTCGATCGTCGATTAGCGACGAAGAGTGTCGCGGCGCCGGACTAGGAGCGCCGCGCGGTCGAGATCATCACGGGCGGATCGAGCATCTGGCCCCGCATGGCGCCATCGCCCGCTGTCGCCGAGACCGGCGAGGCGAGGATGGCGCGAACGACATCCATTCCCGCGACGACGCGGCCGAAGGCGGCGAAGCCTGCGTTGTCGCCCGGAGCGCTCGGATCGGCGTCGAGGGAGGACTGGGCGCCGACGCAGATGAAGAACTCGGAGGAGGCGGTTCCGGGCGCATAACGGGCCATGGAGATCACGCCGTCGACGTGTCGAAGTCCGGTGGCGAGCGTACTCTCGTGGGCGATGGGCCCCAGCGCCTGGGAGGGATCGTTCTCGAGTCCGCCCTGGATAAGACCGGCGGGGGGCGCCGCCGCCGTGCGCATGGCGCGATAAAATCTCGCGCCGTCGAAGCGCCTTTCGTCGACGTAGCGAAGGAAATTGGCGGTGGTGATCGGCGCCTTTTCGGTCGCGAGTTCGACAATGATCAAACCCGCCCCGGTGCTGAGCTGCACCATCTCGCGGGATGGAGTCGGCTGAGCCATCGCCGGGAGGGCGGCGATCGTGGCGACGCCGCCGATGAATCCGCGCCGAAGAAGTCTCATGTCTTGAGCTTGTATCCGGTCCTGAAGATCCACCAAACCACGCCAAGGCACACGGCCATGAAGCTCAAGGTCATGGCCAGGCTGAGGCCGACTTTGACGTCGGAGTGACCGTAGAAGCTCCAGCGAAAACCGCTGACCAGATACACGACCGGGTTGAACAGGGTGATCTTGCGCCAGAGCGGCGGGAGCATGGCTATCGAATAGAAGCTGCCGCCCAGGAACGTCAGCGGCGTGATGATCAGGGTCGGGACGATCTGCAGCCGCTCCCAGCCTTCCGCCCAAATGCCGATGATAAAGCCAAAGAGGCTGAAGCTCAGCGCGGTGAGGATCAGGAACCCGGCCATCCAGAGCGGATGGGCGATATGGAACGGAACGAATATCCGCGCGGTGACGAGGATGAGGAGGCCCAGCAAGATCGACTTGGTCGCGGCCGCGCCAACGTAGCCGACCGTCGCCTCTATCCAGGATACGGGCGCCGAGAGGAGTTCGTAGATCGTGCCCGACCACTTGGGCATGTGAATGCCAAACGAGGCGTTGCCGACGCTCTCGGTGAGGAGCGAAAGCATGATCAAGCCGGGCACGATGAAGGCGCCGTAGCTGACGCCGTCCACGGCCTTGATTCGGGAGCCGATCGCCGAGCCGAAAACAACGAAGTAGAGAGACGTCGAGATCACTGGGGCGAGGATCGATTGCGTCAACGTCCGGAACCATCGCGACAGCTCGAAGACGTAGATCGCGCCCACGCCCCGAAGGTTCATCGCCGCTCGCTCACCAGGCTGACAAAGATATCCTCCAGCGACGACTCGCTCGTCCGCAAATCCTTGAAGTCGACTCCGAGATCGTCGAGCCGGCGCAGCAGGCTGGCGATGCCGGTATCCTCGCGCCGAGCGTCAAACGTGTAGATGAGATCGCCGCCATCGCCTGAGAGTTCGAGGCCGTAGCTGCGGAGGTCGCCGGGAATCTCCGCCAGCGGCGCCTGCAGATGCAACGTCAGTTGTTTCTTGCCGAGCTTTTCCATCAGGGTGGTCTTCTCCTCGACCACGACCAGCCGGCCCTTGTTGATCACCGCGATCCGGTCGGCCATCTCCTCGGCCTCCTCGATGTAATGGGTCGTGAGGATGACGGTGACGCCACCGCCGCGCAGAAGACGCACCATCTCCCACATGTCGCGGCGGAGTACGACATCGACTCCCGCGGTCGGCTCGTCGAGGAAAAGAATGCGCGGCTCGTGTGAAAGGGCCTTGGCGATCATCACCCTTCGCTTCATGCCCCCCGAGAGCGAGAGAATGGTGCTGTCCCTGCGGTCCCAGAGGGAGAGGTCGCGCAGCACCTTTTCCAGGTAGGCCTTGTCGGGCGGTTTGCCGAACAGGCCGCGGCTGTAGTTGACCGTGGCCCAGACTGTCTCGAAGGAGTCGGTGGTCAGCTCCTGGGGCACCAGGCCGATTTTCGAGCGGGCGGAACGCCATTCCCGAACGATATCGTGGCCATCGGCGACGACCTTGCCCGAGGTCGGCCTCACCAGTCCGCAGATGATCCCAATGAGGGTGGTCTTGCCGGCGCCGTTAGGACCCAGCAGGCCGAAGATTTCCCCCGCCCGGATGTCCAGGTCCACCGACTTCAGAGCCTGCAGACCCGACGCGTAGGTTTTGCTCAGGCCGCGAACGGAGATGATAGACTGCACGCACTACGCCCCCATCGAGTGCGCCAGCGTTATGACGCCGCGGCCCGCGCCACCAGCTTGTCGTCGATTTCTCTGGCGCGAATGGCGGCCGGGCGATCGCGAATGCGATCCCAGTATCGCTCGAACGCCGGACGCTTCTCCAGGGTGCCGAATTGAAGGCCCCAGCCGATCTGCGAGCCGAAGTAGACATCCGCGGCGGTGAACGCATCGCCGGCGACAAACTCGCTCTCCGCGACAGCGATCTCTAGCGCTTTCATGACATCGGAAAAGCTTCCGTAGCCGGCCATCCGCTCGCGCCCTTCCGGTACCACGAACCCAAGCGACTTATTGGTGACCGCCGACTCGACCGGGCCGGCCGCGAAGAACATCCAGCGGAAGTAAGGGCCGCGTCGCTTGTCGCCGATCGGCGGCGCGAGGCCTGACTGCGGAAAGGCGTCGGCGAGGTAGGCGCAGATCGCGCCGCCTTCGGTGACGACGACATCGCCATGGCGGATGGCCGGGACCTTTCCCATCGGGTTCACGGCAAGATAGGCCGGCGCCTTCATCGTCGTGCCATATTCGAGAATCTCGGTGCGGTAGGGCGCGCCCACCTCCTCGAGCATCCAGCGGGCGATGCGCCCTCGCGACATCGGATTTGTGTAGAAGACCAGTTCGTCGGTCATTTTCTTACCCTGCGTTGGAGGTCGACGGCCGATCCTAGCGAACGTCGCCGCCGAGCACAAATCAAGAACAACGGAAGAGTCCGCCCGCCGGGATTCGGACGGCCCAGGCCCATCATTGGAAGCGCGGTTGAGAGCCTCGCCCCGCGGTCATCGCCCGACAGGTGCGGCGAAGTCTCCTGAAAGTTGCTAAGGGCCGAAAGGCGGCGAGGAATCTTCGAGATGGCGGACTTTTCGGCGACGGACGCGGCCTTCACGGGCTTTAGAATCGTACGCGAGCGCCCTCTCGCGGTCGTGGTCTGGGCGGTCGCACAGTCAGTGATCGGTCTTGTCCTTGGGGCTTTCACCGTAACGGCCGCCGGTCCGGCCCTGATGGCGCTGGAGGCTCGAGGCTTCACTGCGCAGGATCCGACCGCGGCCATGGAGACGCTTCCGCAACTCCTGCCCCTGTATTTCGTTCTGCTCGTCTTTAGCCTGATCTTCTATCCGATCATCTACGCGGCAATGGCCCGCGCGGTGCTGAGGCCCAATGACGATCGCTTCGGCTATCTTCGCCTGGGGTTGGACGAACTTCGCCAGCTCGGCCTGATGCTGTCGATCCTTGTTATCGGCTTCGTCTTCTACGCCATGAGCATCCTGGTCCTCGCCCTCGTCATCGTCGTCGGTGGCTTCGTCGGTGGAGCGACAACCGGACATCCGGCGGTCGGCCCGACGGCGGTCGGCGTCGGAGTCGCCGTGCTCGCCGTCATCGCCTTCGTCGGATTCTGGCTGGTCGCAGCGGTAAGACTCTCCCTGGCCTCGCCCCTTACCTTCGCCACGGAGAGGGTCAACCTCTTCGGATCCTGGGCCCTTACACGCGGGCGGTTCTGGCCGATTCTCGGAACATATCTGCTGACCCTGGCGATGGCGGCCGTCGTCTACATGCTGGGCTACGCCGTGATCGTCGCCTTCGTCGCGGTCGTGGGCGGGGGAATTGGCGGCCTCCAGGCCCTTGTTCATCCCGACCTCAGCTCGCTGAAGGCCTTTCTCGCTCCGGCGCGCCTGGTCCAGGTCGTTCTCTCGAGCATCCTCACGGCCTTGATCTGGCCGGTCATCCTGACGCCGCCAGCCGCGATTTATCGGAGCCTGGTCGCGCGAGGTCCCGGTGATCTCCAACATCGCGCCTGAACGCCGAATGCCCGCGGAGGGGTGTCCACACGCGCCAAAGGCTAGCCAGCGGCGTTGTAGCAGGGCTAAATAAGGGCCTCACCGCTCCGGATGACGTGATGTCCGATTCCCAAGGCGCGCCCGTGCGCGCGCCTGCCAGCGCCGATTCGCGTCCCATCGACGTCAAGGCGATGCCGCGCGTGCTGCGCCGGATCATCGGGGCGGCGCTCATGCAAGCCCCGGGGCGGGTCACTCTGGCTGTCTTCGCCTCGATGGGCGCCGCCGCGGCGACCCTGACGCTGCCGAAGCTGTTCGGCCATGCGGTCGACGAAGCGCAGCGGCTCTTGATGATCGCAACCCGCACCCATGCGGCGGAGCGCGCCACGGCCTTGCACTCGATCGGGGCGCGCGGAGACACCCTCCAGGCGGCAGCCCTGGCCGACCAGGCCCGTCACGCCTTGATCGTCAGCGCCCTCCTGGTCATCGCGGCGAGCGCTGTCCGCGGCCTGATGGCCATGGTCGCCAACTATCAAGCGGAGTGGGTCAGCCAGAAGGTCGCCTATCAGTACCGCCTCGACTTCTTCCAGCAACTTCAGAAACTGCCGTTCGGCTTCCACGACCGGATCCATTCGGGCGATCTCATCACTCGAGGAATGCTGGATCTCGAGGGCGCGCGCGCCTTCATTCAGAACGGCATGATGACGTCCCTGACCCTCGTGCTGCTGCTCGCCATCTCGATTGCGATGATGGTGACGACCGATCTTCAGATGGCGGCCCTTGGCCTGGCGTTCGTGCCGATAGCCGGCTTCGCCCTGGCGCGGATGGGTTTTCTGCTGCGGGTTACCTGGCTTCACGTGCAGCGATTGATGAGCGTCCTCACCCTCACCATGGAGGAGAATCTCCAGGGCATGCGTGTGGTGCGGTCGTTCGCGGCCAAGGCCTTCGAAATGGCGAAGTTCGACCGGGCCGCCGACGCGGCCCTGGCCTACTCCTATCGCCGGATCGTCCTTCGTTTTCGGGCCGTCATCGTGATGCAGGCGAGCTTCTATACCTCCATGGGCCTGCTTCTGTGGGTGGGGGGCCACAGGGTGGCTGCGGGCACGATGAGCCCCGGTCGCCTTACCGAGTTCCTTTTTTACATGACGCTGCTGCAGTCACCGATCCGTCAGATCGCGATGATCTTCGCCTCGGCGGCTCGGGCGACGTCGTCGGGAGGACGGCTGTTCGAAATTCTCGACCTGAAGTCACAGATCGTTGACCGACCCGGGGCGCGCGCACTCGAGGTAGGCGACGGCGTGCTGCGGTTCGAACAGGTTGATTTCGCCTACGATCCCAACGGTCGGCGGATCCTGCGCGACATCAGCTTCACAGTGGCGGCAGGAAAGACGCTAGGCATCGTCGGACCACCCGGTTCGGGCAAGTCGACGATCGCCCATCTGATTCCCCGCTTCTACGATGTCACCGGCGGGCGGGTCACGATCGGCGGCCAGGACGTGCGCGAGGTGACGGTGTCGTCCCTTCGCCAGTATGTCGGCCTCGTTCAGCAGGAAGCCTTCCTCTTCGACGCGACGGTGACCAACAACGTCGCCTACGCCGACCCCTGGGCGGAGGAAGAACGGATCGTCGGCGCGGCGAGGACGGCGCAGATCCATGACTATGTCGCTGCTCTGCCAGCCGCCTACGAGACCCGCGTTGGCGAGCGTGGCGTGGCGCTTTCGGGGGGCCAGCGGCAGCGGATGAGCATCGCCCGCGGCGTCGTTCCGGGCCCCGGCGTGATGATCTTCGACGACAGCACCGCGGCGATCGACGCCGTGACCGAGAAGCGGGTCCGGGACGCGCTCGGGCGGGCCACGAAGGGAAAGGCGACCATCATCATCGCCCATCGCCTCTCGTCGCTCATGCACGCTGACGAGATAATCGTTCTCGAGGAGGGTCGGATTGTCGAGCGGGGCGCGCATGCGGAACTGCTCGCTCTGGGCGGCGAGTACGCCGACCTCTACGCTCTGCAGACCCGCGCCGAACAGGGGCTCTCCATCGCCGACGCCCGAATGCGGCGCAAGCTCGAGGAAGCCGAGGCATGAGCGACCTGGTCCTCGCCGCTGAAGCACCCGGCGGGTCCGCGCCTCGCCGGCCGCGCGCCAATCTCGGGACGCCGGACGCCGAGGAGATATTCGCGGCCTTCGATACCCGGATCCTTCGGCGGTTCTTCGCCTTTCTCAAGCCCCACCGCGCCCTTCTTTTCCTTGCTCAGGCGGCAGTGTTGGTTTCGTCCCTGAGCAGCGTCGCGATCCCGTGGGTAATCGGGACCGCCGTCAACGCTTCGGTCTCGCGAAACACGGTTCGGCTGGAAATGCTGGTCGGCGCGTTCGCGGGCCTCGTCGCAGTCAACGCGGCCGCGTCCTTCTGCGATCAATGGGCGACATCGCGCCTGGCACAGCGGGTGATCTTCGACGTCCGGCGGGCGATGTTCGCCCATTTCCAGGACATCGCCCTGACCTTCCTGGACAAGACCCACGTCGGCCGGATCATGTCGCGCCTTCAAGGGGACGTGAACGCTCTACAGGAATTCCTGGAAAGCTCCACCGGCGCTCTGGGCGACTTCACCACCCTCTTCGGATATGCCGCCGTGCTGGTCTGGATGGACTGGAAGCTGGGACTGCTGACGCTCGCCACCATTCCGGCCCTGATCATCGTGCGCGCGTTCTGGCTACCTTATTCCAAGAAGACCTTCCGCCGGGCGAGGGACGCTTCGTCGATTGCCAACGGCGCCCTGGCCGAGAACATCAACGGCGTGCGCACCGTGCAGGAGACCCGCCGGGAAGCGATGAACTTCGGACTTTACGAGGAAAAGGCGCGGGAGAACTTCGACGCGGCCGTCAGCTCGGCGTGGCTTGCCCAGATCATGACGCCCACCGTCGACATCCTGACCGGCATCGCCTTGGCGTTCATCATCGTGGTGGGCGGCAACGCCGTTCTGGGCGGAACGCTCGCAGTCGGCGTGCTGGTCACCTTCATTCTTTCGGTGCAGCGATTCTTCGAGCCGGTGCGGCTTCTGTCGATGCAATACACCGTGATGCAACGGGCGATGGCGGCGGGCTATCGAATCTTCGAGGTTCTGGACGTGCCGATCACCATCGCCGACCGACCCGGCGCCGTGACCCTGAAGGACATCGAGTCGACCATCGAACTGGAGCACGTCACCTTCGGCTACGCGCCCGGCCGGCCGATCCTGCACGATGTGAGTCTCAAGGCGGCGCCGCGTCAGGTCATCGCGCTGGTAGGGCCGACCGGGTCGGGCAAGACTTCGATCACCTCCCTGGTCAACCGTTTCTATGACGTGTGGGAAGGCCGCGTCCTCGTCGGCGGTCACGATGTGCGCGACGTCACCCTGGAATCACTGGGGGCGGTGGTTGGGATGGTGCTTCAGGAGCCGTTTCTGTTCTCCGGCACCATCGAGGAAAACATCCGCTACAAGACCGCCGGCGCGAACATCGACGACATAATCGCGGCCGCCAAGGCCGTGAGCGCGCACGAATTCATTATTCGCCTGCCGGAAGGTTATCAAACCGAACTGGGACAACGGGGACGGAACCTGTCGGTCGGCCAGCGTCAGTTGCTTTCATTCGCCCGGGCGCTGGTGGCCAACCCTCAGATTCTGATCCTCGACGAGGCCACGGCCAACATTGACAGTTTTACCGAACAGGCGATCCAAAAGGCGCTGAAGGTGTTATTCCGCGGCCGGACCTGCCTTGTGATCGCCCACCGGCTGGCGACCGTGCGTGACGCCGACACCATCATTGTCCTCAATCAGGGCCGGATAGTCGAACAGGGCCCGCACGAGGCGCTGATCGCCAACGGGGGCCTCTACGCCCGCCTTTACGCCTCCAGCCACGGCTCCTTCGACGACTTGCCCGAGGAGGGCGATGCGAGGGCCGACCGCGAGTTGACCGCCACTTGACCGGCGGCGCCGCATCGAACCAATCCACACGCATTCGCCTCGAGGAGGAGGCTGGATCACAGGCGTCGGTCGGTCTAGATTCGCCTGCGCGCTTTCGAGACGGCTGCGGGATCGGCGGCAAAGGGGGCTTTCTCTTGAAACAACATCTTCGACTAGCGCGCCTCGCGCTGCTTCTCTCATTGCCGGTCGCCCTCGGCGGGTGCGGAATCAACGCCATCCCGACCAAGCAGGAAACGGCGCTGGCCAAGTGGGCTGATGTCCAAGCCGACTATCAGCGCCGCGCCGACCTGATCCCAAATCTGGTGGAGACGGTTAAAGGTTACGCCGCCCAGGAGCAGCGGGTGCTGGTCCAGGTGACCCAGGCCCGGGCCAGCGCCACCCAGGTCAAGGTGGACGCTTCGACCCTCACCAATCCTGCCGCCTTCGCCCAGTACGAGCAGGCGCAGAATCAGCTCTCCGGCGTTCTCGGCCGACTGATGGCGATCAGCGAGAGGTACCCGGACCTGAAGTCCAACGAGAACTTCATCGCCTTGCAGTCTCAGCTCGAGGGCACCGAGAACCGCATCGCCATCGCCAGGCGCGACTACAACGAGGCGGTGCGCGATTACGACACCACCTTGCGAGTCTTTCCGACGGTTCTGTGGGCCAAGACCTTCTACGGCGGCGACAAGCCGATGGCGATGTTCACGGCCAACGCCACCGCCCAGTCCGCGCCACAGGTCAGCTTCGACCTCAACCAGTCCGGCGCGGCCCCCGGCGCCGCGCCCGGATCGCCTCCGCCACCGTCGCCGGCTCCGGCCGCATCGACGCCGTGAAGCATCTGGCCGGAGCGCTCGCGCTCCTCATCCTCGTCTTCCATGCGCCCGCCTGGGGGGCGCCACAGTTTCCCCCTCTCACCGGAAGGGTCGTCGACGACGCTCATGTCCTCTCGCCGCAGGTCCAGGCCGATCTGACGGCCAAGCTGGCGGCTCTCGAGGCCAAGACCTCGCGCCAGCTGGTGGTCGTTACCCTGCCTTCGCTCGGCGGCTACGCCATCGAGGACTACGGCTACCAGCTGCTGCGCCACTGGGGGATCGGCCAGAAGGCGACGAACAACGGCGTGCTCTTCATCGTCGTGCCCTCCGAACACAAGGTGCGCGTGGAGGTGGGTTACGGCCTCGAGCCGGTGCTGACGGACGCGCTCTCGAGCGTCATCCTGCAGAGCGCCGTGCTTCCGAAGTTCCGCTCCGGTGACGTCCAGGGCGGTATCGTCGACGGGACAAACGCCCTTGTCGACCAGCTGAGTCTCGATACGTCCTCGGCGGAGGCCAAGGCCGCCCAGGCATCGGCGACTGCGGCCACGCCCTCGCGCCACGTCAGCCCGTTCGGATTGATCATCCCCCTGGTTTTTCTGTTCTTCCTGATTTCGTCGATCTTCCGGTCGGGGCGCGGCGGCGGGATGGGGTGGCTGCTGCCAATGATGATCCTCTCCAGCGGTCGAGGCGGCGGAGGGGGTTTCGGCGGAGGCGGCTTCGGCGGTGGAGGCGGCTTCAGCGGCGGCGGCGGCTCCGGTGGCGGCGGCGGCGCATCGGGCGGCTGGTGATGCTGAGCAAGATCGACAAGGAAAGGATCGCCGCTGCGGTCGCCAAAGCCGAGGAAGGCTCGTCGGGCGAGATAGTCTGCGCCCTGGCCGGCGAAGTCTCCAGCTACCGCGAAATCCCCCTGGCGTGGGCGGCCGCTGCAGCCCTGGTCCTCCCGCCCCTTGGCCTCGCCCTCGGATCGCGGTTCCTGCCCTTCGTCCTTGGCGGCCTCGCCTGGACCGCGGCCCAGGCCACCGCCTTCGACACCCAGATCGCCCTCGTCCTCACCGTCTACGCCGTCGTGCAGACGGCGCTGTTCGTCATTGTCTTTCTCTTCACCTCGATCCCCGCCGTTCGCCGACGGATCACGCCCCGAATGCTGAAGCGCCACAAGGTCGCCCGAGCCGCGCATCATCAGTTCGCGGCCTTCGCCGCCCGCGCTCACGACAGTCAGACCGGCGTGCTGATCTTCATCGCACTCGTCGACCGCCAGGTTCAGATCCTCGCCGACCAGGCCCTTCACAAGGCCTGTGGCGAACTGGTCTGGGTCCGCGCCGCCCAGGCGGTGCAGGAAGCCATGAAGGCGGGCGACGACCCGACTTCGGGGATTATCGCGGCGGTCGAGATCTGTGGCGCCGCGCTCCGCGAGCACTTCCCGACCACCGGACCGCGATCGGATGGCGTTTTCACCGAGCCGATCGAGGTCTGAGGGCCTCGGCGCTCACTGCAGTTTGTAGAACGCCCGGGCGTTGTCGCGGAAAAGTCGCGCCTTTTCCTCCTGCGACGCGCCGGCGGCGAGGCGTTTGAAGGCGTTCCACAAGGTCGGATAGTCGCAGGACGATTTGTCCACCGGGAAATTGCTCTCGAACATCGACCGTCCAGAGCCGAAAACTTCGATGCAGGTCTCGATGTACGGCGCCCAGGCTTGGGCGAGCTCCTCGGACCCCACTGGCGTGTCGCGCTTGTGGAAGCCGAAGCCACAGATCGGCATGCCCAGTCCGCCAAGCTTGACCCAGACATTCTCGGATTTGGCCAGCTCGCGCACGTCGCGCCGCCAATCGGTGAAAACCTCGGCGCGTCGCCCTTCATAGGGACCGATGCCCAGTGGCCCGCCGACGTGATTGAGCACGATCGGCGTCTCCGGAAAGGCTCTGGCCAGATCCGTCACCTGGGGGAGCTGGGGATGGTACTGCCAGGCCTCGAAGGAGAGTCCCAGCGGCGCGAGCCTGGCGAAGCCTTGGCGAAAGGCAGCCAAACCGTAGAGTCCCTCGGGCGGGCTGGTGTGACTTCGCCTGATCTGCGGGCTGGCGTCCCAGGCGCCGGAATGGCGTATGCCTCGAAAACGGCCGCCTCCGGATCCGATGTGAGCGGCCAACACCTCTTCTACAGCCGCGCCCGTCAAGAGGTCGGCGCGCCCTACGATGCCCTCGCAGGCGAGGATCGGACCATAGCGGCCGCTGGCGGCCACGGCCGCCGCGCCACCGACGAACTGCGTCTCGCCGACAAATCGCCTCGGCTCGGGACCCGACGCGGCGTAGAAGGCGCCGCATTCGATAAAGACGGTGCCTTCGATCCGGTGGCCGGTTTCCAGATCCGATAGCAGCTCGGGCAGAAGGTAGCGGCTGGCCGGGAAGTCCCAGAGATGGTGGTGGGGGTCGCAGATCGCGAGGTCGGGGTCGAGAACCGGCTCGGGCATCGTCAACGCCCCAGAAAGGCGGGCTTGCGCTTCTCGGCGAAGGCGATGAACGCCTCGCGAGAATCCTCGCTGGCCCCCAGGGCGACATGCCGCTGCGTCTCCAGCGCGATGTAGTCGGCAAGGCCGATGCGCTCGGCGTCGAGGAAGTTCGCCTTCATGGTTTTCAGCGCCAGAGGCGCGGCGCGCGACGGCGGTCCACGAGACCCAGTAATTCGGCTTCGAACGCACCAGGCTCGCAAAGGCGGGAAAGGAGGCCGATTCCGAGAGCCTGGGCGGCGTCGAACTTGCCCGGCAGGAAATAGAGCTCGCGGGCTTTGCCGGCCCCTAGGATCCGCGGCAGGAGCCACGGGCCGCCCATGTCTCCAGAGAGCCCGGCGTCGAGAAAGGCGCTGTTGAATCGGGCTGTCGTGTCGGCAAGCCTGAGGTCGCAGGCGGCGGCGAAGCCCAACGCCGCGCCGGCGCATGCGCCCCGGATCGCCGCCACCGTCACCACGGGCGCCTCGTGCAGGATCACCGGAATGGTGAAGGCTCGAGGATCCGATCGTTCGGCCTTGCCCCCGGCGTAGTGCTTGACGTCAGCGCCTGGGCAGAAATCAGCGCCCGCGCCCCGCAACGTGAGCACCCGCAGCGACTTGTCAGCGGCGGCGTCTTGCACCGCCTCGAAGAGTTCCGCCAACATCCGCGGCGTGATGCCGTTGCGCGCCTGCGGCCTGTTCATCATCAGGACGGCGGCGGGGCCGTTCTTTTCGTAGAGAATGTCTTGATAGGCGATCATAGCTTGGCTCCTCTGCAGCGAGCATAGAACCAAGCCGACGCCAGTTGGTCGAGCGCGAAGTTCCCTCTCGTTAGTGCCCGATCATGGTCTGGGAGATGCGATAGGCGGCGGGAAGAATCAGCACCCCGAGCAGGCAGGGGAAGATGAAGAGGATGAGGGGGATCATCAGCTTGGCCGGCAGGGCCATGGCTTTCTCCTCGGCGCGCAGCATGCGCTTGGAACGCATGTCGTCCGAGAAGATGGCCAGGGTCTCACCTAGGCTCGTTCCCATGTCCTCGGCTTGGCGCAGCATCGTCGCCAGGCTCTTCGCCTCGTCGATGCCCAGGCGGTCGGCCAGCGCCGACCAGGCATCCTTGCGCGAACGACCGGCCCGCAGCTCGAGCGTCAGGAATTTCAGGTGCTCGGCGAGATGCGGATACCGGCGCACGAGTTCGTCGGTAACCCGGCTGACCGCGGCGTCGAGGCTGAGACCAGCTTCCACCGAGGCAACCAGCAGGTCCAGCAGGTCGGGAAAGCCGTCCCGGTATTCCCGCTCGCGGGCGGTACGGCGCGACTTGATTACCTGGTCCGGTCCAAGGATGGCCGCCAGGGCGAAGATCGCCGCGACGACCACCGGCAGAAGTCCGCCGTGTTTTCCTAGAACCCACGGCAGGACGGCCACCGTCGCCGCGATCGCAGCGATCATCGCCACGCCTCGCGCGCCCAGATAGATCGCCACCGCCTCGCGATTGAAGAAGCCGGCCTGAACCAGCTTGGCGCGAAGCTCCGAGAGCTTCGACGGATCGGTGATCGCCATCCGATCGCCAAGTCGGCCGACGCCGGAGATGACGCCTGAAAGATCGATCAATCCCGCCCCTTGCGGTCCGAAGGCCGGCGCCTGCGACCCGGCGAGCCTCGCACGCCGTCGGGAGGCGCCGGCGGCGCTGCGCAACATGATCCAGCCGCCACCTCCCACGCCGATGCCGATGAGGCCGATGGCGGCGAAGGTGAGAAGGGTGGACAGAAGCTCGGCGTTCATCGGCAGGCGTCCCTTCAGATCCGCATATCGATCATTTTTCGCATCACCAGATTTCCCAGGAACATCCAGCCGCCCATGATCGCCAGTCCCAGCTGCACGGGCCTCTCGTTGATCACGTCGCCATAGAAATGCGGGCTCATGACCGTCAGCATCAGAAAGACGCAGATGGGAGCGGCGGTAAGGATGATCGCCGAAGCCCGGCCCTCGGAAGACGCGGCCTTGATCTTCAGCCGCATCTTCAACCGCTCGCGGACGGTGCGGGCGACCATCTTCAGGAGGCCGGTGAGATTGCCTCCGGCCCGCTCCTGAAGTCGGATCGTGGCCGCGAAAAGGTCGACGTCGGGATGACGACAGCGGTCGGCCACCCGCGCCACCGCCTGTTCGAGGGTCGCGCCGTAAGCGATTTCGTCGGCGGCCATGCCGAACTCCGAACCGATCGGATCGGGAAGTTCGCGGCCAACGAGGGCGACCGCCGTTGGCACTGGGTGACCGGCCTCGAGACTGCGGACGATGACCTCGAGGGCGTTGGGCAGTTGCAGGCCGAGTTGCTTTGCCCGACGGGCTGCAATGAAATTCAGGTAGGCCAGCGGAAGCACCACCACCGCGAGCGCCGCCGCCGCGAGCGCCATCAGGGGAGAGTGGAACAGGAGCAGACCCAACACCCCCGCCCCAATCGCCAGAGCCGCGATCAGCATCACCCATCGTCTGGGCTGGAAGTGCAAGCCGGAGCGCACGAGGAGGTCCGAGAGCCACGCCCAGGAGACGATGCGCTGCCCCTTCTCGTTGAGTCCCCGCTGTTTGCGCAGCTCCACGACGAGCTCGCCGAGCGAAGCTGTCCGATCGACGACCGCCAGGCGGCGGTTCACCTTTCGCTTGGCGTGGCCGACGCTCATCAATCCCCAGGCGACCTGGCCGATCGAGAATACGGTGGCGAACACCAGGACCAGGAAAGCGGCCCGAGGGTCCAGATGGATGGCCGCGATCACCATGGCGTCTTCATCCGAGCGCCCTGTTCGGGTCAAAATGCTCGGTGTCGTAGCGGATTCCCCTCCGTAACATCTCGTCCAGGCATTTCGGCCGCAGCCCCGTCGCCCGGAACTCTCCCCGAACGGTTCCGTCGGCCTCCGTGGCGATCCGATGGAAGGCGAATATCTCGTGCATCTGCACGACCTGGCCCTCCATTCCGGTGATCTCGGTGACGCTGGTGACCCGCCGCTTGCCGTCGGAGAGACGCATCACTTGAACGATCAACCCTACGGCGGCGGCGATCTGGCCCCGAATGGACTCTGGGCTCAGGGCCATGCCCGACATGGCGACCATCTGCTCGAGCCTGGTGATTGCGTCCCTGGGGGTATTGGCGTGGATGGTGGCCATGGACCCTTCATGGCCGGTGTTCATAGCCTGCAACATGTCGAAGGCCTCCTCGCCCCGCACCTCGCCCAGGATCACCCGGTCGGGTCGCATTCGAAGCGCGTTCTTGACCAGCTCGCGCTGGCGAATCTCGCCCTTGCCTTCGATGTTGGGAGGTCGGGTCTCCATGCGGACGACGTGAGGCTGCTGAAGCTGGAGTTCGGCGGCGTCCTCGATGGTGATCAGACGCTCCTTGACGCTGATTGCGGCCGAGAGCGCGTTCAGAAGCGTGGTCTTGCCCGACCCGGTGCCGCCGGAAATGACCGTCGACACGCGTGAACGCACGGCGCCGTGCATGAATTCGGCGACGCAGGCCGGCATCGCTCCAAACTCCACCAGTCGCTCGAGGTTGAACGGCTTCTTCGAAAACTTTCGGATCGAGACCGCGGCCCCGTCGATCGCTACCGGCGAGATCGCCGCGTTCACGCGGCTGCCGTCGGGGAGCCGTGCATCCACCATCGGCTGGGACTCGTCGATCCGCCGGCCAACCTTGGCGACTATGCGATTGACGATTCGAAGCAGGTGGTCGTTGTCCCGGAATCGGACCGGCGTCGCCTCGAGCTCACCTCGGCGCTCGACATAGACCTGGAACGGCCCGTTGATGAGGATGTCGGCAATCGAGTCGTCCTTGAGCAGAGGCTCGATCGGACCTAGCCCGACCATCTCGTCGAACACCTCGCCGCCGAGCCTGTCCAGTTCTCCCGCGTTCAGGGCCAGACGCTCGGTGCGGGCGAAATCTCCGACCAGCCGGCGCACCTGCCGGCGCATCTCGTCCTGCTCGAGCTTGTCGAACTTCGAGAGGTCGATCTCATCGATCAGCCACGAATGCAGCTTCAGGCGCATGTCGAGCAAAGGATCGGCCGTGGGAGGCGCCGAAGGGACCGGTTCAACCTCGGGTGGGACCGCGGGAACGACCTCCGCCGGCTGCGAAGGGGCTTCTTCTGCGACGGCCGCGTCGACTCTCTTGAAGGAAAACCGGCTCATCGTCAGGCCACCCTGCGGCTGGCGCCGGCCGAGGCGCCCTGGGCGTCGAGCAGCCGGCTGGCCAGAAGTTCGACGTCGCGCACGATCTTCGACCTTGGTCGGTGGTGGGCGATCGCCCCGCCCAGGTTCGCGGAGGCCGCCGCCGCCTCCCAATCCGACGTGATTCCGCCGAAAGCCTTGCGCTGAAGCGCCTTCTCGGCCTCGGCGAGCGATGGCGCCGGGCCGAAGACCCGGCTCGCCAATCGGTTGAGTATGATCCGCGGAGGAATGTGACCTTCCAGATCGCTCTCGATCTCTGCGGTCAGCTCGCGGGCGGCCAGAAGAGCGGGAACCGTAAGCTCGGAGACCACCAGGATCTCGTCCGAGCCAGCCAGAACGTCCAGTGTCCAGGCCTGATGATAACGCGGCAGATCGACGATGACGAACTCATAGACCTGGCAGGCGACTTCCAGCGTCCGGCACACCGCCTGAGGTCCGATCTTGAGGTAGGCGCGCTGATCTCTCGGACAGGCGAGCACGTCCGGCCCACCGGAGATCTTCATGGAAAACGCATCCAGCATGGCCGCGTCGATCCTTTCGGGATCCTTCGCGGCTTCGGCCAGGAGCATGTTGGCCGAGGCGCCGAGATAGGCGCACGCAGCGCCCCCAGAGAGGTTGAGATCCACCAGCGCAACGCGGTCCGCGCCGGTCCGGCGCGCGAGATAGGTCGCCAACTCGACGACGAGCGTCGTCGCGCCGCAACCTCCCACCGATCCGATGACGCTCCAGCAGTGCGTCCTGCGGGCTGGCGCCGTGGCATGAGGCGTCACGGGACCAGAGGCCATCATGGCGGCGACCGAACGAGCCAGATCCACCGATGTGAAAGGCGCTTCCAGGACGTCCGATCGCGGCAGCCGCATCAGAGCTTTCACCAGAACCGTTGGAAGGTTTCCCCCAGCCAGCATGACGGCGGGCGGCGCCTCCCGTCGCCCGAGAGCGGCGATCAGCGATCCAAGCACGCCACCGTCCGCCGCCTCGACGTCGATGAGGATCAACTCGAGACCGGCGTGCAGCGCCTCCGGCGAGCCGAGACGATCGGCGTCGACGATTTCCAGGAAGGCGTTCGGCATGGCCTCCTCGGCGATCGGCGCGAGGCGCGAACCGACCACCAGCACATGTCGCGGCGTATCCACGGTCGCGCGCATCGGCGGTCTCAGCCCGCCGCGCCAGGTCCGGGGGTCTTGGCGACGCCAAAGCCCTTGCCCTCGAGGATGAGATCGATGATCGACGGCTCCTCCATGCCGCGCAGCGGATCTGGCAGGCTCTCGAGGCTGTCCGACGGGCTGATGAGGTGGGGCGTGACAATGATCACGAGCTCGGTCTCGTTGCGCTGCCAGCTGGCCGACTTGAAGAGCGCGCCCAGGACCGGGATGTCGCCGATTCCAGGGATCTGATTGACCGATCTGGTGGTGTCCTTCGAGAACAGACCGGCGATGGCGAAGCTTTGTCCGTCGCGCAATTCCACCTGGGTCTCCGCCTTGGTCTTGTCGATTCCGGGAACCTGGAAGCCCTGAATGGTGAGGCCGTTGGCAGGGTCGAGCTGGCTGACCTCCGGCGCCACCTTGAGGCGGATTTCGCCCGAATCCTGCACCGTGGGGGTGACTTTGAGCTTCACCCCGAATTCCTGGAACTGGATCGTCGTTCCGGTGAGTCCGTTGGGGACGGGAAAGGGAAACTCTCCGCCGGCGAGGAAGCTTGCTTCCTCTCCGGACATGGCCACCAGGTTCGGTCGCGCCAGGGTGTGGACCGCACCCTTCTGCTCGAGGGCCTGGAGCGTGGCGCTGATCGTCACCCCTCCGATCGAGCCCGAGAAGCCGAGCGAGCCCTGCGGGGTGGCGTTGTTGATCAGGCCGTTGCCGCTGGAGAAGGAGAAATGCGATGGGTTCTGGGCCTGGGCGTTCAGGTTCAAGCCGAGATCCTTCAGAGCCGTGCGCGTGACCTCGAGTATCCTCACTTCGACCATGACCTGCTGAGCGGACTTGATCTTCAGCTCGCACTGCACCTGCTTGGGCGCGTAGCGTTCGGCGATGGACTCGGCTCTGGCGGCGATCGCGCTGGTCGAAACCTCGCCGGTTAGCATGAGCCCGCCGGCAAGGTCGGCGACATGAATGTCCTCGCCGGGCAGGGCAGTGGCGAGGTCAGCCCGGATGGATTCCGTGTCGTAGCCGACTTTGGCGTCGACGACCTGGACCAGATGGTGCGCCCGATCATAGATCAGGATGTTGGTGACACCGATCTGCTTGCCGCGCACATAGAAGCTGCGGTCGGTGGTGGCCACCAGGGCCAGGGTCTCCGGCTGGGCGACGACAATCTCCCCGGCCGGATAGTCGAGGCGGAACGCCGCCGACTTGTCCTTGGGAACGCTGATCGCTCTGGATCTACCCTCGTCGGCCGTGACCTGGGCCAGGGTTGGACCCGCGGCGAGGGCGGCGGCGCAGAACAGGGCCGAGGCCAATGCGAGACGGCGTTTCATGAATCTGACTCCTGAGGCGGCCGGCGATCAGGAGCCGGAGCTGTCGGACGGGACTTCGACGCTCGAACTGGTGTCGCCGTGCACGACGATGACAGCGTGGTGGGCCACGGGCGCCTCCGGCAGGACGATTCGACGGCGAACGACCGCGATTTGCGGGCGAGACGCGGCTGGCGTGACGCGGATGCCGCCGCCTCCGGGGCCAAGGTCGCTGACGTTGACCATGCGCACCGGAGTAATTTCGGCCGCCCCGGTTCGCCGAAGCGCGAGCGAGAGCGAGCCGGCCTGGGCCGCCAGGGCCAGCTTCTGGGCGTCCTGGACGCTTACCTCCAGGGTCGCGGTGTGCGCGATCGTGGCTTGGGTGCTGTTGGGGTCGGCGTTCAGGTCCATGCCCAGGACCCTGGTGTCCTGGAGGACCACCGTCGACACCGGGCGCTTGCCGTTGGTGGTGTTGCCCCCAGGGTTGCCGCCGGCCATAGTCGAAACGTCATAGGTCAGGACGACATCGACCCGGTCGCCCGGCAGAATGTGACCGCCGCCGCCGGCGATGTCGTTAACGCCAATGGTGTAGGCCCGCATCCCCTCGGAGATGACCGCGGCGACTGTCGCCTTGGCCCCGCCGCCGCTCAGCTTGGTCGGAAGTATGGGTTCGCGAGCGGAGATTGGGGTGAGGACGATCGGCGGACCTCCGGTCCTGCCGACGACCTGAGATATGCTGGAATAGGCGCCCTCGGGAACGGCGCCCTGCGGCAGTTGCGCCAGTTGCAGCCGTCCCGCGTCAAGCTTCGCGCCGTAGGGGATGTCGGCGCGGGCGACGACCACGGGGGTCAAGGCGGCATGTCCGGCCGCGCCCTTGACCGAGGCGTCGTGAGTCGACTGTGGAAGCCAGACCCTGGCGACGACGAGCGCGCCGACCCCCAGGACGGCCGAGGCTCCCAGACTGATCAGGGTTGCCGTTCTCATTTGCCCACCCATCCGAACATCCGCGTTTTCATCGGCCGCGGTTGACTGGCAGATAGCGCTCTCGCGATTGCACTATCGTTAAGCAGGACAGTAAACGGATTTTTACTTTGAGTTGGTTCGCCGTTGCTTGCGAAATCTACAAAGTCGACTCATCGGCGGGCCCGGTCGTTCCGCCGCCCGGCGCGCCCGCGACCTCCATCGACCCGAAACTCTTGACGAGGCGGCGGCGCGCCGATCAAGAAACCCTTGGGAGGATGGCCGTCTCGCCGCGAGGAAACAGGTTCCGATGCACGATCTCTACGCAAGGCTTGTCCATGCCGCTGGCAGAGGCATGACCGCGAGCATATGGGCGGCGGAAAAGCCGCGATCGCCGGCCGTGCGCAGTGTTTCGGGCGAACGGACCTTCGCCGAGATCAACGCCAACGCCAATCGCGTCGTGCGTCTGTTGCGCAGCCACGGCGTCGAAGCGGGAGACGCGATCGCCCTTCTGTGCGGCAACCGCGCCGAATTCGTCGAAGTCTTGGCCGCCGCCTTGCGCGGGGGTTACCGCATCACCCCCGTCAACTGGCATCTCAACGCCGAGGAGGTCGAATACATTATCAACGACTGCGAGGCGAAGGCGCTCTTCTCCGAAACCCGGTATCCGGCCGGCGCGGCGGCCAAGGCGCCGGCGGTTCGCCTCGAGGTCTCGATCGGCGAAGACCTTTCCGGCTTCCTCCCCTACGAGGACGCTCTCGCCGGTCTCGACGGCGCCGACATCGACGATCCGGTGCTTGGCTCGGCCATGCTCTACACTTCAGGCACCACGGGCCGCCCCAAGGGCGTCTATCGCCGCAACCCCATGCCGGTGATGATGCCGGAGCCAGGCGCGCCCGACGAGGTGGCGATGTGCGCCGGCCCGGCCTACCACGCCGCGCCGCTGGCCTTCGATGTCCGCGCAGCCATGGCGCAAGGCAATCTCCTGGTATTCCTCGATCGGTGGGATTCCGAGGGCTTCCTGGCCGCCGTGGAGCGTCATCGGGTAACCCGCGTCCACATGGTGCCGATTATGTTCCAGCGCCTCCTCGCCCTGCCCCAGGCGGTCAAGGACAAATATGACATCTCCAGTCTGCGCTACGTGGTCCACGGAGCAGCTCCATGCCCTCCGGAGGTCAAGAAGGCGATGATCGAGTGGTTCGGTCCCATCCTTCACGAGTACTACGCCGGGTCCGAAGGCGGCGCGGGCCTCGTCGTCAGTTCGCAGGAGTGGCTCGCCAAGCCCGGGACCGTTGGCAGGCTTCCGTCGCCCGATGCGGTGAAGATCCTGGCCGACGATGGTTCGGAAATCCTCTCGAAAAACACCTCGGGAACCATCTACTTCAAGGTCTCCCCGGTAGCGCCATTCGAGTATTTCAAGGATCCCGCCAAGACCGCTTCCGCGCACCGGGGCGACTATTTCACCCTGGGTGACGTCGGCTATGTCGACGAGGACGACTACCTCTTTCTCACCGGCCGAACCGCCGAGTGCATCATCTCCGGCGGGGTCAACATCTATCCGCAGGAAATCGATAACGAGATCATCAAGCATCCGGCCGTGGAAGACAGCTGCGCCATAGGTATCCCCAACGACGAATGGGGCGAGGAGGTGAAGGCGGTGGTCACCCTTCGTCCAGGCTTCGAACCCGGCGCCGACCTTTCCCGCGAGATCCTCGCCTTTGCGCGCGAACGCCTGGCCGGCTTCAAGACGCCGCGCACGCTCGACTTCGTCGATGAACTGCCGCGCAGTCCCGCCGGCAAGATCCAGCGTGGCAAGGTCCGCGCCCCCTACTGGGTGGGCCGATCCCGGCAGATCTAGCCGGCCGGCGAGATCGCCCATCTTCCCAAGGCGACCTCCTCGAATTTAACCTGCCCGCGACCGCGGCCGACCCGACTTCACGCCCGTCGCCAACTTCGTTGCCGTTTCCCGGACCGCGATCTTGGGAAGCGACGGTTCGTGCGCCGCGAGGTACGCCTCCACGGCTTCCCGGCGCCGCTCGACCATCGAGCGCAACAGCCAGGAAACGGCCTTCGTGATCAGGATGTCGCGTTCGCCCTTCAGCCGGTCGATGACATCGAAAGCCAGGTCACTGAACCGCCCATCCTCGGAATTGCGGACCGGGCCGTTGAGCAGAACGAGGCTGGCGCGCCGCTTGTTGATGTTCTGATCGCGCGACAGCCGCAGGATGAGCCCCCTCCAGCCTGGCCAATCGTCCAGCATCTGAGGGGCCTTGAAGACGTTCTGGCACAGGCTGTCGACCTCCGCCCACCCGTTCAGGCGACCAAGCCAGCGGTCGATGTCCTCGGGTCGCACCTGGCTGCGCGCTTTGGCGTGGCGGCCAAGGAGGATCGCGGCGAGCGTCTTTTCTTCGTGGGACTGGCCCTCGGTCAGGCTTTCCACGGCCGCCAGCCAGACCTCCGCGGTCATGGCGCCGCGCGCTGCGAACCGGCGGCTGACGATCGCCCGGCGGGTCGGGACCGAGACATTGTAGAACGGGCGCCCGCTCCCGCCGTAGGAGTCATTCTGCGGCTCTTTGGACGAGACAGGACGCGCCGCTCGACGCAGCTCCTCGAGGACCCATTCATGGTCGGCGTTCACCTGGAAGTGGTCCCGCCGACGTATTGAGTCAGTGCGGCGCCTTTCCGCGGTTCGGCCCGCACCTGCGGCGACTCGAGCTGTCGCAGCGCCCAGGCGGCAGCGTCACGCACATCGGGGTGGCGATCGGCTAGTCGCGCCCTGGCGACGCCGGCGAGGGAGGGATCGTTGGAGTTGCCGATGGCATAGAGAACATTGCGGACGAAACGGTCGCGGCCGATGCGCTTGATCGGGCTCGCGGCAAAAATGACGCGGAAGGCGGCGTCGTCGAGCTGGGCCAGATCAGCGAGGGACGGGGCGCTCAGAGAATCCCGTGCGTGCAGACGCGCCTCGCACGCCGTCCGGGCGTATTTGTTCCAGGGACAGACTGCGAGGCAGTCGTCACAGCCGAAGACCCTGTTTCCGATGGCGGCGCGGTAGCGAAGCGGCACGGGGCCTTCGTGCTCGATAGTCAGGTAGGAGATGCAGGCGCGGGCGTCCAGTTGGTAGGGAGCGGGAAAGGCCTTGGTCGGGCAGATGTCCAGGCACGCCCGGCAGGACCCGCAGTGGTCGACGCTCGCATCGTCCGCGGTGAGCTCGAGGCTCGAGAGGATGCTTCCCAGGAAGAGCCACGAACCGAATTCCCGCGACACCAGATTGGTGTGCTTGCCTTGCCAGCCGAGCCCAGCCAGAGCCGCGAGCGGCTTCTCCATCAGGGGCGCGGTGTCGACGAAGACCTTCACCTCGCCGCCCAGGCGGTGGATGATGCGTCCTGCAAGGGTCTTCAGACGCCCCTTGATCAGGCCGTGATAGTCGCGACCCTGCGCGTAGACCGAGATCGCCGCGCGGGACGGTTGGTCCAGAACCTCGAGCGGGTCCCCGGCGGGCCCGTAGTTCAGCCCAAGGACGATCGCGGATTTCGCCGCCGGCCACATGGCGCCGGGGTGGGAGCGGCGATGCACGGTCGTCTGCATCCATTTCATGGTCCCGTGCCGCCCGGCGGCGACGAAAGCCTCCAGGCGCTTGGAGGCCGGCCACGGCGCCTCCACGCTCGCCACGCCGCAAGCCTCGAATCCGAGGGCGGCCGCTTCGCGCCTTATGAAGGCTTTGGGGTCTTCAGAAGTCGAGATCGTCATAGTGGCCGGCCGGCGTGAGGCCCGGCCAGCGATCGCCGAGCAGTGGTCGGAAGGCCGGGCGGGACTTCAGTTTCATGTACCAGGTCTTGACCGCGGGAAAATCGCGCCAGGGCACATCGCCAAAATAGTCGAGCACCGAGATGTGCGCCGCTCCGGCGAAATCACCCAGGCTCAGGCGGCTGCCGGCAAGCCAATCGCGCGCCTGCAGCAGCTTTTCCAGATAGATCAGGTGGACGCGCAGGGCGTCCCGTCCCTGCCGCATGTCGTAGAGGTCCGGCGCCCCAAGCTTCAGAAGTCGCTTTTCCAGCTTCTCGTGCAGCAGGTAGGCATTGACCTCGTTGTCGAATTTGCGGTCGAACCATTGCATCAGGCGCCGCGCCTCGGCGCGGGCGGCGGGTGTCCTTCCCAGCAGATCGTGTTGGGGCGCTTCGGCCTCGAGATGTTCGAGAATGGCGCGCGCCTCGCAGACCACCAGACTCTGGCCGTCAGACTCCTCGACAAGGACAGGCGTCAGTCCCGAGGGATTGAGCGCGATGAACTCCTTCGGGCGCTCCCAGTAGCGAACCACGACCTCGGAAAAAGGCAGGCGTTTCTCGGCAAGCGCCAATCGCACCTGCCGCGAGGCCGGATCGAGAGGAAAATGGTGAAGGGTCCGTTCGACGCTCATCCGGAGGTCACAAAGCTGTGGCAGCGCACGATTCGAACAACGCGCATGAGCTTCTTAAGACCCCGTTTACCGCTTCCTGGCCCGGTACGATCGCGCGGACTCGCTTCCGTGCGGTTCGGCGCGACCCCGCGGGTCCGGGTGAATGATGATGTCCGCCGCCGGGAAGGCGTCCAGCACGCGCCGCTCGGCGGCCACCACGACCTGGTGGGCCGTCTCCAACGAAAGGTCGGGGTCCAGGTCGGCGTGCATCTGGATGTGCACGGTTGGTCCGGCCGCGCGGGTCCGCAGCTGATGGACATCCTTGAGCCGTGGATCCTCCATCATCAGCGAAACGATCTGCGAGCGCGCCTCGTCGGAGAGTTCATGATCCATGAGTTGACTCGAAGACTGGCGAAACACCGCGATCGCACCCCACAGCAGCACCGCGGTCACGCCGAGGCCTGCGATCGCGTCCAGTCGCTCCCGTCCAAGGAAGGTCGCCGCCGCGATACCCACCAGGGCAATCAGATTCGAGCCCAGATCAGCGGCGTAGTGGGCCCGGTCAGAGGCGACGGCCACCGATGTGGCTCGTCGCAGCATCCTCGACTGAGCGAGGATCAGCAAAGCGGTCAGGAGG
>Ga0302325_10006307_pt1 | contig 26702 bp, 17 predicted proteins | sample Palsa_T0_2_FD_201948 | JGI IMG/M metagenome (GOLD analysis project Ga0302325, IMG submission 201948) | Peat permafrost microbial communities from Stordalen Mire near Abisko, Sweden - Palsa_T0_2 | ecosystem: Environmental > Terrestrial > Soil > Palsa > Peat permafrost | place: Sweden: Abisko... | reverse complement strand
TCCAACGGAGCCATGACCCTTAACTGGTACAAGTGGAAACAGACGCTCGTCGCAAATTCCCAGTACGAAACTGCCTACCATTACATGATGCAATATCTCTTGGGGGGCAAGTTCGGCGGTCCATGCGCGCCCTCCGCTGGCAAGATCTGGACTTGCAATTTCACCGAATCTGACGGCGTGACAGCCGCACTATGGGTTTGGACTCCGAACGAAGCCGGGACGAGCTTCACCGCGCCATCGGGTTACGTCGATTATCTTGATTTGACTGGCGCAAAGACGACAGTCAACGATGGACAATCAATCACCATTGGCCCTATGCCGATCATGCTGGAGCAGTAAACAGTCCGCAAATCGTTCCGAACCAAGGAAAAGCCGCTCGGCTAGGGCGGCTTTTTGATCACCGCCGGATTCATTTCATCCAAAGCATAGATTCCATCACTGCGAGATAAATACGGGGGAATCGTTGATGGGAACGCTGCCCTCAACAACCGGCATGGTGTCTCCGATGTCGGTCTGGTAGGAGCTCGCAGTGGTTGCGAACGTTCCGGAACCGCTCGTGAGCCAAACGATTTGATGGGCCGTCGTATCTTCCCAGGTACACACGTACTCGTCGCCGGCACCGTACTTGGTTGCCACGCAGCCCATCGGTGTTCGCCCGTCGAACCACGTCCCCACCGTTGCATAGACAGTGGCCGCGGGAGTTCCTATCAATAACCCCGCGGTTTTATCATTCCAGGAATACCAGTAGTGCCGCTGCGATCCCATGTCGAGCTCGAGGGCGTAGTAGCGGGCCACGAAGTCGTTTTTCTCCTGTTGCGTGAAGGTAGCCCACTCTTTGTCGGAACCCTCCGTACCCCACAGCGGCAGGCTTGCTAACCCCATCTTGTTTTGGAAGCTCTTTACGCTCTGGATCCTGGGGATCACCTTCTCCGCAGGGCCACCCCAGGTGTAATCGTGCATGCCGAAAACGTCGAAAGACACGTTGCCTTGACAAGCGTCCAGGAAGTTCGCCAGGAACACCTGCTGATTGGGCCAAGACGAGATGCTGGGTGTGATGATGATGGCCTGAGGATTGAACGAGAGAATGATCTGCGCCGCATCGGCCACCATGATTTCTAACTGCTGTGGGGTTCCATCCCAGTAAGGCAAATTGTACGGTTCGTTCCACATTTCGTAGGACGTGATCTTGGTGCCGGCATGCTGCATCAGGGCGGTCACGAAAGCTTTGAAGTAGGCGTCTCCGCTGTCTACGTCGCTAGGCGGCGCGCAATCGCCATCGTGATATTTATCATTACAATTGGGATCGGTCGGATTGGAGCTTGCCCATCCGGGAACCTTGCCGAAGGTATAGAGTACGTCGGCGCCTAGCGTGTTCGCTTCGGCAAGCATGGTATCTAACGAACTCCAGTTATACAAGCGAGCAACAGAAAATTACGAACAAAAGAGCACAACTCCTCCTTACCCTTATGGTGTTGTTCATTTCCTTCACTCCTGTTCCAGTGATTTCCATCGACCTGTGCTGTCAGTTCCAGGACAGTGCCCATTCACGCCCGCGATCGCCGGGATAGATGCCTTTCCCCAATTCGGATTAACGGAAATTGCAGACCGCAGCGCAATAGTTGGGATAAGCACCTAAGACAACGGATCAAGAGCCTTTTGAAGCTGCGGTCCGGATCGCTACCGCACGTAGTCTCGGGCGAATCACCATTACTGCGAGATGAATACGGGGGAATCGTTGATTGGAACGCTGCCGCCGACGACCGGATTGACAACCCCTTCGTCTGTCTCATAAGTACTCGCGGTGGTTGCGAACGTCCCCGTTCCATTCGTGACCCAGACAATTTGATGGGCAGTCGTATCCTGCATGGTGCACACATACTTGTAGCCACCATCGTACTTGGTTTGTACGCAGCCCATCGGTGTTCGCCCGTTGAACCACGTCCCGACCGTTGTATAGACAGTGGCCGCGGGAGTTCCCATCAATTCCCCTGCGGTTGCATCATTCCAGGAATACCAGTAGTGCAGCTGCGATCCAAGGTTGAGCTCGAGGGTCAAGTAGCGCGCGACGAAGTCGTTTTTTTCCTGTTGCGTGAAGGTAGCCCACTCTTTGTCGGAACCCTCCGTGCCCCACAGCGGCAGGCTTTGTAATCCCATCTTCGTTTGGAAACTCTTTACGCTCTGAATCCTGGGCACCACCTTCTCCGCAGGACCGCCCCACGTGTAATCGTGCATGCCGAAAATGTCGAAAGACACGTTGCCTTGACAAGCGTTCAGGAAATTCGCCAGGAACACCTGCTGATTTGGCCAAGACGAGATGCTTGGTGTGATTATGACGGTTTGGGGATTGAGCGAGCGAATGATCTGCGCGGCATCGGATACCATGATTTCTAGTTGTTGTGGAGTTCCGTCCCAGAAAGGCAAATTGTACGGCTCGTTCCACATTTCGTAGTATGCGATTTTGGTGCCGGCATGCTGCACCAGGGCGGTCACGAAAGCTTTGAAGTATCCGTCTCCGCTGTCTACGTCGCTAGGCGGCGCGCACTCGCCCGGTCCATATTTACAATTGGGATCGGTCGGATTGGAGCTTGCCCATGTAGGAGTTTTGCCGAACGTATAGAGCGCGTCGGCGCCTAGCGTGTTTGCTTCGGCAAGCATGGTATCCAATGTGGACCAGTTATACACGCCATTACTGGTCTCCAGGTTGACCCACGACGTATTGGTGTCCCACAGCCGCAGATGGCAGATGCCGTGTCCGGAGAGCGTGGGAAAGATAGAAGGGTTGTAATGAGTTTCCATGCCCATCGGGCATTGCTGGGCCATGGCCACCAGCGAGAAACAGAACATTACGAACAAAAAAGCACAATTCCTTACCTTCGCGGTGTTAGTCATTTCCTTTACTCCTGTTCTAGTGACTTCATCGACGTGTGCTGTCAGTTCCAGGACAGTGCCTATTTGCGCCCGCGATCAGATGCCTTTCCTTTTTGTTTGTTCTTCCCCACTCGTTTGAGACACCTGATTCTGGTGTGAGGCCATACCGAGAATGCGACTCAGCACTGAAAAGTTTAGAAACTTGCGACAGTAACCTTGGGCAGCATGGCAGGGGAATAATTCCATGTCAAGAACAAATGTGGAGGAAAAATGTGAAAAGTGAACTATGCAAAATCGTGCATATAGTCTTGCCGCGACCGGCGATCTGAATTGAAAGAAACGAAGAAACCGAGTCTAGAAAGTTGTGGGGTACTGGCCCCGAAAAATACGAGGCTGCCATCTATGGCAGTCGCTGTTCTTGCTGCAGCCTGGCGAAAAGAAAGGGCTTCCAATTACTTCAATGCAGAGCTGAAGAAGGGTGAGAACCAAGTCTAGAATGGTGCACCGAACTGGCCGCGGAAAATACGCGTCTGCCATGTATAACAATCGCCGGCCGGCGCCCCGCAATTCGTTGTGCCAGTTTCACTCGTGTTGTAGTACTCCCCCACACCGTAAAAGGTCAAATTGTCTGATGAGTCAATGACTGTGGCAGCGTACTCGCCCCAACGGTCCGTATTCTCTTCATCTCCTGCTCCCTGCACGATCAGAGTCGGTGGGTCGAAGTTGGAAGTCCTCCACGGGAGTACGTCAAAGTTAATCGCAGGGTGGCTTTGCGTCTCGCACGAGGAGCAATATGCTCCAGACGTTGTATAAGTAATGCCTAAGTTGCCGTTCTGGTCGAGGGCAGCACTGGGCATGAAATAGAACAAAGTGTCAGCCGGGTCCTGCAAGTCAGGAGGTCCCGACGAACCGCCGCTGTTTACCAGCACCGACGCCGTCCCGTTGGAGACATTGAGTATGTAATACCTGATGCCGGTACGCTGATTGCTTGCGCTTTCCATCACCACATGGGAGGCGGTCAAATACTCGCCGTTTGGCCCACCCGACGACGAAGACAGATTGTTGTAGGTCAGCCGGTTAGCCATCCGGTCACCTAGGGAATCTACGCAGGGCGTAGTATAGTTTCCGCAGTCCGGCTTGCCATACGCCCCGATGTCGGCCGTGTTTGTGCTGGGTTCGGGAACACAGTAAGTGTTCTCTTCTTGACCCGCTTTCGATGTGTTATAGCAACCCGGAGTGTAAGGGTTCACGATGATAAAGGTAGGTCCACCGAGTCCGTTCGTCCCCCAAGTGAACAGGGCGAGTTGATTCGACGTGCACGGCGTAGTCTGACTGGTGCATCGTTCCAGGCCCTTGTCGCCTTGTTGTGTATTGCTGGGGTTGACAATGGACAAGAAATATTCGGGCTCGCCGCTTGTCGGGCCGGCTGCGCTGTCGATATCCGCGACATCGACCGAGTGGATAAGAGTTGGCCTATTGGCAAGCGGAACTGTGTAAGCGTAGCAGGTCATCGGGTTGGTTGGCTTGCCTTGCGCGATATCAGCGCGGTCCAATTGACAAGCTTCGAAGCCGGATTCAATATAGCCAGCGTTCGGGTCCTGCAAATCAAAGGTAATGTAGAAGCCATTGGACCAAGTCCCGATCCTGGGCCAGTCGGGAAAGTAATAGTAGTAAGTACCCGAAGTGCAGTTGTCCGATTCCGGCGTACAGGGGATGGCTGTGCTCATCCTGTACTCGTAGGCGTACCATTGAGTGCGGGGGTTGGAGAGATCGCTGGTGGAGCTTGCCGCGACGCACCAGGCATACTCGTGGATACCGCTACCGTTCGTATATACGACCCGGCGGCTGATCACGAACACGTTATCCAGGCGATCAAAGATGACCTGCACATTCCCGGAACCATTAGCCTGGCATTCCGGTTGCGTCGAACTGGACCACAATGCTTTCACATTGGCCGGTACAGCGGTGGTTCCCCCTCCAGAGGTAAAGATCGGCTGACCCGTTACTTTGTCAAATGCCTGAATGTACTGGGCGTCGACCCACTCCAGAACTTGTGCATTTTCGCCGCTCACCGTGGGGCCCACCGCAATATTGGCATCGAAGTTGGGACCCGCCCCATTGTCGTAGAACTGATACTTGGTGCCGACATTTTGCTGGGCATCAATGCCCCCGATCTGGTCTCCACTCCAGGACCCTGCCGTGCACGAGGAGGAGGAGCAGATCGGATAAGGGCTGGTCGTGCTGAACTCCGCGACCTGTGCGACGGTGTAGGGACCCGTAATTGTGCCGACCTGGCAATCACCAGAGCACTGCGACTTTCCTAATGCCGGAGTAGCCAGCAACACGACCACCAGAGCCCAATTTCTGAAGTGCATGACTTTTCCTCGATTAACTTTGGGATATTACTTCCGACAGCCACATCCTGATGCCCACCTGGAGAAAATGGAGCAATCTCAGACCATCGCCACTTGCCTGTTGTTGTTTGTTTGCGATGACGTACGCCGGGCCTAGGGACCCGTAGTGACGTAATCCTGTGCACATATGGGAAAGAAAAAAATGCGAGGACTCGCGCCCCGCTGTGAAAACACTTTCGCCTGCACCGCACGAGCGCTCTTCTAGTTCTCCCCCGATCCATCCAGAAAGATGTTGTGGGGGCTGCCGGGGGCATTGTCCGTGATCATCACACTGGCAGACTGCGGCCCAACACTTGAAGGCGTGAAGGTAACTGTGATCACGCACTTCGCACCCGGAGCTACAGAAGTGCAGGTGTTGGTTTGGCTAAACTCGGACGGGTTGGTTCCCGTGATCGTCACATTGCTGATATTCAAAGTAGAATTGCCACTGTTGTACACGGCAATCGGTTCCTTGGCGGAGTTGCCCAGCACCGCAGTTTTGAATGTCCAGCACGGGTTGCCCAAGGAAACGCCAGGACCCGAGGTAGAGCCCAGTAGTCCAAATACATCCAGTTCGTTCTGTGTTCCAACGTAAACTCGGCCGTTGGCGATGGTCGGAACTGCGAACTTGTTCGCGCAACCTCCCTGGTCTCGAGGCACGCCATGCGAAAGCACTGATTCACTCTCATAGAGCACGTTAGAGAGGTTGGTGGCATCAAAGGCATAAAGGTTGGACAATCCCATGCCCGGTAAAATTCCGAGGGCATCTGGACGCTCTACCGTCCAAAGGATGCCGTCCGAGGTGCCATTGGCAGAAATGGAAGGTGTAGTTCCAATCGGGAAAATATTCGCGCTTTGTGAAACCGGGGAGGTCGAAAGCAGGCCGTCCGTCATGGTGAACATCTTCAGATAATCGCCGTGGCCGCCATTTTTGGCGGTTCCGCCGTAATACACGTATGTAGAGTCAGCACCCTGCCAATACGCGGGACTGCTCCAATAGCCACCAGGCGCTGTATCGACTTCCTGTACGTCCTGATCCTGCGTCGCGTTGTATCCGCCCAGATCGTCTACATTCAGAAGGTAAATAGGACTCAAGGCAGGATCCGTATCACAGGGGAGCCCGCCCTTGCCGGAAATCAGCAGCTCATTGGGCGCGTTGCCGGGCTGGGTGGGCAAGAGCATCGGGCCGCCCGACCCCAGATCCATATCGTTGACCGCCCGACAGCTCTGATCGAGGGGAGTGAAATAATCGAGGACATTCAGATCGGCATCGAATCTCACCAGGCTATCGCCGTAATCGGTTCCACCGGTATTTACATCGAAGGTCCCGTCTGACACCGCTACGTAAATATCTCCGCCAGCATCCGCCGCGATCCCGTTCCCACTGAACCAAACGCCACCTCCCCTGGCATCTGGGGTGGTGCTGAGAATTCTCTGTCGCTTCAAAGTCGTGGCGTTATAGGCCATGACCCATCCATGCCAGACTCCGGCCCAGCCAATGTAGACATTGCCATTTGCCAAGAGCAATGCCGCACGCTGTATGGCGATGTTGACCGGAAAAGTGACGACGCCGTTCTTGCTGTCATACCCAGTCCCTGGTACGGATCCAGCGATGTTAACCGGGCCTCCGAACTTCTCCGCTCCCGTCGTGATGTCGAGCGCGTGGAGGGTCTGATAGAACTTGCCATTGTTCTCTGTGCGTGAAACCAAATACATCGTGTTGGTGGTCGGGTTGATCACCGGTGTGGAGAGGATGCCGGTATAGGGGTAAACGCTGCAGTACGGGTTCGGAGTACCGCTGCGAGTGCACGTTATCGGCGTGATTCCCGCCGCGGGATTGATGAAGCTCACCTGCCAAAGCGCTGTGGGGGTGAGTCCCTCCGCATCGAACGCGTATACGCTGTCATTTTGGGTGACGACGTAAACCACATCGTGAGTGCTTCCCGAGATGGTTACATTGGGAACATAAAGTGGCTGGGCGTAGATTTGACCATCCACCGAATAGGAGAACACCTTGCCAAATGTACTCGAGATTACATTCTGCGGAGTAAGAATTGTCTCGGCCAGATTCTGGCCCGTTCGACCATTATCATTGTGCTGAGTGAAAACGCCGGTGAAGGTTTGTGCCCCAGCAAGTGGGAGGCCAGCAATGGTCAATATGAACGACAACCCAAATTTGGCGAACGCGCGGTACATGCTCTGAATCATGTGTCCTCCCAAGCACGACAAAAGACGAAATCGCTTGATGCTATTTCGCCGCCGGAACCATGTCAAGATGCAAGAACTTGCAACTATCTGCGGAGATGTGCCTTCAGTATGCGCGAGGAATTTCGCAACTCAAGCGTGTATCTTAGTATCCTGAGGTCGAAAGCAAACTGCTTCACTACTGACCCCAAGGAGTCCTCGAAATGCGACATCTGCCTATAGTCTGCTTGCTGGTTGCGAGCTCGGTACTGTGGCAACAGGAACCCACACACGCGACGCCAGATTTACAGGCTGAGTCTCAGGCTCCAGCTTCCCAAGACGAAGATGACCAACAGGCCCTTCCTGACTCGGCTTCCAAGGTTGCACCCGACGCAGCCATCATCACCATCAAAGGACTTTGCGCTCCGCCATTACCGTCGCCCACGGAGAATCTTCATCCAACGTGTCAAACCCAAGTTTCGCGGGCGCAGTTCGAGAAGCTAGCTGATGCTGTTCTCACAAACAAGCGGGCATCTAGCCAGCGCGAACTTGCCAGGGGATATCCCAACTTGCTCGCCATGGCGCAGGCGGCCGAGACCCTTGGACTGGAAAAGAGCCCGCGGTTCCAGCAACGACTCGCGTTTGCCCGCCTCCAGATACTTTCCCACGAGCTTGTACACAAGATCGAGGAAGATTCCGCGAACATCTCGCAAAAGGAGATCGAGGACTACTATCACAATCACTCGGCCGAGTTTGAGAGCGCTACCCTTGAAAGAATCTACATTCCGAACCGCAAGAGTGTGGTTGCTGCTGCTGGCGAAAAAGCCACACCCGAAGCGCAACGGAGGGACTCCGAGGCCGAAATGAATCAAGTTGCTGAGAAGTTGCGAGCAAGAGCCGTTGCGGGTGAAAGTTTTCTCACCCTACAGAAGGAAGCCTATACGGCGGCTGGAATGCTAGACGTTCCACCCAATTCCAGTCTTGGCCAGTTGTCGCCAAATGGCCTTCCTCCGGGCCACGCTTTTGCGTTCGACCTGAAAATCGGCGAAGTTTCCCAAGTTTTCAGCGATCGAACCGGCCATTACATCTACAAGCTTGACAGCAAACAGTCGGGGCCCTCTCAAGAGACTAACAAAGAGATCCTCAGGATACTCAGAATACAGCGCAGGGACAAAGCCATCCAAGCGATCCAACAACCCATCATGTCAGAACTCAACCCGGCTTACTTCGGACCAGCGGACAAGCACAGTCGCGCCGACGATCCTAAATCCAAGTGAGCCTCGCGAGTTCACTACTCTGAAATGCACGGGGAAGGAACAGGGGAAGGAGCTCAAAGGTTATTCCTTCCCCAAGTCCCACGCAGGCTGGAACCACAAGATGCCAACCCTGGACACAACGTCTACTGATCCACTACCTGGCTCAACCAGGCCGACATGCTGGTGATAAAATCCAAATCGCCTTCGTACACTGCTCTGACCTTGGTTGTGCCCACTGCCAGAGTCGAAGTGGTAAAGGTCGCCACGCCACCAGTCATTGGTGACTGCCCCAGCGGCTCAAACACGACCGCCTCTCCATTCGGTGGTGCCGGAGTAACCGTTGCCGTAAAGGTCACGGCTTGGCCCGAGGTGGAGGGATTCACTGAAGACGTCAGCGTAGTTGTGGTTGCTGCAGCCGCCGGATTCACTTCGAACACAGTGCCATATCCGTCCGATCCGCCCTGGTAAGTCGTGCCCCAGAGATCGCCCGAGCTGTCGAAAATCAGGCTGGAATCCGGGGTATTTCCGTTCTCGCCGCTGAAAGTAAAGAGGACTTTCGCTTTATAGGTACCGGTGCTGCTTTGATACACCAACTCGTAAACGGTGCCCTCGGTGGTCTTGCTGTTGCCACCAGCGGTCGAAGTACCGTAAATATTCCCCTCCCCGTCAAACACAATGCCACCCAAAGGATAGGCGTTGCCCGTTTCAAAGGCGGCCAGAAGCTTTTCTGTCCATGGCTTGTTCTGCGCAGTTCCGGGGGTCAGCTTGTAGACCGTTCCGTAACCATACTTACCGCCCGAATACGTCGTACCGTAAAGGTTTCCGGAGGTGTCGAACACCAGAGTGCCGTTGGGATTGGAGCCCTGTGTAGCAGCATCGGCAGCAACAAAGCTGTGGAGTGTGAACCTGTTCCACAGTCCTGCGCCCCCCGGCGGCGTCAGTTCGAATACTGACGCATATCCGACGCCGTAGAGGTTGCCGCCCTTTATCGCCAACCCGGCGTAGGTGGCACTGATATTTGCGATCACCTGCTCCGTCCAGGTGGAACCGGACGGGCTCAGCTCAAAGACGGTCCCATTGCCGCCGTTGGGACCGGCACCGCCTGCGTAGGTTACGCCGTAGAGATTGCCCGCCGTATCCATGACCAGGCCGTTTACTGGATTGGCGCCATCCGGGCTGCTGGCAAAGCTGTGCAGGACGGTCTCCGTGTAGCTCTCGCCCGAGGGGCTGAGTTCGAATACCGTGCCGAATCCATTCGCACCACCTCCGTAGGTTGTTCCGTAAATGTTTCCCTCGCTGTCAAATATCACGTTAGAGTAAGTTGGATTCTGTCCGTCCGCGCAGCTCTTTTCAGAACAGAAACTGTAGAGCACGGTCTCTGTCCAGCCTCCGCTGCCGTTCGACGAAAGCTCAAATACCGTTCCATATCCCAGCCCACCACTGTAAGTCGTCCCATAGAAGTTACCATCATGCAAAATGAGGCTGGATCCGGGATTGGCGCCATCGGGGTTGCCAGTGAAGTTGTGGGGCACAGCTTCAGTAGCCTGGGCTGGGCGAGCTGCAATCAGCAGTACTGCCGAAAGCAATGTCAAAGCGCCGCGGATGGCTACCGCTGCCAGTTTTGGCGGCCGGCATCTTGGCCCTACGTCAGAAATGTTCAAGCTGCCTTTCGTTATACTGTTTGTCTTTGCTGAATGCATGCTGCTCTCCTTGTACTTCATGGTTTTGTTGTAATCCTCGTGCCGTTCAGTTTTGGGGAAGGGCTGTTCCTGCGAAGCCATTAGCGCGAGGCATGTTTCAAAGCAGGCGCCTCGCGGCCGCCCAAGATGCACGGCTGGCATTGCACTCCGACAACCTACGCGTCAGTGTGAAATACTTGCTTGCGAGCAATCTTTCCTGTCCACGATCGCTGGCGTGATGCCGTGATCGCCCTCGTGAGGAGATCTGTATGCGTCTTTCTGTGAAACAAGCTCTCAAACCCACTCTTCTTTTCGCTCTGGCCTTTCTTTTGGCGATTCCTGCGGAGGCACAAGCCGCTCGCAACCATGCTTCGGCCTCGACACAAACTGCCGACAGGACCAGTATTTCGACTCTGTCACCCTCCAGCTTTGGATTTCAGTGCGGGACCGGAAAGCCTACCAATTGTCCGAATATGACTTGGCCGACCACAATCGCCCAACCGGGGATGATTCGACTGTGGGACTCTCAAGTGCAGTGGCACCTTCTGAATCCTGGTCCCGAAGTCTACAACTGGAGAATTCTCGACGGATACCTAGATGCAATCGCCGCCCACCAACCGCGCCGCGCCATGTACACGTTCGGCTATACGCCTTGCTGGGCCACGAAAGGAGAATGCAACCGCTCTTGGGGCTCGGCATTCCCGCCCGACGATCTGACTCCAAGCGGCAGTCCTTCCTTCAATACATTTGTCGCCGCACTACTGAGCCATTGCTCGCCAACCGGACACTGCGTCAAGGACGCAATCAAATATTGGGAACTCTGGAACGAAGCCAATGCCCCTAATTATTGGAAGGGCACGGTCCCGCAACTTTATCAGCTCATGGCGCCTGCGGTTGCAATGGTTCGGAGCAAGGTGCCGGGCGCCTTCATTCTCACTCCTCCAGCCAACCGGGGGGATACGGACTGGATGCGAAATTGGCTGACTCTGGAAAATAAGAACGGACGGCTTTGCGACATATTTTCCTTCCATCTCTACTTGCAAAACGTTTCCCCCGAACCGCGTTTCGGGATGATTCAACAAATGGTTAATCTGAAAAATAGCACCGCTGGCTGGGGCGACGCGCCGTGGATGAATACTGAAACCAGCTTTGATGCGGCTACCTTCGTCTGCAGCCGCAAATATCCTCCGGACGATTGTTTGGGCCAGATGGTACGTTGGCATTTACTCCACTTCGCTTACGGAGCCGAGCATCTGAGCTGGTTTTATTTCAACACCACGATAGGCCATAACCCGGACTACAGTGCCGCTTACCATCAAATGATGGAATGGCTGGTTGGTGGTCACTTCACTGGTCCGTGCTCTTCCACCGGCAACATTTATACATGCCCATTTATCCGAGCGAACGGTCATCTTGCGATGTTCGTGTGGAACCCAAGCGGCGACAATTCCTACACTCCAGTTGCTCAGTATGCGGATTACAAAACCCTGAGCGGTGGCACAACGGCCATATCCCCAGGGAGGCCGCTAACGGTTGGGGTAAAGCCCATCATGCTGGAGGCTGCGAACTGACTAACTTAGGCGAACTGACCAACCCACGTCTTTCGTGCCACCGGCGATAGAGAAAGCCATTGGTCACAGGCGTCAGAGAATATTGGGAGATGGCTTTGAATAATGATTCGAGCTGGTCCCACTCGCCGTTCTGATCAATTTCCCAGCTGTGGAAGTAGAGGTGTGCCATACCGCCATTCCGCGAGACATCCTCCAGTGCGCAGATGAACTGCGCGGCCCAGGGTACTCGCGCTTTGAACGTCGTGACGTACCTGTAAGCCCCCGCAAAGTTATATTCCAAGAGGCAATGTCGAACTTGAACATACGCGGGGTAAGTATTAGCGTACGTGCTGATGTCCCAGGAAAAAGGGTTCTTGGGATAATCATTGAGAAAGTACCTGCAGGTTCGTGCGGCGAGAAAACCGGCTCTTTCTACGTGCTTTTCGATGCGGCAGTTAAATTTACCGCCCGGGTAGCAGAACGCGATTACCTCGTGCCCGAGTGTATCCTCAGAGAACTTCTTGCCGTCAACTATCTCTCGCACGGCTCTTTCATCCGACATCAAGGTCAAGCGAATATGGCTCAGCGTGTGGCTGCCGACCTCGAAATGTCGGTCGATGTCTCGAATCTGGGCGGGGTTCATCACGACCCGCTCGTGATTAGCGCCCGGAATATAAAAGGTCGCTGTCAGACCATATTTATGCAGCAGATCGACCGTGCGTAGATCCGTGGGGTGTCCGTCATCTACGCTGATGGTTACGTACTTTTCTTTGGCCGTCTCAGCGCCCGGTTTCCCCGGTTTTGGGTTGTTCATATAAATTCCCGTGAGCTTGCCGATCTACTCATTGCATGCGCGTTTGAGAGCTGATTCCGAGGCCGCCGCAGTTCTTGGCACTTCGACTTCGCGGTTATAAAACCTGAATGCGAGATACGGCATCTTGAACATCCTCGCGGTTCGCCGGAGCCTTTGCCTTGGCTCTGAAAGAAATCGAAACAGCCATTCTGCGCCAACCTTTTGAATCCATTTCGGTGCACGTCTCTTTCTCCCGGAAACAAAGTCCAAAGTCCCGCCAAGACCGTAAGCGCACTGCACTCCAAACCGGAAAAGGCGATCCGCGTTGTGTGAGATCCACATCTCTTGCTTGACCGGACCGAAACAGACAACGAGATGGGCAGGGCGAAAACTTGCGATTCTGCTAAGGATATCCTCGTTCCATTCCTGCTCCTGGATGTTCGAGCAGAACGAAGGGGAGTATCCCTCTACAATCAAACCACAGCAGCGTGCCTTTAATGCTTCGATCGCACCATGATTGGAGCGTACATCCGCGCCAAGCAAGAAAACGCGTTCTCTCCGTCTCGTTGCGTAAGCTGCCAGGTTGTAAATGAAATCGGAGCCGGACAATTTCTTTAAGCCCCGTCCTGGGTAGAGAAGCGAACACAAGAAGTGAAGAATCCGCCCATCGATTGTGTTGACAGTGCGCTTCAGAATCGCCTCGTACGCCGCATTTTCGTGTGCATAAACGAAGATTTCACTATTGACGGTGACAATGTGCTTCAGCTCATAGCTACTTACAAATAGCTCATCGACATCGACGGATTGCAGTAGTACCTTTCCAAGGCGTACCGCCAACATTCCCTTGAAGGGATGCGAATGAGCCAGCGGAGCGATGCCTTGGTTATACATAATCAAGAAAGGTGAGAGTCAATCGTGACGCGCATTTCCAATAAAATGAGACAAGTGGTGTCTGAATCCGAAGATGGACCGTAAATATCCCCTGGGCCGGGGTTTGTGGTTGCTAGTCCTCCCAAAGGAATCTTTTCGCAACCGAATTAGAAACCAAAAGCAAGTGTCTGGCGGGCATGCGGATTCCCGGATCTGTTAAGATTCTGCTGCTTTCCCCGCAAAGCTGGAATCTCCCGCGTATTAGATATCGTGGCTCAGTTATATGGGGAGGGGGTGCTCCAATGCATCCTCGACGTCTTGATCACGTCATCGAAAATGGCGCGGAGCGCCGGGTATCGCAGCCGAGAATCGTACTTGCTTTCGACGAGAGCTCTAGCCTTGCGCCCCATGCTGTCGATCTGGTCTGGCCGGTCATAAAGCCAGCGAATTTTCGCCGCTAAATCGTTGGCATCTTGTGGCCGGAACAATAATCCCGTCTCCTGGGGGTGAACGATAAATGGCAGGGAGCCGCTCGCGGAGGCAACCACCGGCTTCCCGCTGGCGTATGCCTCCAGCACAACCACGCCAAACGTTTCATAGAAATGAGATGGAACGATGGTGAACATGCTGTTTCGAACGTATTCTAGCTTTTCCTTGCCACTCTTGAATCCAACCATCTCCACGTTTGATAGCTGGTGGCTAGTGACAAAGTCGCGCAACTCCTCTTCAGCGGCGCCGGTTCCAACAAACTTAAAAGGAATGTGCGGCAGTTGCGCGAATGCCTTCACAGCGGTCAAAGCGCCCTTATCACGGTACAACCCGCCCAAATACAGAACGTATTGACCGCCGCTGAATTGTGGTGTGTAGGTAGATGTATCGATCGAGTTCGGGCAGACATAAAGTTTGTCTTCCGGTACCTCACACTGCAGTAGCAGGTCCCTGGTAAACTCCGTCAGGCATATGTAGCCTCCTATTTTGCGCGATAGCCCGAGCTTGCGATTCAGATAAAGCGACGAGGCGTAGAGTGCGCTGTATGCGGCATTCCCTCGCACACAGCGCTGACGCACTGCCGACCAGTAGTTTCCCAACTTACAGGACTCACAGATACGATCGTTAATGTAAAAACGAGAATTTGGGCAGAACAGTCGGTAATCGTGCATGATATGCACTGCGGGAACTCGAAGCCGATAAAGAACGTCGAAGAGCGACGGCGAGATCAAAGGAAAAATATTGTGTACATATGCAACGTCCGGGCGGGAACGCTCCACCAGGTCGGTGATCTCGCGGACCGTACGCCGAGAATATAGGGCGCCCACGCCAAGTCGCACCTTTTCCGAGTGGGCAGCAGATTCAATTTCGCCGCTATGTCGCGTATAAGTGATCACATCCCCATGCTGGGCAAGCAGCTCTTCGTCTGCTGCAAACACAGCATCTGATCCCCCATACTGCTGAAATTTATTATGTACGCATAGAATACGCATATGGCAGATTCAAACTCAAGCGGGTCCGGGCCGATGGATTTGTCGTATCCCTGTGCAGCGTGATTACAGCTAGTTTCATTACCGGGATACGAGCCTGGCGCTTGTCTTAGAGAGATCCTTTCTAGAGAGATTGGAGAGTCTGATGGGTAAAGACAAAGCTCCGGTTATGTATCTTGTCGATTGGGGAGATATTGCTGCCTTTTCTTTTTCTTCGGCGCCGGCTCGTCAATGAAGACGCGATTGTGATATTTGGCAAAGGCCAGACTGCGGTATTTGACTAAGCGATACAATTGCCAGACCCACATCGGCAGAATCGAAAATGCGACCGTCGGCGCAGCGTCCTTGAGTCGCAATAGGGAAAACAATAAGGAGTCGGTCAATCGCTCCCACCTGCCCGGCGTTGTTTCGTGAGCATTCGATAGGTATCGACACAAGAGCCACTTCTCGCCCATTTGCGATTTCCAGAGCGTCTCGTATCGCCGAATTTTGCTTTCGATCCGAGGGGAGAGCGTCTTCTTGCCCTCGCGGGACGCCACGATTTGTGTGCCCTTGACCATGGAGTGGTGAGCACCACCGAATACTGCAGATCGATCTGCTCCTTCCAGACTCGTGACTTCCGGAACGAACGGTACCTCCAGGAATTCGCAGATGCCACGCATCGTCTTCGGCGTGTCCCCAACTAGCTCCTTGTAATGGATCTGATGAACGGGAACCCCCAGTAATACGAGCGCGTCGCATTGCTTTTTCATCATTTCGCACGCCAATATTGCGCGGTGGATCATACCGGACCCCGCGAACCAGCGTGAATGAGCTGCGGCGTCTACCACGCTGCGGCAAATCTCCTCAGGATCGCGCCAGATGACGACGAACCGGGCGCGCGGAAAGTCACCAGCCAACTGCTCGAGACGGTCACAATAGGAGGGCGACTTGCACCCCCAGATCCTTGCGCCTTTCTTCCGGCAGTACTCGCGGCCAGCTGCCTCGGCAGCCTCGGCGAGAGATTTGATAGATGCTGGGAACCGAGACGGGTCTAGGCCGTGCCGGCTCACGCCCGCGTTCCAGTACTCCCATCTTCGCAGCCAGTTCTTTCGGCTGTAGCGAATATGAAACATCGGCCGTAGCACCGGCAGATCGCCCTCATAGAACAGCCCTAAGTCCGGGTGCCGGTTTAGAAGCGCGTACAGCAGAGACGTACCAGAGCGCCACACGCCGGTCACAAAGAGCGGGCCTGAGACAGGCCGCAGCGCCTGCTCATGATCGAGACCCACCCTACCTCCGTTTGTATTGTCGCTCAGCTTCATTTCCATCTATCAGTGTTTATCTTCCTATAAGTGTTGATGGTCGGCGTTCCGCGGCAAGGGGTCGCCGGAGGTCACCGGTTTTGTCTTCACGCCGTGTATGGCGTTGTTCGCTGAGGACGCGGGAGTAACTCAAGGAGTTTGTTGCTGACCAGGATAAGGGAAAGAAGGAGCATAAAGGGAACCGTCGGTTTTCCCCCAAAACTCGAATTAAAAAAGCCATTGATCAGTAGGAAAGCATAGAGGGCAAGACATCCCGCACCGACCTCGTAGATGCGATCAGTGGGAGATGCCCGGCGAAGAACGCGATAAAGGTTCCACGGAATAACAATTAGGATGGCCAGCATCACCGCGAATCCAATCACGCCACTGTTGTACAACGCTTCCAACAAACCATTGTGTACGTGTGGAGCTTGCCATTCTACCGCGTTGATCTGGATCGATATAAATTCCGAGGCCAGGTAGCCATGACCCAAAATCGGTTTCTGTTCGATCGCAGGGATCACGGCGTTCCACAAAGTGGTTCGTCCGGAGAACGATCCCGCACCCTGGCGCTCCTGGTACAAACGAAAATAATCGCCCAGCGGCGTGCTAAGTGCCAGTATGGCGACCAACACTCCGGTCGTCGCAATATAACTAACTGCCGGGCCAAATTTCCTGCAGACAAGAAAATACAGTCCTCCTGCAAAGATGGCAGCCAGAATTCCAGTTTTGCTTCCGGCCAGGATCATAATCGCGCAGGCCACAATGCCGAGCAGGATCGCTGATTTGTGCAGTCCTTCATCTTTTCGCTTGGAAAAAAGAGTCAGCGCCAGCAACAGAACGGCTCCAGCATTGGGAGAAAGCGCATTTGGCGAAACGACCGTGCTCATCCGGCCTTCCTCGTCGAACATCTGACCGCGCCAGATTGCGATGATTACAGGCTCGATTATGATGATCAAGAATGCAAAGGTTGAAAAGCGAAGAAAAGATATCGTATCCCGAAAGTCGTGGATCCGAATCGAGCACAGCACTAGTATGAGAACGGTAAGGCTAAGTTTAAAAGCCCACACCAGCCCGAAAGATGGCCTCGGTGCGTAAAGGCTGCAGGCCACGCATAGCAGCGCAAATAGTGTGTTCCACTTGTAGTCTCCTGCGAACAGCCGGCCGAAGTACCCTCGTACCCGAGCTGAACAAACCAGCACTGCCAGAAGAAACAAGAGCCAGCTCACCACCTCGCCATACACGGCCGTAGGGAACTTTCCCTGATAGGCATCGACACCGGCATACATGTCTCCTTCACGAAAGAAAGTGCACTCGGAGATCAGAATCAGCCACCACATGACAAAAGCCGGCTTTGGCTGGTCCCGAGGAAAATAGAATCCGAGGATCAAGACGACGCCTACTGCCATTACTCGCAGCGACTCCCAGATCCATTCAGCCCGGACTCCACGTAGCAGAGTGAATGTGCACACTGCTACCACTCCCACGATCAGCACAGTCGAGACAGTCCTGCCTCCACTGAAACCCAAAGGGGATTCAACGACTCGGGCCCGCGCTCCGGGCTCCGGACGGACACTCATCCTCGCGCTGTTCGACCACATACTGTCTTTTTCTGCCATAGCTCTGTGCATTATCAGCGGAAACGTTCTCGTGTACCTAGATTACTGGCGTTCTGAAAATCAGACGAGCACGTTGTGTTGTTGTAAATCTATCGGATGCTCTCTTTTGTTGCGCTGACCTGGTTCGCCATGATCGAATCTCCTCCCGTTTCCAGGTTAAGCTGAGATGAAAGCGGGTAGCCCAGACGCAACAGCGCGCTGCCGGCGTGCTCTTCGATCAATCGCACTTGCGCCGGCGACAGCTTCGAAACCCAGCCTCGGACCGCACCGTCGCGCACGAAACGACCTTTGATTGATGCCCTGACCGGTTCCCTGTTTTCCTTTTCCCGCATGTTTTGTATCGAATTGTTCGCCACAGCAAGCCTGATTTTCTCCTGATGCACATCCACCCCGAGAAATTCTGCCATTCGGGCAAACCAAAATACCGGGTCCTGCCGTAGATCTTCAAAGCGCACAAGCAGCAGGTTTTCGGTTCCACCAATCGGCGAGTCCAGCCAGCAAGAAACGTGCCGCTGCCAGGGGCCGTAGCCGTAGGCGCTTCCACAGGTGAAGAGAAAAGTCGATATGAATTGATCCAGATCGCCGCGGAAGTAGTCGAGCGCACTCAAGAACGCGAATTCTGATAACAATACATCGCGTGCATCTCGCACCACATAGATCGCTCGACGGTAGTCCTTTCGGTACTGTTCGTGCGTGGAGACCAGGCGGCCGCCCCCGGGTAGCAAGCGCAAAGCCTTAGTATGCTGGCCGACTCCGGTCATCAATTGATTAACCGACTTGAATCCAGCATGCATCCCGGAGAGCATCTCGAACAATACGAAGCGTGTCCAGGTAATCCCCGACTTGGGATAAGAGCCTAGGAATATATCCGTGGGGGACAAATTGCGGTGTTGCAGCCAGACCAGAGGCGCTCTCAACCTGGTTTTCGCGAACTTTCGACGCAACTGGCGATAAGCGGAAGTCGGCTTTTTCTGCTTCACGCCCGTGTTGTTCTGGGCCTTGACGGCGCCGTGATTCTGTTCTGTCATTACGGTCCCCTGGGGTTTTGTCTTGCAGATTCGATGGTTAAACTCTTGCGTTCTGTCACGAAACAAGAGAAATTCGCAGTTTGCGCCTTCGCGATAGAAACGCGGCCTGCATTACGTTTTGTCGGGTACCCCCGGTGTCATTGTCAGGGGAGCCTGGCCTGTCGCCGCAAACCAATTAGACCGTGATGCATGATCAGCCGAACCATGGGTTGAGAGCTTGCGTCGCAACACCCAGAGCAGGGCCACCAGCGAGAATATATCGGCCATGTTGCTGCCCCAAATGGCGCCTTTCAGACCGAAGGCCCAAGTTGCAGGCACTCCAATCAGCAGAGATGCAACGGTCGCTAATCCCAACGCCACAAAAACAGAGGCCGGCGATTGCATCGCTCGCAATGCAACGGAGGGTCCGAAAGTTCCGCTCCAGAAGATTTGTCCGAACGCTAATGCAGGCAAAAGATAAGCTACTTCCATGTAGCGGCCTGAGTAAAGAAGGTGGAATACCGGCTTATGCAGGGGAATGATAACGGCCCAATAGGCAATCGCCAAGCCCACCGACAGCAACGTCAGTCTTGTTCCCAAAATGCGAGCGCCAGCCTTACCCTGTTGTTCCATCACCCTGGCGGCATAGGGCAGAAAGAGCATGATCAGCGCACCCTTGGTCTGCTCAAATGGCATGGTCAGATTCATCAGTGCCTTGAGCTGACCGGACTCCCCCATACCCTTAAAACTGCTGAGCAAGGGGAAGTAGATGTAGGAGGGAAGCCAGCCTGCAACGCAGCCTGCCAGGGCCCAGCGTCCGTAACGCCAATGGCGGCGCCAAGCCTCACGGAAAGCAGGCGCCGGTCCACTGCCGCTCAGGCCGGAGCGCAACCCGAACATCAAAACCACTCCGGTCACCAGCGCGCCTCCGCCAATGAGCAGGAACGCGACGAACGGCGAGAGCAGCGCGTGTTGATAGACGACATACAGACCCGCAAGGACCACAGTCGCATAGATGAAGGCGCCGATGGCTGCCGGGGCTGGCGAAAGCTCCACGTAGAAGGTACGGCGGGCCAGCGCAAACAACAGAAGGCAGGGTGAAGCAACCGCAACGCCCGCGAGCGCGCCGGCTATCGCTGCTCCTGGGTCAAGATGATGAGCGACAGCCCACGCGATCACCAGCGCTGAGCAAATCGCGATCGAGAAAGCCACGTAAATCGAAACCAGCGATCGCAGGTAGCCGCGCAGGTTGCTGCGGAAAATTGAGCCGCCAAAAACTCCCATCGGCTCAAGCAGCAGGGACTGATAAACCAGCGACAGCATGACGTAAATGCCGAACGCCACGGCATACGCTCCGTACTGATCTTCCGTCAGCCAACGCGCCAGCAGGACGCTGATCACGAAATTGGAACCGGAAATAAGTCCCTGGTCCAAAATCGCCAGCCCGCCTTTGCGTGCCCAAGGGAAGAGCCTGCCCGTCAAAGAGCGAAGGTTCCAAGCGGAGCTCCCGCTGCGCTTCGGTGGGAGCGCATTCCCGGATGAACTAGCCTGCTCTTCCGTGGAATTGGCTTTGGCGCTGGCTTCCAGTCTTTCTGTACTTGTGTTCATCTTTCTACCTGTCGCCGGCCATTTTCACTGCGGTCGATGCCAGAGTTTCCCTTCCCCGCGAGAACCTCTGTCTCGCCAAGACTGGCGCAGTCAATGCAGCCCTTCAAATATTCAGCCAGACGGCCGACGTGCGGCTCGCGCAAGATATCCATGTGAGCGCCGGGAATTTCAATGGTTTCGAGGGCGCCGACCAGCTCTCCCCACTTGGCATAAGGGTCTTCCAAAACGCGCCACGTATGACCGGCTCGCAGCAAGGTAACCTTTCCACTGTAAGGCCTCAATCGGTACTGTTCAGCGGCGCGAGCATTGGTACGCATCACCTTTTTCAGGGCCTCAGGTAAGCGCCAAGCGCGAATTGTGCGGCGAACTTTCTTGCGTAAAACCTCCGGCATCCGCCGTAGTTGCACCTGAGTAGGATGGCGCAGCAGGTGCAGCAACGATTTGTTAGCCGGCTTCGGATTGCTCGCGTAAGTGTCAAACAACGCGAGCAGGCTGAGTTCCTCTCCACGGGCGAGAAGCTGGCATGCCATTTCGTACGCCACTAGCCCGCCTAACGAAAACCCGCCCAGATGGTACGGGCCCTTGGCTTGGACTGTGCGGATCTCATCGAGGTAGTGTGCGGCCATGTCTTCAATGCGCGTATGGCAGGCTTGTTTCCCGCCCAATCCTTGGGACTGCAATCCGTAAAACCGATAATCGGGCTTCATATGCCGGGCTAATTCGTGGAAGCCGACTACGTTTCCGCCGACTCCGTGCACACAGAAGAATGGCGGTTTCGACCCTTCCGGCTGCATAGCCACTAATGAAGACCAGTGGTGCGACCAGCCATCCCGCAGCACTGCCGCCAGCTGCTCAACCGTTGGCGCTTGCAGGAGTACAGCCAGGGGAAGCGTTTTGCCATAGACTTGCTTAACGCGGTGCATCAGCCTAGCAGCTAGCAACGAATGACCGCCCAAGTCGAAGAAATTGTCTCGGATACCGATCCGTTTTCGTCCGAGTAGCTCTTCCCAGATCTGTATCAATTGCGCCTGCAGCGGGTCTTCCACAGTTGCTGCGTGGGTGGTCTCCAACAGCGAATCGAACTTCGCCATAGGTAACGCTCGACGGTTGATCTTGCCGTTCGGCGTCAGCGGCATGGACTGCAGGAATATAAACTCCGAAGGCACCATGTATTCCGGCAGTCGCTTTTGCACATGCCGTCGTAGTTCGCTCTCGGATGCAGCCTCGGGTTGGCTGCGGACCACGTAACCCACCAGCCGCTTGTTGCCCGGCGGATCCTCACGCAGAACGACAGCGGCTTCATGCACCGCGGGGTGCTGGATGAGAACGGACTCGATCTCTCCCGGCTCGACTCGAAAGCCGCGTATCTTGACCTGGTCATCGCGACGGCCCAAGAACTCGATATCACCGCTCGGCAAATACCGCGCCAAGTCACCCGTTTTGTACAGGCGAGCCGAAGGAACATCGCTGAAGATGTCCGGGATAAATTTCTCTTCCGTCAATTGCGGCAGGTTAAGGTATCCCTGTGCTACCCCGGCGCCTCCGATGTGCAACTCGCCGGGTACCCCGATGGGTACGGGGTTCAAATGCGGATCCAGCAGATATACCCGGGCATTGGCAACTGGACGGCCGATAGGAAGCACACCGGGCAGGTCGTCGCCGGGCCGTGACCTCGGTTCATACGTGGTAGCGACGACGCTGGCTTCCGCCGGGCCGTAGGTGTTGATCCAACGCACTTGGTTACCAACGAGCTTATGCCAAGTGGAATACGCTTCCGGAGACGCTTTTTCTCCGCCGACAATCACAAGCCGTAGTCCGGGTGGAACCTTTTCTGATAAGCCAGGCAGGGCATATACCCACTCGTGCCAATATGCCGTTGGAAGATCCATCACGGTGATATGCTGGTTGGCCACCCAACCCAGGAGCTCACTCGGTTCCAGGGATACATCCTCGGTGCGAAAAACCAGCGTCGCCCCCGCCGCCCACGTCGCGAAGATCTCCTCCACTGCCGCATCGAAACTGATCGAACAGAACTGCAGCATGCGGTCGCCAGGGTGAAGCTCAAACAGCTCCGCCGCCCCGAGCGTGTAGTTAGCCAGCCCCGCGTGCGGTAGCAGGACACCTCGCGGCCTGCCGGTTGAGCCCGACGTGTAGATGACGTAAGCGATATCGCTGGGAATCGAACCGACGCAAGGATTGTTGCGTGGCCCTCCCGCAAGCGTCTGGCGTTCCTGGGAAAGGTGCAGTACTTGAGTGCCGTCGGGAACGGTTGCCTGCAAGAGGCCGCGTTCGGTAAGCACGATGGGGGCCACGACGTCTTCCAACATCAAGTTGAGCCGCTCATTCGGGTACTTGGGGTCAAGCGGTACACAAGTACCTCCTGCCTTAAGCACCCCGAGAAGCGCGACAGCAAGATCTAGTGATCTTTGCAGGCAGATCCCAACGTGCCCGTTCCGGCCGACGCCCCGCTCACGTAAATAATGCGCCAGCTGGTTGGCACGAGCGTTGAGCTCACCGTAACTCAACTGCTCGTGCGCATGGACCACGGCGATCTCATTCGGTAACTTCGCCGCCATCGCCTCGACGAGCTCGTGAAGGCATCTGGCAGGAAAATCGCGCGCCGTATTGTTCCGCTCCACCAGTTGCTCGTGAACTTCGCGATCTGTGAGCATGGGCAGTTCAGCTGATGATCGGTCGATGTCTTCGATCGCTCCTGCGAGCAGCTGCTGCAAGTGGTTCAGCATACGCGATGCTGTGCCACGTTCAAACAAGCCCTGGTTATAGTGCAGTCGGAGGGTTAGCTGGCTGCTGCCTCCAAGCTCAAGATAGAGATCGAGCCCGGTTGCGGGAGTCCCGACAGACACGGAAGGAGAGGCTAATGGTGCTTCGCCCATCCTGGCGGAAAACGCTACCTGGAAAATTGGGTGCCGACTTGGGTCAGGATCGAGTCCCAACTGTCCTGCCAAATCCGGGAGTACAGCTCCCGCCTTCCAACCGGTGCAGATGGCGGCTTCGAGCCGATGCAATAGATGACGGAATGACGGCCGATCGGAGAAGTCAGCCACAACCGGAAGCAGTTGTCCAGTACCACACTCCGTCGCTACCACGAACTTGTCCTGTGCAGTGTAACGATGGAGCAGCACCGTGAACGCTGCCAATCCAGCCGTTGCAACTTCAATGCCCATCTCTCGGCTGAGCCGAAAGAGCCCATCGCTTAACTCCTCCCGAAAACTGCAGGATTCCACGGCCATGGCCGGTCCGAGCACCGCCGGCCGCGGCCAGTCAGTCGGCAATTCCAGCGAGGGCGCCCCTGCAAGATAACCTTCCCAATAATCCGGCGTTCTAGGATCAGGACCGGGACACTCCCTATCCCCCAACTTGGCGTTTGCGATTGGCTCGCAGCTTCTGTCGTTCAAGGTGTTCTCGCGGTGTTTAGTTGATATTGACGCAGAAGAGAAACTCACGCGGCGCCCGATCCTTTCAACACCGCTGGGATCGTCTTAGCCAGAATCTGCAAGTCCAGCCACAACGACCACTTGCGAACGTACTGCAGGTCTAACTCCATCCATTTCTCAAACGGGATGGAATTTCTGCCGTTGACCTGCCAGAGGCAGGTGATGCCGGGACGTACGCTGAAGCGGCAGCGCTGCCAATCCGGGCTGCCCTGCGTGAAAAGTTCATAATCGCGAAGTTGCCAGGGGCGTGGCCCGACCAGGCTCATGTCGCCCTTTAAGACGTTGAAGAACTGCGGTAGTTCGTCAATGCTGGTCTTACGAAGAAATTTGCCCAAGAGAGTTAACCGGGGGTCGTGCTTGATCTTGAACACCGGACCGGAGACTTCATTCAAATGTTCTAGTTGGGCCAGCTTGTTTTCCGCATCCATCACCATGGTACGGAACTTTAGAATCTCAAACACCCGCTTGTTCAGGCCTATGCGTTTCTGAACAAATAATACCGGTCCCGGCGAAGTCAGCTTGATCAAAATGGCGGTCAGCGCCATCACGGGGGCGAGAAACAAAAGCAAAGCAGTGGAGAGGATTATGTCGAGGATTCGCTTGACCAGGATAGGCCATCCATGGGCTGGGCCTGCGTAATGCGTGATGAGAGCCGCGTCATCGAAGTCCTCCGCCACCGGCCGAGATCTCTTGAGATCGAACAGGTCCGAGAGCAGGCGCACGATGATGCCCTGCTGCTCGCACATCTCCGCGATCCTGGTGGCGTGCTCGTGAAACGAGCGAACGGGCAGCGCTATCATTACTTCGTCCACTACGTTGCGCCGCAGGAACGTTGGCAAACCTTCGAAGTCGCACACCAGGCGGAAGCCCGAGGCGCGCAACTCTCCCACGCCGGCCCATTCGTCGTCCGCGAAGCCGGTCAACTGGTATCCCCATTCCGGGCGAAGCGGTACACTCTTGGCGAATTCTACGGCGCGGGCGTTACTGCCCACTATCAGCATGTTGCGATAGTTACGCCCCCGCGAGCGAAAGCGGCGGAGCCAGGTCCGCACCACCAACCTGGTGCCTGCCACGAGCAGCGTGCTGCTCGCCCAGAAAATTTCTACAAACCCAGTGTTCACCATTCGGAACCGCAACACCAGCGCGAACAAAATCAAGATCACGGTGCAGATCGATGTGGCTTTCACAACATCAAACGTCTCAGCTTTGCGGCTGGCATGGCGTTTGGAGCCGTACAACCCCAGCATGTTGAAAACAAAGCGCCACAGCCAAACCAGTAGCACGAAGACCAGAAAGTTCTGCAGCTTGATTTTTAGGGACAGGAAATCAGCAAACGACGGCAGTCCTTCCCGGAACAGTACCGGCAAAGTGGCTGCTCCGAACGAAAGGACCATCAAAGTGATGTCCACCAACTGGAACGCATACACGAAGATCTGGCGTCGAAACTTGCTCATCAGGAAACTCTTTAGGAAAGGCTAAAATGAAGGGAAATTTCGAACTTGCGCTGCGCCCATCAATCTGCCTACAGCTCAGTTCTAAGTTCCTGTAGAACAAATGACAGATCGCCGGCGTACGTACTTGGGCGGGCACCGTGCTTCGCCGGTGCACCCATAGATTCGGGTTGGACTGCTGTTGAGTGGTGACTAGCGGCCATGCTGCTGCGGCAACGCGGAGAATTCCGCGCCCACATGCATTCTCGCTAAGGCGATTGATTTTCTCTTACAGCCGTTTGTAGAGTGCTTCTGGGATGGGAAATGTACGCTGGTTCAGAACCGCACCGAGAGCCCGCACATTCCCAGTTTGAAGTTCTTGCATGGCTTTCCGAGCGGTGTCGCGGCGGGACGAGTTTGCTTTCAACATCAACACGACACCATCGCTGAGACCACCCAGGACGATAGCGTCGTTGCAAACATTCAAGGGCGCGGCATCGATCAGAATGTAATCGAATGCACTACGCAGCTCGGCCAGCCGCGATCGCATCCGCTCCGATCCGAGCATCGTCCGTCCGGCCTCCGCTGCGGAGCCGCAGCTCAGTAGCCAGAGGTTGCGAGACAATCGGTGTACATACTCCCGAATGGGGCCGGATCCGGTCAGCGCATCAGAAAGTCCGTGGTGATTCTCCGATCCGAATTGCTGGTGCAAACCGGGAGAGCGAAGATTACAGTCAACGATGCACACCGATCCACGGGCTTGAGCCGCCAATACTTCCGCGGCGTGGGCACACATCCAGCTGCAGCCAGAACCCGATTCGGTCCCGGAAAAGACCACGCGGCGGGGACCCTGGGGCAGGAGAAACAGGTTTTGCACGAGCTTGGTAATCTCGTCCCTGATCGCACCACTCATCTCCAGAGAAGGTGTGGAGGGAAAGTTCTCTTCGACAACTTCCACGGGTGGAGATGGAGGCGCGGAATACGGTTGTTCCACCTGTGACTCCAGAATTTCACGCATCCTGCCCGCTTCAGACAACAGCTCGAAATTTCTACTCAATGAGTCCTCCAAACATTGTTTTCTGACCTCTCCTGCCAGGGAGCATGGTGCAGACTAATTGGCTAAGTCCTGATCCTTCTTGAATCGTTGAATGATCTCTTTCATGTAAGCAAGAGCATCTTCTGGATTCAAAGGTTCACCGCTTTGAATCTTGAGTGGAGTAGAAGCACTC
>Ga0302325_10006306_pt1 | contig 26703 bp, 31 predicted proteins | sample Palsa_T0_2_FD_201948 | JGI IMG/M metagenome (GOLD analysis project Ga0302325, IMG submission 201948) | Peat permafrost microbial communities from Stordalen Mire near Abisko, Sweden - Palsa_T0_2 | ecosystem: Environmental > Terrestrial > Soil > Palsa > Peat permafrost | place: Sweden: Abisko... | reverse complement strand
ACATTCAATTGACGCAGGTGGAGGCGGCCTTCAAAGACCTCAAGGACGACCTGGCGTTGCGTCCCATCTTTCATCAATTGGAAAAGCGGATTGAGGCGCACATCTTGGTGTCGTTTCTGGCCTATTGTTTGCACGCGCACTTGCGCGCCTGTTTGAAACCGCTGGCGCCGGGCCTGACGCCGCGCAGCGTTCTGGATAAATTTGCGGCCCTGCAAATGCTCGACGTGCATTTCCCGACCACCGACGGTCGGGAACTGATCTTCCGGCGCTACACCCAGCCGGAAAAAGACCAGAAGATGCTCCTGGCGCAACTGAACTGGGAACTGCCGCCGCAATCGCCGCCGCGCATCACGCAGAAAGGACAACTGGTCGAAGAATAACCTTGGTGCAGACCTTTTGAAGCGCTGCCTTCATTTGCAGCGACTTACGGGTTATAACTTGCTCCAGTTGCGAAAGTCGGGTTAGCGTGGGGGGGAGGGTTGCCCCGGGTGGACACTCCATCCTGGGAATCCTGCTTGCCCGCAGAAGACAGAAGTCGCGGAGGGGGGATGAATCCTGTCAAAACTTCCTGCTCCGCGTGCCGTTATTTACGCTGAGTATTCGGCTGGTTTCGCCTACTTTCGCCTACTTTCGGCTAGTTTCGGCTTAACAGTCTGTGAATAGTTCTCTTGATGGAACGTCCAATTCAAAACCGCGCGCGCCTCTTTGGCGCAGCTCTGAATGAAGCAACAATTAACGAACCGCCGTTCAGCGTTTACGCTGATTGAGTTGTTGGTGGTCATGGCGATTATCGCCATTCTGGCCTCCATGCTTCTGCCCTCCTTGAGCAGGGCCAAAACGAGCTCCAACGACGCCAAATGCATGTCCAATCTGCACCAATGCGGCATCGCCCTGAATCTTTATCTGCAAGATTACAACGATCGCCTGTTTTGGGATTCGACGAACGTCTCACTCGACGGCATGGAGTGGTTTGTCTGGGCGGGCCGAACCAACAACAACCACATCGGCGCGGCGCAAGACAATCTATTCAACAAAACAGACCGGCCCTTGAATCATTACGGATTGACCGAAGGGGCGGTGACTTGCCCGATGGACCAGGGGCGCACGGTGGACCAGACCACCTACGATTTGTTCGAGTGGGTGGGCAATTCCTATATCTTCAATTTTGGCGGATTGCCGCCGTTCCCGCCCGGGGATGGTTTGGACGGAGTGTCCGCCAATAGTTTGACAAACGTTGCGCAGACCGTCGTTTTTGGTTGCGGCATTCTAGCCTACCCGACGGACACCAAGGGATGGCACCGCACCAAGCCGGCCGGGAACATCCTTTTTGCCGACACGCACGTCAGTTTTTACCAGGCGACGGCGGCCACCAACTTGATTTGGTGACGCGCCAGGCGCAAGCGGAGTCCTTGCCGTTAATTCTTATCGTCAATTTTAATAATGCGGCGATAGCCCTCAAGCCGGTGTCCATCATTGATCGTGATATCAAAGTCATCACCACGATCAAAGCATTGATGCATGGCCGTCAATACGCGGGTGAGAACGCGCCGGTATTTTTCCCCAGATTTGTGGCGTTCCAAGTCTTCGCCTTCGTTCCATTGGAAATCTGTCAAGGAAAGGAAATAGCCGTTTGGAATGGCGATCACCGCGTCCCGCCGCGGCTGGAGCAAATAAATGGATGGCCGGGGCGTTTTGGCGGCGTATTGCTTGAGAACGCGCGCGAGGCCGAGTTGTTCATTCCACGGGACGTGGTGAGCATGATCCGAAGTCCAAAACCAAAAATAGCGCGCCCCCATGTCGTAAGCCGTCGTCAAAGCCAGCGGAGCGATGGCCGGCTCACATTGGCCGTAAATGGCCGTGCCCCAAAACTTGCCGAACGGACGCGTGCCCCCGCGCATCATGGCGTAATCGAATTTCAATATTTGCAAAGGAGTATGGTCCCATTTCGAGCCGGTGGCAGCGAGGACCTTGGAGTTGAAAGCGGCCACGTTGAAACGGCCTTCATCAACGATGCCGGCCACGCCGCCTTTCATTTCGTAGTAAGCGGATTCAGGATACGAATCCCACGTCGGATAATCGAATTGCATGAGGCGCATGTCGCCAAGATTGACGCCTTGGCTGCGCAACGACGCATCCAGATGCCAGGCGCCGTACGTATCGGCGGACAGAAAATCGGCCCGCGTCCACATCTCAAACAGAGTTGACAAATCGGATGGGTATCTGGCCGCGAGCCGTAGATCGCGGCGGTTTAGAATCAGACTCGCCGGTTCATCCACGAACATCACGTATCCGAGATAATTGGCGCGGTAAAGATCCGCGGGATAGCGCAACGCCGGTTCGCCCGTGGTGTCGCGCAAATAAAAGACCGGCTCCGAACGCACCCACGTCTCATGCTTGGCTGCGATGGGGAAGATATTCATTCCGGCATCAATCGCGTTTCGATAGTCCTCCTGCGTGAGCGGAACGTAAGTGTAATCGTTGGTCCCCGTCAACGCCAGCCGATGACCTTCGCTGTCTTTGAATTCCCGGTCGTTCCCAACGAGGATTTCGCGATTCAAATCCAGGCGCTTGACGTTGTCCCATGAAGACCAAGGCCCATCTGCCTGGACGGTAACGCGCTCCAAGCTGAGCACATGCCCCAAAAACTCGCACGTCTCTGCTGCGCCATTTTTGCGTCCACTATTCGGCGCGGGATGAGGCAGAAAATGGCGCTCGAAACCCTCCCAACTCGGCAGCAAGGCTCTTCCAGTGTTAATGTCGCAATACTCGTAAGTTTCACCGGTCTCTGGGATTCGCAATAGATACCGCGCAAATTCGATGGGGTGTTGTTTTTCCGCCAAAGGATCCGCGGAAGTCAGCGCGCGAAGCACAAAAAGCGGAGGCGCGTCCAGGTCCGTTTTGCCTCGAGCTTCCAGTTGCCACCAGCGAAAATTCCTTCCGCCTTCGCCAGGGCCGTAAACGAAATCCACCGTGACAAAAGGCGGCGCAAGATCTTTCCTACCGCTCAAAACGGTATAATGCAGCCTTGTTCCGGCGGGCGGTTGAAGATGCGCTTGCGCCGAAATAGCTCCGGTAAGGATCGAAAAAATGCCCAGCGCCGCGGCAAATGTCCTCATGGCTTGCGAAACCGCCGGATGATGGCAACAAATTCCGCCGCCAGACGGGTCAATTCCGGCCAATTTTGCTCGCGCAGGATTTTGGGCGAAACCAGGTTCGAGCCGACGCCCAAGGCGGCGCAACCGGCCGCCAGGAATTCCGGCGCGGTTTGCACCGTCACGCCGCTGGTCGGGATGATTTTCAAATGCGGCAACGGCGCCAGAATGGCTTTGATGAAGGCGGGGCTTTCCGCCGGGAATATTTTCACCAGGTCCGCTCCAGTCTCGTGAGCCAATTGCGCTTCAGTGGGAGTGAACGCGCCTAACACCACCGCACAACCGGCGGCCTTGGCCACCGGCACGATTTCCGGCCGCATGATGGGCGTGACCACAAATTGCGCCCCCGCTTGGATGGTGGCGCGGCACATTTCCGCCGTGGTAACAGAGCCTGCGCCCGTGATGGCGCGCGGCGCGAATCTTTGGGCCGCCTCGCTGATGCAAGCCAAAGCGCCGGGGGTGGTCATGGTGATTTCCAGCGCGGTAATGCCCCCGGCCACCAGTGCTTCGCACACGGCCATGATATGCTCCGGGCTGTCCGCGCGAATGACCGGGACGATGCCCGGATCGAGAAGGCGCGCAAGGGTTTCGGAGTGAGCGGTCACAAGCCAAGAATAAATTTGCCACGTCCGGCGGCAAGCCTAATATTGCGCCGCAACCTGATCAGGGAGCATGGATTCTTACGTGCCCAGCTCGCGTCTTTGCCGCGCTGCCATCGCCTTGCTGGCGGTGCTGGTGTGGGGCCAAACCATTCATTACGGTTTTGTCTGGGATGACCACTATTTCATCATCAAGAACGAAGCCATCCGCTCGCCCGGGAATATCCCCGCGATGTTTTACTCCAGGATCGCCGAGGCCTTCGATCCCAACATTTTTCCCAATTTCCGTCCGATACGGAACGTGGCTTATGCCATCCTTTATCAACTGGGCGGCAAAGCCACGCCTCAGCCGTGGATTTTCCACCTGGCCAATGTCCTGGGCCACGCAGTGGCGGCGCTGCTGGTCTTTTCGACGGCGGCGCTGCTTTTTCTTCCAGCCGGTGAGCGACCAGCGCGATGGGCCGCGCTGTTCACGGGCGCCGCTTTCGCCGTTCATCCGGCGGCGTCGGAGGTCGTTTGCTGGGCCAAGTCGCTGGATGACATTCTGGCGGCCATTTTCGTGCTGGCGGCGACGCGGGAATTATTGCTTTGGCAGGGCCAAAAGAGGCGGTTGGCTGCCGCGCTGGCCTTCTTTGCGGTGGCGGTGTATGCCAAGGAATCGGCCGCGCCGTTTGCGGGCCTGGTTTTTTTTCTTTGGCGCGCCTGCCACAAATTGCCTTGGAAGCGTTGCGCGCTGATGACCGCTCCCTTCCTGCTGGTGGCCGCGGTTTACACGACGCACCGCAGTCTGGTTTTGGGACACGCGGCGCAATGCGCGCCGATCTCCGGCAATTACGGCCAGACACTGCTGGACACCATTCCCGCCGTCACGGTCTATTTCCGCCTGCTGTGGGGCATCCCTCCCTTTTCGATTGATTATTCGGATTGGCACGGACATCTGCGCTTTTTTTCTCCTTCCGTGCTAACCGGACTGTTTCTGCTTCTTTTGTGGACGGTCGCCACTTTGACGGCGTGGCGCGACGAAAGATTTCGCCTCGCGGCGCTGGGCTTGCTGTGGCTGGGCTTCTTCCTCCTGCCCGTTTCCAATCTCGTGCCGATGCTGCAATATCTGGCCGAGCGATTTCTCTACCTCCCTTTGATCGGTTGGTTGCTGGCCATGGGCGCGGTGCTGGCACGGGCGCCGCGGCGCATTCTGGCCTGGGGCTTGGCGCCGGCGTTGTTGGCCGTTTGGATTCCCATCACCTTGGCCAGGCAGGGCATCTGGCGCGACGAAGTCACTCTGTTTGTGCGCAGCAGCCTCGACAACCCAGGCAACGCGCGGCTGCGTGGCAACGCCGTTGCTTCCATCTTCCAACTTCCGCTTATGAACTCCTGCTTTTGGTTGAACGACACGACGCGCCTGATGCAGGCCACCGCGTCCATTCCGCGCCCGCAGGCAGAAGCCATGTTGCCGACGCTGTTGCAATACCACCTAATTCTGCCCGATGAAAGCCGCCTTACCGCCGCGTTGATCATCACTTATGCGGCGGCCGGCCAGATTTCAAACGCCGTGCCGGTCCTGGAATCAGCCGCGCGGCAGGGATCGAATGATGTGCAATGCTGGCTCGATTTGGGCACGGCTTATGCGCTTGAAGGCAACTCAGCCAAAGCACGCCAAGCCTGGGCCACCGCCCTGCGCCTGCAACCCACCAATCGTTTTGCTTTGGAACACCTTCGCGCGCTGAATGGGAAGTGAGGCCCCGGCTCAAAACAAATTAACCACCCGATGCATCATTTGATGGTTGCAATCAAACCAGCACCGCAACGCGTAGTACAATCCGTGTCCCGTCAAAAGCGGCACGGCAGCCAGCAAGAACAGCGCATTCCCCAGAAAAATGACCACCGCCGAAAACAGGTAACCCTGGCTGGTGATGTCGGTCTGCCGGGTCTTGAGTATCTCCCATGTCAACGTGATGTGAAAGGCGTAGGCCGCCCCCAGCAGCAAATGGAACCAGGGCAAATACGCTGCCCGCCAGTGCCACAGCAAATCGCCGACGACAAAGACCAACACTACCAGCACGGCGTAAAACGGGAAGAAATACGGCGCCAGCGTGATCACGAAATTGTTCCGCGTGGTGACGACGTGTCCGCCCGAAGAGGCCGCTTTGAACCGCTTGACTTTGCCGCCAAAAATCCAAGTCCACACGGCGTGCGTGGATTCATGGCCCAGGACGTAAATCCACATCGGTTTGGGCAGCAGGAGAAAGACGGTGACCCAGCAAGCCGCGCCGGCCAGCAACGGCATCCAGACTCGTGACGCCGCGGCGGCGCCCGCGTGGGTCAACACCAACCAAAGGGCCTGGACCGTGGCCACGCACACCGGCAAAAGCAGAATCCCGACGCACATTTTCAGCCATTTTGGCATCGGGCAGAATTGGCGTTTCCGCACGCCGAGGCGAGGAATTTTTCGCTTCTTGCGGGTCAGCGGCTAGATGTGCGAGTATATTATACAGCAGCCGCGGGAGCGAATATGGCCCGGAAAAGGCAGTTGCGCGGAGAGGCGGAAGCTGTTAGTTTATGAATGATGAAGCTGCGATTGGATCTGCTGGAGCATCTGACCGACGAGGACATCCTGGAGGAAGTCCTGGCGAACAATCACCGTTACAAGCCCGAGCCGCATTTCTCAAAAACCGGAGTTGGGACCTTGTCGTCAGCCTCAACCGAGGAGCGTGCGCAAGAGGAAGCGCGCAGCACGGCCAGAATTCAGAGAGCTATGGAGCGGTTGAAGCAGAGTGGCGTCAAGGGCAAATCATCGTCCGCTCGCTCGCGGAAACCTTAGAATTCTTGCGACAATGCCACCGCCGCGCGCCGTTTCTTTTCTTCAACGGCAATACTTTCGCCGACGTTGGCAGGACGGTCGTTGATTTTGTCTTCGCCGATTTGCCCACCGTGCGCCGTCGTGAACTCATGTCCGCTGTCGCCCACTATATCGCGGGCGTGTTGCCGTGGGATGCGATGGTGGGCATTGTCGAGTCCCTGAGCCAAACAGCCGAATTGAAAGCCGGTGACCGCGTGAAAACCTTGCGCGGCTCGTTGCACGGAGTCATCCTCAAAGTATTGGAAGACGGACGTGTGATCTGGAAGCCCGACGCCACGGCTGGCAATTTGACCGCGTTGCCGGAAAGCCTCTGTCGAGAAGATTGATTTCCTCCTGGTTGCGCCGCAACGCCGCCGATCAGGGCGCTTTGAACAGACTTTCAAGCACTTGATCCAAATCCACGTCATCCCCTCCTGTGGAAGGGTCTCTGCTGTGCGAGAGCGCCGCCAGGCCCAGCGGAGACAGGTCGGCTCCGGTTTTCACGTGGCGCAGAATCTGGTTCTTGATGCCGAAATTTATTTCCTGTCCGCGGCCCGAGGCCAGATTGGCCAGATGAAATTTGCCCAGTGTCACGTTCAGCACGTCAATGCCCGTGAATTTCCATTTCTCCGACGCGCTCTTGTGCCGGCCTGATTCTTTGCCTTTCTTTTTCAACATCTCGAAGTTGTTCCGGCCATTCTTGTCCACCACACACGATAAATCCGCCACGTCCAGCCGCAGCAGGGTCAAATGGAGTTGCCGGGAGCGCAGGGCGGCAGCATCGTACTCCAGGCGCAATTCCGGCACATCCAGGCAGACCGCGCCTCCAAAATCCGCCGTGTTGTAAAGTTTGAGACCCTCAATCGAGATCGTCGGGGCCAGCCAACCGACGTGAACGGCGCTGATGCTGGATTCCATGCCGGTTTGCGACCGCAACCGCCTCACGATGATTCCCTTCGTAATCGTGTCCCGCAAGAGAATGACCACCACCACCATCGCCACAGCCAGGAGGATCAGCCCAAGCACGATGCGGACAACCCAGCGGAACAGGCGCCTCATAGCCGGCTCAGTAGCAAATGTCCTCCGGCCTCACCTCCAGGCATTCGTCCTGATCTTCCCAGACAATGGCCGGATAATGTTCGAGGAACCTCGGCAGCAACTGGCTGCCGGCAAAAGCCAGCAACTTTTCCGCCTCTTCCGCCGCGTCGTCGAAAGCCTGGTCGTAATCGGGCACACTTTGGCGTTGGCGGTCCTCCCAATGCGCCACCGCATGAACCGGCGCGTATTCTTCGGCCCACTTTTGCACGGCCGGTTGCAATTCCGCCGGCAATTCCTCGAAGGCGACCAGCGTTTCCGAGCAATGCTGGCAGATGAGACCCCGTTGCTGCACGTCCCGGCTGAACAGCGGCAGCACCGGCGCGCGGCAACAAGGCGCTTCAGGAAAGCCGGCCGGCACCGTGGCCAGGCGCTTGAGCCAGATTTGCCGATCATGCCCGACTTCCGCCGCCAGCCGGTAAGCGCCGACCAACGGATGCGAAAACCGCCAGACCCGCCCCTCCAATTGGCCCAAGGTCTGCGCCAGCCAGCGCGCCAGCGTCAGCTCGTCGAACTTCTCGAACACCACACTATATTCCTTCCAAAGCGGATCGGGCAAAGATTCAGCCATGAGGTAACAGTAGAATTAAAGTTCCAGGTTGAAAGACAAAATTGGCCGAAGCGCCCGGACGGGGTTTTGCACAGGAATTGCCGAATGAACGCGATAAAGTGCCCACCCGGCAATATTTGCCGCTTTTGGACGCCCCGCCTAATTGCCACAAAAAAATAAAAATCCAAGGCGGTATTAGGCGGTAATGACCGGTATTAGGCGGTATTTTTTGGCACGAAGCAGTTGAACAGGAGTGAACAGAGGCAACGGAGGCATGGGAGTTTGTCAAAAGGATGCTTCTCCGGATCCGGTCAATACTCACCGGACGGCCCCATCGAGGCTTACGTTGAGCGTTGGAGAACGCAATTCCTGTCTCCGTTTTCACCGTCGTCTCCTGTTTCTGAGGTCGGGATGCGCGTATTTCATGCAATGGCCGGCCTTTTTATTTTTTTCCGATGGCTTGATTAGCCTTGCTGGGCTATCCTAATGACTCCACCGCACCACAAGCCGCAGAATCGCCATGCCAAAATCCCCCAATATTTGGCGACCAAAACACTCGAAAACACAATTTGGAAGCTCCGGTGGAGTCATTAGGATAGCCCGGTAGCCTTGATTAGCCTTGATTAGCCTTGTCTAGGCTTGATTGGCGCCATGCCTGACGGGATTTGAGGCTCCTTTAGCCTTTAGTCCTCCGTGTCCGCCGTCTTGTCCGCCATAGCTTTAGCGAGGGCGGAAGCCTCCCAGTGGCCGGAACAGCCGTTTGCACAATCCGCTTTCTGCTTTTCCCCCCTCCATTCAAAATTTCAAAGAACAGGCGCGTGAGCGCCACACTTATGCCACACTACCACTCTTAGATGGGATTTCAATTAGTAAAATTCACATTTTCGTACTAAATCGGTTCCACGGAAGCTGCGTCATTCACAAGTAGTTCTCGTGGTGATGGTTATCCATTGCAATGCTTTGAGCCAAAGGGTTCAAAACCCACACCTTCATCACCAATTGCCGGGTTTGCGGAGAAGTTCTTCGCACTCAAGCCGGGGCAAGCTCGGCTTTCAGGGGCTTTTCCTTTTTGAAGCGGCTCACGCCCAGAATGCTAAAGCCGATGACACGCCCCTCCATGTCAACGCGTTCCATCACGGCGTCGTGCTGGGTTTCCTTTTCGTAACCAGCCGCGTCGGAGAATCGGACTTCCAGGAAATCCGCTTCCGCGTCAAACCAGACTTTTATTTTGTCGGCCATAAATCTTCTCCGGTTTTCGGTTTGTCGGTCAGATACGCCGTGACTATAAATGCATCGTCATAAGCATAACGCACCAGGCGCAAATCGTAATCGGCCTGCAAGCCCGTCCACATTTTCGCGCTGGTGCCAAAGTATCGGGCCAGTCGCAACGCGGTGTCAGCCGTGATGCCGCGCTTTTCCAGAACGATTTCATTGATCCGGCGCAGCGGCACGTTCAAGGCACGCACCAGCGCGTTCTGCGAAAGGCCGCGCGGCTTTATAGATTATTCCTTCGCGTGCGCACTTCCTCCGCGTTCGCCGTCTCAAAGAAACCTTCCAGCGCCTCTTTGAGGTTGGCCAGCGCCTCCTCGATCGTATCGCCCTGGCTGGCAATATCCAGTTCCGGGCAAAGGGAAACGTAGCCGTACTCTTCAGGATTCAGCACCGCGCTTAATGTCATCGTTTTCAACCAGCAATCTCTTTTTGCCAGGTTTGCTGTTGCCGATACTCGCGACCGAGGCGCTCCGCCTCTCGAGCCATCTCGTCGTCGGTCATGGAGCCAACGGTGCGGCGCCAATCTTTCTGGCTCGGCCGCAAATCAAGGGCCGGGGCCCTCAACTCAGCGACTTTCCTTTCCAACTCGTCCACACGTTCTTCAAGGGTTTGCGACATTTTGGAAATATAAATCAATTCGTTGGGGCCTGCCAGAACGAAATTGCTTTCGTCGTGCGAATTATTCCACTGCTCCCCGGTCTTTCAACTCTTCCGCTATGGGTAACCAGAGTATATTTTTGGCCCTTGTCGCAGTCGAACGCGACCTGGCGCAGGGGGGTGGCATTTTTTGGTTGTCGCTCTCAAACTCCTCATCTTAATCTTAATCTTAATCTCTTTTCATTTGTAGGAGGAGATTAAGATTATGATCATGATTACGATTAGGAAAAACTCGAATAAGCATGGCGCCGAATTTGTTGCTGACTCCACTACGGGAATTGCCCGGCGTTGGCTCTGAACGCGCCGGTCAGTTGACTCGCCTCTCGCTGCTCAACGTTGGCGATCTTTTGCTCCATCGCCCGCGACGATATGAGGATCGGCGGCATTTCCAGCGCGTGGCCGAGTTGCGGCTCGACGAGCCGGCGCTGGTCTGCGGCAAGATCGCGGCCATGGGGTTGCACCGGTTGCGCGGCGGTCGGTCGGTTTTTGAATTTATCCTGGATGACGGGTCCGCGCGATTGCATTGCCGGTGGTGGAATCTGCCGTTCATGGAGAAATACTTCAAAACCGGCGAGGAAGTCGTTGTCTTCGGCAAGCCCGTTTCGCTCCGGCCCCGCACCTTTGACCATCCCGAAACGGAGGTCGTCCAGCGGATGGAAACTTCCGTGCATCTCAATCGCATCGCGCCTATTTATCCTTTGACCGAGGGGCTGCCGCAGCGCTGGCTCCGCTCACTGGTGTGGCGCGTGCTGGAACAATTCGAGTCCGCCATCGCGGAGCCGCGCCCGGAATTGCGCCTGGCGGGGCAACCGATCTCCGTGCAAGGGGCGTCCCTCCCCTGCCCCGCCCGCGCCCAGGCGGTGCGCCTGCTCCATTTCCCGGAGGAAGGGGCCGACGCGGAGATCGCCCGCCATCGCCTGGCGTTGGACGAATTCATCGAAATGCAAATCGCCATTCGGACGCGGCGGCGGAATCTGGAGAAAAACGCGCGCGCGCTCCCGTGCGCCGGCGACAACCGCCTGATCAAGCCGTTCCTGGCCGCCCTCGGTTTCGACTTGACTCCGTCGCAAACCAAGGTGCTGCGCGGCATCCGCGGCGACATGGCCGGCCCGCGCCCGATGCGCCGCCTGCTCCAGGGGGACGTTGGTTCGGGCAAAACGGTTGTGGCCGCTTGCGCCGCCTTGATGGCGTTGGAAAGCGGGACCAGCGCCGCGCTCATGGCGCCGACGGAAATCCTGGCCGAACAACATGGGCACAACTTCCGGCGCTGGTTCGAACCGCTGGGGATTGCCGTCGAAGTCCGGGCTGGCGGACGCGAGCAACTTTCGCTGGCGCCCTTCGGCGCGGGGACGCTGCGCTTTTTCATCGGCACGCACGCCTTGCTGGAGGAAACGTTCACGCCCGAGAAGCTGGGCCTTGTTATTATTGACGAACAGCACAAATTCGGCGTCGCCCAGCGCGAGCAACTCGTGCGCAAAGGCGCCTACCCGCATCTGCTGGTGATGACGGCCACGCCCATTCCGCGCACGCTCGGACTCACGTTGTACGGCGACCTGGATATGTCCGTCATTGAGCAAAGTCCGCCGGGGCGCGGGCGAATCAAGACCTTCGTGCGCGAGCCTGCCAGCCTGCCCAAAGTGTGGCCGTTTGTCGCCGGGGAGCTGGCCAAAGGGCGTCAAGCATACGTTGTTTATTCGCGGCTGGAAGAGGAGGATTCAGCGGCCGGCGTCAAAGCCGTCACCAAGGAATTTCAGAGCCTGGAAAAAATCTTCGCGCCCGCGCGCGTCGGGCTTCTGCATGGACGGCTGCCCAGCCGCGAGAAGGAAGAAATCATGTCGGCCTTCGCGGCCAATCGTGTGAAAGTGTTGCTGGCGACCTCGGTGGTGGAAGTCGGCCTGGACGTGCCGAACGCAACCGTGATGGTGGTGGAGAACGCGGAGCAATTCGGCCTGGCGCAATTACATCAATTGCGAGGCCGCGTGGGCCGCGGGGCCGTGGACGCCTATTGCATTTTGATCTCCGCCGGCAAAACGGAGGAGGCGCGCCGCCGGCTCAAGATCATGGAAGAAACCAGCGACGGCTTTCGCATCGCCGAAGCGGACCTGCAATTTCGCGGGCCTGGCGAGCTTCTGGGCCGCCAGCAAAGCGGAGCGCCGCCGTTGCGATTTGGCGATTTGGCGAAGGACGGGGCTTTGGTCGAACGCGCGAGAGAGATTGTTCGGGGAGATAACGGGCCGGGTTCCGGCTTCTTCTAAGCCAACGATGCAGTTAAAGAACTGAATTTTGACAGGATGAACAGGATTTACAGGATGGAAAAGAAGATGTGTCATCAGAATAATCCCTCGCCGTTTGGGGAGATCTCCGTGTGCAGTGCCTCATCCTGTTCATCCTGTACATCCTGTCTCAAAATCTTCCTGTCGTGTTCTTCGACTGCATGGATGCGCTAAGCCATCGGGCCGCCCATAACCCGATCAAAAAATCGGTCTGCGACCGGGAAAAGAAAACCAAAAATGAGGGCTTGCAAAGGGGGCGGGGCAAGTTTAGTCTCTCCAACCTTTTTGGACGCTGCGGAGGCGGCGGGCGGTTGATGTTGTCGTGGCGCGCCGCCGCCACAGAATTGATTGATTATTTATGGCAGTGAGAATTCGCTTGAAACGGGTCGGGGCCAAAAATGCCCCTTATTACCGCATTGTGGTGGCCGATGCCCGCAGTCCGCGGGATGGCAAATTCATCGAGGAGATCGGCAGTTATCAGCCCATGAAAAAGGGCGATAATTGCAAGATGGACCTGGACCGCGCCAAGTATTGGGTCAGCCATGGCGCGCAGCCCAGCGACACGGTGGCCAGCTTTATGAAGAAATTGAGCAAGGCCGCCGTGGCGGTTTGAGTTTTTTTGCTCTTTTGGCTTATGCAAGCCTTTCTGGAATATGTGGTCAAAGGGTTGGTCAACCATCCGGAGGCCGTGACGGTCACGCCGGTGGTCAAGGACGCGCTGACCATCTATGAATTGCGAATGCACCCGGACGACGTGGGCAAGATCATTGGACGCCAGGGGATGACGATTAACGCCCTGCGTTCGCTGCTGCTGGCGGGCAGCGCCAAGAAAGCGTTGCGCTGCACGCTGGAGATTGTGGAGGATTCGCCAGGCAAAGCGCGTGAGAATTGATGTGCTCACCCTGTTCCCGGAGATGTTCACGGGACCCATTGATGTGAGTATCATTCAGCGCGCCCGCACCGGGGGCCTGCTGGATCTGCGGGTGCATAACCTGCGCGATTACACGCACGACTCTTACAAGACGGTGGATGACCGGCCGTTCGGCGGCGGGCCGGGCATGGTGTTGAAGCCGGAACCGATTTTTGAGGCGGTCGAGGCCCTGGCCGACGAGAGCACGAAAGTGATTTTGCTTTCGCCGTCGGGCCGCTTGTTCGACCAAAGCGCGGCGCGGCAGTTGGCCGCCGAGGCCAGGCTGCTGCTGATTTGCGGCGCTTACGAAGGGGTTGACGAGCGGGTGCGCACGGAGTTGGCCGATGACGAATTGTCCATCGGCGATTACGTGCTGACCAACGGCTCCGTGGCGGCGATGGTGGTCATTGACGCTTTGACAAGGCTGTTGCCGGGAGCTTTGGGGGACGACCAGAGCGCGGTGGACGAATCGTTCAGCCAGGGGTTGCTGGAGTATCCGCATTACACGCGGCCGGCCGAGTTCCGTGGGCTGAAAGTCCCGCCGGTGCTCCTGTCGGGCCATCACGCGGAGATTGAGAAATGGCGGCGTGAACAGGCGGTTTTGCGGACGCAATCGCGGCGGCCCGATCTGTGGCAGAAGAAGACGCGATGAAAGAGAATTTATGAACCAGGCATTGTTAGACAAAATTGAATCAGAGCAGTATCGCAAGGACGCCTCGAATTTCGGGGTCGGCGACACCGTGCGTGTCCACACCAAGGTCACCGAAGGCGACAAGGAACGCATCCAGATTTTTTCCGGCGTGGTCATCGGGCGCCGGGGACACGGGTTGAATTCCACCTTCACCGTCCGGCGCATCAGTTACGGCGAAGGGGTGGAGCGCATTTTTCCCGTGCATTCCTCGCGCATTGACAAAATCGAGGTCGAACGCAAAGGCTCCGTCCGCCGGGCCAAGCTGACGTATCTGCGCCAGCGCATCGGCAAGAGCGCGACGCTGGTCAAAGAAAAGGAAGGCCGGGCGGCGCCCGCGCAGGCCAAGCCGGCCTGATTTGCGGTTTTCAAGGGAGAGAGCATATTCTTGATGTGCGCCAAACGAAATTGTCCATGTTAGCCAATCGTTGGTGGCGGATTGCTCTCCTGTTCGCGGTCTGCCTGGCTTGGTCCGCCTCGGCGGCACCCAAAACCCGCATCCACCTCGTCCTCTCGGCGGAGACAGCGCGGGCGGGCGAGACCGTATGGGCCGGACTGAAAATGGACATGCCGCCCACCTGGCATGTTTATTGGCGCAACGGGGGCGACGCGGGCATCCCGGTCAGCATCGCCTGGACGCTTCCGGACGGCGTTTCCGCCGGGCCAATCAACTGGCCCATTCCGGAGAAGGAGGTTGACAAGGCCGGGGACACCGCGTTCATCACCTACATTTACACCCGGCAAGTCGTATTATTGACACCTATCAAGCTGGCGGACGGTTTGCGCCCCGGTCCGATCACGATCAAGGCCGGCGCGCATTGGATGGAGTGCTCGCAAGAATGCGTCACGGCTGAGGCCGAAGCCGGCGCGACGCTGAACATCGCGGCGGAAACCAAACCCTCCGCGGATGCGGAGTTGATCGAGCAATGGCGCAAAAAAATTCCGCCGCCGGCCGAGGGCGGCGCAGCCACGGCTTATTGGGAGAGCAGCCAGACCGTGAGCAATTCTCGGCCAGTTGTGATCGAGTGGAAAACCGGCGCGTTGCCGGCGGATTTTTATCCCGACGGCAGCAGCACCAATTATTCCGTGGATGGAGTGACGGAGACGTTGCCAATGGCCGGCAATTTCATCCACTTGCGCAAAATGGTCACCAGGAACGACGTCACGTGGCCGGACCGCCTGACGGGCGTTTTGGTGAGCCGCGTGGGTTCGCCGCAAGCGCAAGGCGTTGAAGTCGCGCTGGCCATCCAGGCTCCGCCGGCGGCGGAGAAGAAAAGCGCCGCGCCCGTTGATTCCGCCGCCCTGGCGACGATGCTGTTGTTTGCGTTTTTGGGCGGGCTGATATTGAACGTCATGCCGTGTGTGTTGCCGGTCATCGCGCTGAAAATACTCGGCTTTGTCAAACAATCTGGGGAAAAGGCGGGGCGGGTGCGGAATTTGGGGCTGGTCTATGGAGCCGGGGTTCTCGTTTCATTCCTGATCCTGGCCGGGCTGGCCATCGGCGTGCAAGCGGCCGGCGGCCTGGCCAATTGGGGCGACCTCTTCCGCCATCCCAACGTGCAATTGGCGCTGACGGTGCTGGTGACGCTGATTGCGTTAAATCTGTTCGGCGTCTTCGAGGTGACATTGAGCTATCGCGCCACGGGGGCGGCAAGTGAACTGGCTTCGCGCCAAGGATATTCCGGCGCGTTTTTCAACGGTGTGCTGGCGACGATTTTGGCCACGCCCTGCACGGCGCCATTTTTGGGGGCGGCGCTGGCGTTTGCCCTGGCCCAATCGGCGCCGGTCATTGTGCTGTTTTTTTTAACGGCGGGGATCGGATTCGCCTTTCCTTTCGTTTTGTTGTGCGCGCAACCGCGCTGGCTGGGCTTTCTGCCCAAGCCCGGAGCATGGATGGAAAAGTTCAAAATCGCCATGGGCTTTCCGATGCTGGCCACCGCTTTCTGGTTGATGTGGCTTTCGGCCAACGATGAAAGCGCCGTCCTTTGGCTGGGACTTTTTCTGGTGGTGCTGGCGCTGGCGGCGTGGATTTGGGGCGAATTTGTGCAACGCGCCATTCGCCGCAAGGGTTGGGCCGCCGTGCTGTGCGTGGCGTTGCTGGCGTTGGATTACGCCTTTGTTTTGCACGGTCATACGTCCCAAATCCTCTGGCAACCGTGGAGTCCGCAAGCCGTGCAAGAGGCGCAACGGGCGGGGCATCCGGTCCTGGTTGATTTCACCGCCAAGAGCTGCCTGACTTGTCAAATCAACAAAGCGAGCAGCCTCGAAATTGACTCCACGCGGGCCAAGCTCAAGCAGATCGGCGCCGTGGCTCTGGTGGGCGATTACACCCGTGAGGACCCGGCCATCGGAGAGGAATTGCGGCGCCATGACCGCTCGGGCGTGCCGCTGGTCCTGGTTTATTCCAAGGATCCCGCCAAGCCGCCCCAAGTGCTGCCCGTTCTATTGACGCCATCGGTCGTTCTCGCCGCGCTGACCAATGCGGCCGGGTGAAATCTCAAATTTGACAATCAGTGAACGAACGGAATGTAAGCGGGCACACGCGACTTGTAGGCGATAAAGGAATCCTGGAAACGTTCAGCGAGCAGGCGCTCCTCCGCGCGGATACGAACCTCGGTGCCAGCCAGGAAAGCGACCAATGCGGGTACAAACATCGGCCACCAAGTCCAGCAGGCCGCCGTGGACAGGAGCATGCCCAGCATGGATGCGTAAATTGGATGCCGAACCCAGCGGTACGGACCTGTTTGGATCAATTCGTGATCTTCATTGAGAGCTGCTTCGTAGCCCCATTGCTTGCCCAAATGGCGGGTGGCCGCCCAGGCGAGTGCGACCGAAGGAGGGCCGAGAACCATGGAAGTGATCAAAGATAGCGCGGATTTTTCAAAACGCGCGGGCCGAACGTATGCCCACGTTAGCGCGAAACCAACCGCTATCAGAAGGATGCCCCATTTGGAGGCGGGCGCTCTGGCCACTTTTTTCCGCCCCGCCGCCTGTTTGCGAGGTTTCACAAAAGCCAAATTCCACGCGACCCAGCAAAGGACGAGTTCCACGAAGGCGACGGTTTTGAGCATGCGTTCGATTGTAGGACCGCGCAATTTCCGTGTCAATTTGCGGTTTCAACCTGACCCAACGCCCGAAAACAGAATCCCTTGTATTTTTAGAACACGCTTTTAAACTTCCGCGCATGGCAGATTCACAAACTCAACCGCTGGTCGGCGTCATCATGGGCAGCCAATCCGACTGGGAAACGATGCAGCACGCGGCCCGGCAACTGGCCGAGTTGCAAATCCCGCACGAAATCCAGGTCATCTCCGCGCACCGCACGCCGGACCTCCTGTTCGAGTGGGCCTCCTCCGCAGCGGCGCGCGGGTTGGAAGTCGTCATCGCGGCGGCGGGCGGCGCGGCCCACCTGGCGGGTGTGACCGCCGCCAAGACCTGCCTGCCCGTGCTGGGCGTGCCGATGGAATCCAAATCTTTGCACGGCATGGACTCCTTGTTGTCCATGGTGCAGATGCCCGGGGGCGTGCCGGTGGGAACATTGGCCATCGGCAAGCCGGGCGCGATCAACGCCGCCCTGCTGGCCGCGGCCATCCTGGGCAACAAACATCCGCACATCCGCCGGGCCTACGAGGAATTCCGCCAAAAGCAAACCGAGCGCGGCCTGGCCAATCGCAATGTCCCATAGAATTTTTTTCGGCCATGAAAATCGTAAAGATCGGAGATTGCTACCTCAACGTTGAGAACATCACCCACGCCGAATTCGAAACGTCGCCGCATGGATTGACCTGCACGGTGTTTTTTAATTGCCAGATCACCGACCGCAACGGAAGCAACGGCGTTCAGGCCTCGAAAACCTTGACCGCCGACGCCGCGCGCGACCTCAGAGCGTGGCTGGACTTGAGGCTCAAGACCATGGAGCCGGAAAAGTTGTGATCACAAGACATGGCAAAGCCGATTACTATTACTACGGTCGAGGGAAGAATTCATCTTGTTCGCGGGCGCAAAGTCATCCTTGACCGCGATCTGGCCGAACTCTACGGCGTGTCAACAAGGGCCCTGAACCAGGCGGTCAAGCGTAATATTCAACGGTTTCCCGATGAATTCGTTTTTCGTCTCACAACAGAGGAAGCTGACACTTTAAGGTCACCCTCTGTGACCTTAACCGAGGCTGAGGCCAACCGATCACAAATTGTGACCGGTTCTCAAAAACACCGTGACCCTCGTTTCCTCCCCTATGCCTTCAATTGGTCGTAGATGGCATCTTCGGGATTGTTCCAGAATTCAAAGGCGGGTTCTGCCAACCGGGACCACGCCAAATCATCCAGCGAAATCTTCAGATGCTGCGGGAGTATTCGCAGCAACTCGACTTGCTCTTTCACATCCAACTTGTCAATGGCTGCGCTGATTTCGACGACACTGCTCATGCTGAAAATCTATCGCCTGCTGAGAGCAAATGCAAGCTGCAACGCGCGCACGATTTCCAATTCATATTCGTCAGCCCTTGACGCTCCTCCACCGTTGGGCCAGAATCGCCGCATGAAAGCATTCCAAAAGCCGCGTTCGGCAACACCGCGCAAAACGGATGGCTTCAGTTCAACGGCTTGGCGCCGTGACAGTGCGGGCGCGGAGAAGAGAGAGGAAACAAATGATTGATGGACGATCCATGCCTGGAATCTCAACAGCAGGCGCCCTGGCGTTGCTATTTGCAAGCGTTGCGGCGCATGGCGCGCCCGTCCATGCGGCCGATCACGAGTATGGCCCGGAGGCGGCAGCCAGGTCTTTAAAATATTTTACTGTGGCCAAGGGGCTTGAGGTCACGCTCTTTGCTTCCGAACCCATGGTGCGCAATCCAACGGACATGGATATTGACGAGCGCGGACGCGTTTGGGTCACGGAGGGAGTAAACTACCGATCCTCCTTCCAATCTTGGGGCATTCTCCAACCCGCCGGCGACCGCATCGTCATCCTGGAAGACACTCATGGCGATGGTATGGCTGACAAGGAAACGACTTTTTATCAGGGACCCGAAATCAATGCGGCCCTGGGCATTTGTGTGCTGGGCAACAAGGCCATCGTGTCCTCTTCACCCAAAGTTTATCTCTTCACCGACACCAATGGCGACGGCGTGGCGGATACGAAGGAAGTTCTTTTCTCCGGCATTGAGGGCGTGGACCATGATCATGGCGTCCATGCCTTCACGTTCGGCCCGGACGGCAAATTGTATTTCAACTTTGGAAATGCGAGCCGCCACCTTAAAGACAAGGACGGCAAACCGGTCGTTGATCTGGAGGGAAACCAAGTCAACGATTCCGGCAAGCCCTACCGCATGGGCATGGTCTTCCGTTGCGATCTCGATGGCAGCCACGTCGAAGTCCTTGCTTACAATTTCCGCAATAACTATGAGGTGGCCGTGGATTCCTTCGGAACGCTGTGGCAATCCGACAATGATGACGATGGCAACCGCTCGGTGCGCATCAACTACGTCATGGAACATGGCAATTTCGGCTATAGCGACGAATTCACGGGGGCCGGCTGGCAGGAAAAGCGCAGCAACCTCGAAGAAGACATTCCCCACCGCCACTGGCATCAGAACGATCCGGGCGTCGTTCCAAATCTCTTATTGACTGGAGCGGGCGCGCCCACCGGCATTGCAGTTTATGAAGGCGATCTTCTTCCGGCAATCTTTCGCAACCAGATGATTCACGCCGATGCCGGAGAGCGCGTGGTCCGGTCTTATCCGGTCCGGCCGCAAGGCGCCGGTTATACGGCGGACATCGTGGACATCCTCACCACCACCAATTCATGGTTCCGGCCATCGGACGTGTGTGTCGGCCCGGATGGCGCGCTTTATGTGGCGGATTGGAATGATGCGGTGGTCGGCGGCCATGACATGATGGATCGCGAACTGGCCAAAATGACGGGCCGGATTTATCGGGTTGCGCCTCCGGGCTTCAAATCGGTCATTCCCAAACTGGACCTGAAAACGGCCCAAGGATGCGCCCAGGCCTTGCAATCTCCAAATCTGGACACGCGTTACCTGGCTTGGACATCTCTGGCGGCCATGGGCGCCGAGGCCGAGCCAGCGTTGCTTGGCCTATGGAACAACAACGCCAACCCGCGCATGCGCGCCCGGGCGTTCTACCTGCTGGCCCGGCTGCCGGGCAAGCAAGCCGACTACGTCCATAAAGCGTTGCACGATGGCGATTCGGATATTCGCATCGCCGGCTTGAGGGCAGCCCGTGAAGCTGGATTGGATGTGATTCCGATGGTGAGCTTGCTCGTCCATGATCCCTCCGCCCAGGTCCGGCGTGAATGCGCGATTGCTCTGCGCCATAATCCTTCCTCCGACGCGCCCATGCTTTGGGCTTCGTTGGCCCAACAGCATGACGGCCAGGACCGCTGGTATCTCGAAGCGTTGGGAATTGGCGCTGACCGACAGGAAGACAAGTATTTCGCGGCGTGGCTCTCAGCGGTGGGCGATCATTGGGATACACCGGCAGGGCGTGACATTATCTGGCGCTCGCGGGCCACGCAATCCGCCGCGTTGCTGGCCGCCATCATCAAGGACGGAAGCACGCCGGAAAAAGAGCGAGCGCGTTATTTCCGCGCCTTTGATTTTATCAAAGGCCCGGAGAAGAAAGTGGCGTTGCTCACATTGTTGACCGCTCCGCCGTCCACCGGCGTTGTCACGGAAACCCTCAGCCGCCTTGACCGCGGCGATTTCAATACCAATTCCTCCGTCAAGACCGCCGTTTTAGCCGCCCTGGCTTTGATGCGCGGCACGCCCGAGTTCGTCAATCTGGTCCGGGATTTTCATTTGCAAGCCCAGAATGCGGCGTTGCTGGAAGTTGCTGTCAAGCATCCCGCCGAGGAATCCGGGGTCGAGGCCATGCGGCTTGTCTTGGCCAGCGGCGATCTGAGCCAAATCCATGAATTGCTCGAGAGCACAAATTCCGCCGCAGTCCGGGCCGTGGAGGCGGTGGGAAACACCCGGGAGAGCGATGGGACGCCACTGCTGTTGCCGCTGGTCACCGCCGCGGATCGGGACACGGCCATTCGCAGGCAGGCCGTCTCTTCTCTTGCGCAGACCAAGGAAGGCGCGGCGGATTTGCTCCAACTGGCGCGGGATGGCAAGTTGCCCAACGATGTGAAATTTACGGCCACCACCGTGCTCAACCAGGTGCGCTGGAAGACGCTTAAAGGCGAGGCAGCGCAACTCCTGCCTTTGCCTCGCGGCCGCAACACCGAACCTTTGCCACCGGTGACCGAGTTGCTCAAACGAACAGCGGACGTCGCTCATGGGGCGACGGTATTCGCGCGACCGGAGAGCGCCTGCATGACCTGCCATCGTGTCAACGATAAGGGCGTTGATCTTGGCCCGGCGCTTTCCGAAATTGGCGATAAACTCGCCAAGGATGCCATTTATGAGGCGATTCTTGACCCCAGCGCCAGCATCGCGTTCGGCTACGATGCCTGGGAGATCACGCTCAAATCCGGCGATGAAGCCGGCGGCATCATCGTCAGCGAAACCGCCGACGAACTTTTGATAAAGGATGCCAAGGCCATTGCGACGCGGATCAAGAAGCAGGACATCGCCAGCCGCAGGAAACTCAAAACCTCCCTCATGCCGGCCGATTTGCAGAAAACCATGTCCACCCAGGACCTTGTAGATTTGGTCGGCTATCTGTCGTCCTTGAGAAAATCCCCCAGCGCAAGCCGCTAAAGCGAATGAATAAGTCTGCTTCGACGCATAGGCGTTCCAATGTGAATTCGGGTAGTGGCTAAATTTGAAAATGAATGGCGATTTGAGCAGAGCTTTCGGGGAGCGCACGCGCCCCGCGTGCAGTCAGTGACGCCCTCGTCGCTGACATCAGAAAGCGGGTTCAGCGAGGGCGCTGAACCCTGCACGCGGGGCGCGTGCGCTCCCCAAAATTAAGACACTACCTAGGTTCGTCCGCACTTGACGATCTTCCGCCGTTGTGCCAGGATCGGCGCATGAAAGCATCCCAGAAGCCAAGTACGGCAACACCGCGCAGAGCGGACGGCGCCAACCCGTCGCCGGCGCGCTCCATGAAACGCCGCCAATTCCTTAAATCCTCCGCCTTTATGGGCGCAGCGGGACTTCTCCTCCCGCGCTTTAAACTTTTTGGGGCTGACGCGCCGAGCAACAAGTTGAACATCGCCATGATGGGCACTTGGGGCCGGGCGGAGGCTCATTTCGACGCGGTTTCGCGCGAAAACGTGGTCGCCCTGTGCGATATCAATGAGAAGCATCTGGCTTCCGCCGCCGTGAGATTTCCCAACGCCAAACATTACGTGGATTGGCGTCAGTGCCTTGAGCAGAAGGACGTGGACGCCGTGATGGTCTGCACCCTGGACCACACGCACGCCTTCATCACCAACTGGGCCATGAACCGCGGCAAACACGTTTATTGTGAAAAGCCCCTGGCCAACAGCGTGGAAGAAGCCCGGGTGGTTCGCGCCAACTGGCTCAAGAATAAAGACAAGCTGGCCACCCAGATGGGCACGCAGCGCCATGCCTTCAGGAATTTCGACCGGGTGCGTGAAATGGTCTTGGACGGCGCCATCGGGCAATTGCAGGAGGTCAGCGCCTGGGGCAACCGCCAGATTCGCAAGGACGGCTATCTGCCCGCCGAAGGCACGCCGCCCGATTACCTGCACTACGATCTCTGGCTCGGACCTGCGCCTTATCATCCCTACAATCCAGGATATTTTTCCGGCGGGTCCGGCGCGAATTGCCTGCAGTGGAACATGTATTGGGACTTTGGCAGCGGCCAGGTGGGCGACATGGGCAGCCACACCATGGATTTGGCCTGGAACGCCATTGACGCCGGCCTGCCGATTTCCGCCGAAGGCAAAGGCGATCCGTTCAACGCCGATGTGACGCCGGTCAAACTGGAGACGCATTTCGAATTTCCGGCCAACGACTGGCGCTCCCCCATTGTTGTCTCGTGGTATCAAGGCGGCGCCATGCCCGAATCTCCCAACCGCGCCGTTGATCTGAAAAAGATTGACCACGGCGCCATGTTCGAGGGAAGCGAAGGTTTCGTGGTGGCCGATTTTCAATCTCGCATCCTTATTCCGCAGAAGAATAACACGAGCCGGAACGATGCCGACATGACCTACTACAAGCCCCGTTCCAAAGAAACACTGACCCCGCCTCTGGGCGGCTTCCAGGAACAATGGATCAAAGCCGCCAAAGGCAACCTTAGAACCTCCTGCGACTTCGGCTACGGCACCAACATGACCGAAACGATGTTGCTGGGCCTGGTCGCTTATCGCGCCGGCAAGAAAATCAGTTACGACGGCACCACCGGACAAGTCACGGACTGCACCGAAGCCAACGGATACCTGCGCCGCACTTACCGGGAGGGTTGGACGCTGAATGGTTAGGGAAGAAGCGCAAGTTTAGCGGCTTTCGGGAAACGCGAACTCCCTAGTCGCGTTGAAGCGCAGCCTTGACCCTAAAAAAAGGCATTTGGAATGGCCGCAAAGGAACGCAAAGAACACAAAGAAAACAGGATGCGTGAGCTGGCCAGGAGCCAACGCCTTCACCTAAACGAGGATTTAAAAGTAAGCGATCGAGCAGCCCGATCTGGTTTTCTTTGCGTTCTTAGCGTTCCTTTGCGGCTAAATCAACTGCCGGATTTAGGTTGACGAATAGGTCGCCCCGCCGGCGTTCTGCTGGTGGAATTCGCACTTCCTTTCACCTCACAAAATCCTGTCGGATTTCATGCGGCGGCGGCGATATACTTGGAAATGATGAGCGATTTGGATTTGTTGGATCAGTACGCCACGGAGAATCGGCAGGAGGCTTTCGCCGCGCTGCTGGATCGCCATTTGAAACTGGTTTATTCGGCGGCTTTTCGCCAGGTGCGCTCGCCGGAATTGGCTGAGGAAGTGGCGCAGTCCGTCTTTGCCGATCTGGCCCGCAGCGCCGGCAAGCTGGAACCCAAGACCATTTTGACGGCCTGGCTCTACCAGGTGACGCGGCGCACCGCCATTGACGTTGTGCGCCGGGAATCGCGCCGTCAGCTTCGCGAGCAAATCGCCTACGACATGAACAACATGAACGCAAATTCCTCCGAATGGACCGCCATCGAGCCTCTCTTGGATGAAGCCATGGAAGCGCTCGATCCATCCGACCGCACCGCCATCCTCCTGCGTTATTTCGAGGACAAGAGCCTGCGCGAAGTCGGGCAGACGCTGGGAACTTCGGAGGACGCCGCGCAGAAGCGGGTCAGCCGCGCGCTCGACTTGTTGCGTGAATTCTTCGCCAAGCGCGGGCGGGCCGTGGGCGTTGGCGCATTGGCCGCCGTCCTTTCGGCCAATGCCGTCCAATCCGCGCCCGTTGGCCTGAAAGCCTCGATTTTGACCAGCGCCGCCTTTTCCGGGGCGGGCGCTCCCCTTGCAGGATCCATTGGAATTACAAAAACACTCGCTATGACAACTCTACAGAAAGCACTTATCGGCGCGACTCTTGCCGCCGCCGTGGGCACGGGCCTATACGAAGCGCAGCGCGCTTCCGCCCTCCAGGAACAGATGCAAACACTCCAGCGGCAACCGGCTCCAGTCGCAGGACAAAGCGATGCGTTGCGCCGGCAACTCGAAGAGGCCAACCGCCAATTGGCCGCATTGCAGACGCAAAACGAAAAGCTGCGCCGGGATGCCGCGGATGTGTTTCGTCTGCGCGGAGAAGTCGCGCGATTGCGTGGAAACGGCTCACAAGCCGGTGATGATCCAGCCGCTTCCGCCGCGAAATCGTGGCTGGCCCGGGTCAGCCAACTCAAAGAGAGGCTGCAACAAACCCCAGGAGCCAAAATTCCCGAGTTTCAATACCTGACCGACCAGGATTGGCTCAATGCGGCAAAAAACGATCTGAACACGGACGAGGATTACCGCCGGGCTTTGAGCCGTTTGCGCGACACTGCGGAAAGCACGTTCATCACGACCGCACTCCAGCCGGCGTTGAACCAATACAAACAGGCCAACAATGGGCAGTTTCCCACCGACATCTCTCAACTGCAGTCTTACTTCGATCCGCCGGTGGATGCTTCGGTGCTGCAACGTTGGGAAGTTGCGCCGCAGTCCACAGTGCCAAATCTCGGCATGGGCAGTGCGATGATCACCCAAATCGCCGCAGTGGACTCAGATTATGATAACCGGTATGCCGTCGGCAACGGTTGGGGAACCGCCGGCCCCGAGAGTTGGGACGCGCCCGGAACAGGGCCGACCGCTATCCTGACGGCAGCCTTGAAGGCTTATGCTGCGGCAAATAACGGTCAACAGCCCACGGATTTGTCGTCGCAACTCGCCCCCTACCTGACGACGCCTGAGCAACAAGCCGCGTTTCAACTGTTCCTAAATCGAAGGCAAAAATAGCGTATCCGGCTGAGGGGCCACGCTTGGTCTAATCCAAAAAGCATTTGCAAAAGGGACACCCATGCCGGATAACTCTTCCATGAGTGCGACCATGATTGACAGGGAGAGTCGAAGGACTCTCCTGAAGTCCAGTTGCGCAATTGCGGGCGTAGCTATCGGATTTTTGATTGCGACGAGTCACGCTGACAGTGTCTCGAATTCAACTCCCAATTCTGTGACACTCACGGAACAAATCGCCGACTTGCGCCAGCAGGTGGATGCAGCCAAGGCCCGTTATGACGATGCCTTTCAAAAGGGACCCGTTTACGAAATGGAAGCGGGCAAAGCCTGGGAGGCTTATTCAGCAGTATTCGAGACCAACTTGCCGAAAATCCTTAAAGTGGTCCACCAGAACCCGGCTTCCTCCAATTCGTTTGAGATACTGATGTGGATTTCAAGCCATCAAGCGTTTGGCGGAAATCAATCATGGTCCAACGCGTTGGAACCCCTTCGGTTGCTGGGGCAATTCCATGCGAGCAAAACCGGTCTGGCTCCGCTGTGCAGCAAATGCGGCTACTGGTGGTCCTGGCGTTGGCGGGATCGGCAGATTATCGATTTCCTCGAGGCCGTGCGGGAAAAGAACCCCGACCGCACCACCCGCGGCCAGGCGATCCTTGCCCTGGCCCGGCTCGACAAAGACAAAGCCGGGCATCTCATCGACTGGGAAAACGATCTTGCGAACGACTCATCCAACCCAAAGGCCAGCGCCGAATATGCCGATATTGCCAAAACAACCGATTCCAAGAAAATCCTTCAGGAAGCGGAACAATTATTTGACGAGGTGATCAAGGATTATGGCGATTGCCCATTTGTTCCCGTTATGCCCACTCGCCGCGCTGCCACAACCCTGAGCGAACATGCCGGCGATGATTTGTTTGAGCTGCTCCATCTGACGATTGGGCAAGTGGCGCCGGAGCTGAAAGGCGAAGACTTCGCCGACCATGAAATCAAATTAAGCGATTACCGCGGCAAAGTAGTCGTGATAAGCTTTTGGGCCTCCTGGTGCGGGCCCTGCATGGCCTCAGTTCCGCACGAACGCGAGTTGGCCAAGCGCATGCAGGGAAAACCATTTGTTTTGATCGGCGTCAATGGCGACTATGAAATGTCCGCCGCGAAAAACGCGATTGAAAAGGAAGAAATGAAGTGGCCTTCGATTTGGGGCGGCACCAACGGCCCTTAGGGACTGTTAAAAAATAACATTTACACTTTAAGAGGCGGAAGCGCGGGGC
>Ga0302325_10006305_pt1 | contig 26704 bp, 28 predicted proteins | sample Palsa_T0_2_FD_201948 | JGI IMG/M metagenome (GOLD analysis project Ga0302325, IMG submission 201948) | Peat permafrost microbial communities from Stordalen Mire near Abisko, Sweden - Palsa_T0_2 | ecosystem: Environmental > Terrestrial > Soil > Palsa > Peat permafrost | place: Sweden: Abisko... | reverse complement strand
CGATAGGTCCTAACGTCCCCCGCTGGAAATCGGGGCAACGAGTCGGTGTCGGCTGGAACGGCGGTTTCTGCGGATATTGCGACAACTGCCGGCGCGGCGAGTTCTTCGCCTGCCAAACTTCCACCGACGTTACCGGCGTCTCTCGCGATGGCGGCTACGCCGAATACATGCTTGCGCCCATCAGCGCATTGGCTTTGGTGCCGGACGATCTTAAATCCGTTGACGCAGCGCCGTTCATGTGTGCCGGCGTCACTACGTTCAACTGTCTTCGCAGTAGCGGTGCGCGGCCCGGCGATTTGGTCGCTGTAGTCGGCATCGGCGGTCTAGGCCATCTCGCCGTACAATACGCGGCGAAAATGGGCTGCAAAACCGTCGCCATCGCGCGCGGAACAGACGAAGAGCCGCTGGCCCGCCAACTCGGCGCGCATTATCACATCGACAATAAGACGCAAGACCCGGCGGCAGAATTGCAAAAGCTCGGCGGCGCGAAAATCATCCTCGCCACCGTCACCAGCGCCGACGCTATGAAAGCCGTGCTGGGGGGCCTGGCCGTGGGCGGAAAGCTGATGGTGATCGGCGCCGTGCCTTCGCTCGAAATCAACACGATTCAAATGTTGCTGCGCAATCAGGGCGTCGAAGGCTGGTACTCGGGCACGTCCATCGATTCGCAAGACACGCTCAATTTCAGCCTGCTCTCCGGTGTCAAGTCCATGAACGAAGTCTTTCCACTGGATCGAGTGGCCGAAGCCTACGAGCACATGCTAAGCGGCAACGCGCGCTTCCGCGTGGTGCTTAACATCGGCAACTGACCTTTGCGCCGACAGATCATCCTTGTCGCGCTGGCCGTTCTCGCGCTACGTCTGCCCTTTCTCCACCAGGCTCCTAGCACACCACCCAGCCATGGGGAAAAACATCTCTGAAATTCCCTTCCACGCCGCGTATCTTCAGTTCTCACCTAATGGCTGCTTTTTGCGCGCTCGCGCTCGCCCGCCGTTTCAGCCCGCACCCGCTGCTTGCGACATGGCTTGGCGGATTCGCCGGTCGGCCTGGCAGCCTGGCTCCTTGACCACGGTGACGGTTATGGCCAGCCGGCGGCGGCGATCCTATCGGCCGTGCACGGGCGCGCCATCGGCGGACACTCCGCGGGCGACCTGACACGAGACGATGTGCTCGACGACTTTACGCTCTATTGGTTGACGCATCCCGCCGTGAGCGTCTCTCCTGGTGAGAACTATCAAGCCCCGCGCAGTTGGACACAGCGGGCGTATCCCAAGCTCATTCACTTCAACGAGATCCCCAAGGGCGGGCACTTTGCGGCCTGGGAACAGCCGGAGCTCTTTTCAGAAGAGGTTCGCGCGGGCTTCCGATCGCTGCGTTAGAATTCTTCACAAGAGAGGAGGAAATGCGCCATGCCTGACCCTGCGCAGTTCACCATCAACCGCACCTATCCGGGGCGGTGGACGATCACCTTCAGCAACCCGCCGATCAACATGTTTGTTCCCACAACGATCGTCGAATTGGGAGCGCTAATGACCGACCTCGAGACGGACCCGTCCGTGAAGGCCGTAGTGTTCCAGTCGGCGAATCCCGATTTTTTCATCGCCCATCTCGACGTAGCCAAGGCAGTGGAACGGCCAGAGGCTCTGGGCCTTTGGCGCGACTTTGTGCTGCGCCTCTCGTCCACCCCAGTGGTGAGCATCGCAAAGATTCGCGGTCGCACGCGCGGCATCGGGAACGAGTTCGTGCTGGCCTGCGACATGCGCTTCGCCAGCCGGCAAAGCGCCGTGTTCGGCAACCCCGAGGTCGGCGTCGGACTGGTCCCGGGCGGCGGAGCGCTGGAATGGCTCCCGCGCCTGGTCGGCCGCTCGCGGGCACTTGAGATCGTGCTCAGCGGCGACGATTTCGATGCGGATATCGCCGAGCGCTATGGCTGGGTGAACCGTACGCTGGACGATGGCGCCCTCGACTCGTTTGTCGATACGCTCGTCCGGCGTCTGGCCTCGTTCGATCGTGAAACGCTAGCCGCGGCGAAGGTCCAGGTCAATCGGTTCGGAGGCCGACGGCTACCGAGCTTCAGTCGAGCATCGACCTGTTCTTCCCACTGCTGGCCTTGCCAGGTGCGCAGGCGCGCCGTGCCAAGATCCGTAGTGTCGGTTACGGTGTTCCGAGCGACTTCGAATTGAACTTCGGCCGGTACCTGCCTGCGTTCGGGCGGACGGACGACGATGACACGGGTACGCAGCCCGACTGATCGCTCGACGTCCGCCAGCGTCGTGCCGGCTCGGCACAGGAGAGGTAGATATGAAACCCTGGAAAGTAGCTTCGCTGATTCTGTTTGCTCTTGCGGTTGCAGCCGCGGGATACGGATCGATTCTCGTGCGACGAGGCTTCAGCGCACTTGCGACACCTTCAGCGATTGAGGAGTTCGCGGCCACAACGGCACGCAAAATGGCCGTGCCATCCTCGTATCGCCAACTTCGCAATCCCATCATGCCTTCAACGGAGAACATTCGGAGAGGCATGGAGCATTTCTCCGATCATTGCGCCACGTGCCATTCCAATGACGGAGGGGGCCAGTCGTTTTTCGGCAAGGGCCTCTATCCGAAACCGCCCGACTTGCGTGCGGCCGGGACGCAGAACAAGAGCGATGGCGAGCTCTACTACACAATTCAAAATGGAGTTCGTTTGAGCGCCATGCCAGCCTTCAGCGAAGCGCACACCGCTGCGCAAACCTGGCGCCTGGTTTTGTTCATCCGGCACTTGCCTCAGATCGCCCCCGAGGAACTCAATGAGATGAAGGCGCTGAATCCGAAGAGCCAGGCGAATCCGGCGAATTGGTGAAGGACGGGAAACCGCCCGGAATCCTGCGGGAGAAACACACCACCACTAAAAGAAAAAACGCCATGAAAGAAAGGAGCACCCGATGAAAGAACCAGACGACAGATCGCGCCGTAGCTTGCTCAAGGCGAGCTCGATGTTGGGCCTGGCAGTCGCGCTCAGACCAGCCACGATCGGCGAGGCATTTGCAGATTCGCAATCCAATACTGCTCAAAAGGAGAACACCATGGCCCAAACCAGTGCTACACAGGCAGCCGACCAGACGACTATTCGTCCGTTTCATGTGAATGTTCCAGAAGCGGAACTTACCGAATTGCGCAGGCGCATCAACTCGACAAGATGGCCCGATCGGGAAACGGTCAACGATGAATCGCAGGGTGTGCCGCTTGCGACAATTCAGGAACTTGCCCGCTATTGGGCCACAGACTACGATTGGCGCAAGATCGAGGCGAAACTGAACGCCCTGCCGCAGTTCATCACCGAGATCGATGGGCTGGACATTCATTTCATTCACGTTCGTTCGAGACACGAAAATGCGTTGCCGCTGATCGTCACGCACGGATGGCCCGGCTCAGTCATCGAGCAGATGAAGATTATCGATCGACTTACCAATCCTACGGCCTATGGCGGGAGCGCATCGGACGCCTTCCATCTGGTGATTCCGTCGCTACCGGGGTTCGGGTTTTCAGCAAGGCCCACCACTTCCGGCTGGGGTCCGGAGCGCACTGCAAGTGCTTGGGTGGTGCTGATGACGCGCCTTGGATACGCAAAATTTGTGGCGCAAGGCGGCGATTTAGGCGCCGGCGTCTGCACTGTGATGGCCAAACACGCACCTCCAGAATTGCTGGGAATTCACACCAACTTCCCGGGAACAATTCCATCCGACATCGCGAAGTCGCTTCAGGCCGGCGACCCACCACCATCCGGTCTCTCCGCCGACGAAAGCCGCGCCTACCAGCAGCTCACGGTATTGTTTGCGAAGCGGCGCGCCTACGCACAGATGATGGCCACTCGCCCGCAAACGCTCTACGGATTGGCGGATTCGCCAGTCTTCCTGGCAGCTTGGCTCTTTGACCACGGTGATGGTTATGGCCAGCCGGCGGCGCCGATCACCTCGGCTGTGCTCGGGCGCACCATCAATGGATACCCCGCGGGCGACCTGACACGAGACGATGTGCTCGACGACTTTACGCTCTACTGGTTGACGAATACGGCGGTTTCTGCGGCTCGTTTCTATTGGGAACTTCACCTCAATGTCTATACCGCGGCCAATGTCTCCGTCCCAGCTGCGGTGAGCGTCTTTCCCGGCGAGAACTATCAAGCCCCGCGAAGTTGGACGGAGCGGGCGTATCACAAACTCATTTATTACAACAAGGTCGACAAAGGCGGGCACTATGCGGCGTGGGAACAGCCGCAACTCTTTTCGGAAGAAGTTCGCGCGGGCTTCAGATCGCTGCGTTAGAATTCTTCACAAGAGATAGGAAATACGCCATGTCCCATCATTTCGATACCAAACTCGCGAAAGACGATCCAAGCCTGAACGTATGTGATCTCTATCTGTTTCAGGGCGCTCCCGACACAACGGCGATGGCGATGACCGTCAATCCCGATGTTGTCCTCTCTGCACCGGATACCCTTCACATCGAGGGTTTGTATGCCTTCCGCCTGGACCTGACGGGTGACGCTCGCGAAGACGTTGTCTTCAAGTTCACATTCAGCGAACCGAGACATGTAGACGGGGACGAGCAGGTCCATGTTCAGAAGTTTCAGGTCCGTAGAGCCACTGGCGACGCCATCGGCGGGGACCAGGGCGAGTTGCTAATAGAAGGCGATACGGGCCAAGTCCATAGCAAGTCTGGTATTCGCGCCTTCGTCGGAATAGCTCCCGATCTGTTCGCCGCCGACGCTGTCGCAATGCGTAATCTTCAGAATGCCTTCTACAACGAACACAGGTATGACGGCGATGCGTTCCTGCGCACTCCTCAGAACTTCTTCCACCATCGCAATATCACTGCGATTGTCCTCGAAGTCCCAAACCATCTGATCGGCAAGGGAACGGTCCACGCCTGGGCCACGGTGTCACTTTACGGCCATGCTCCCGAGATGCAGGTGTCACGCTGGGGCCTGCCGATGATCACGCACCTCTTTCTCAACGATCCCGGCAACCAAGAGGTGAAAGAGACCTTCAACAAATCGGCGCCAGCAGATGACATCGCCTTATTCTCGGGATACATCGCAGACTATACCCGGAAGATGACTACCTACGCAGGATCTGTCATGAACCCGGAAGAATACGGAAAGCAAATGGTCTCTCGGCTATGCCCGACCACCTTGCCCTATGAATTGGGAACGGTAGCTGCATTCGATCTTGCGGGATTCAATGGGAGGCCCCTGGGCGATGATGTTCAGGACGTGATGCTTACATTGGCGTCAAACGCGCCCCTCCAGGACGGCGTTGCCCCTGATCGCAATCGGATACGTACCGAGTTCCCATATTTTGGTGAGCCCTACTCAAAGGAAGAACAGAAGGATGTCGTACCATGGCGCCCAAGAACCAGCCAATCGCCTGCATGATCAAAAGAGATCGGTGAACTCGCGAAGCGATTCCGGGACTCTTTGCAAGCGCCACCCCCAACGTTTTCACCGAGAATTGCACTCGCCTGCACCCGCTCCAATCTGAACTCGGCGCCGACGTTCGACGTCCGCCAGCGCCCCATTAGTAAATGCGCCCCCCGCGGCCGCATCATGAGTTTGAACACGCTGCTCATGATGGAGTGCGGCCTCTGGGCGATTTCCCGGTCAGCGTCGCGACCTCGTTTTTCGGCATCGCCCATGCAGCGCTGCTCCCTGCCGCGGTGGTCGCTTTAGCCGGTGCGCTGGTCTTCAGTTTGCGGCCGGCGGTGTGGCGTAGTTAGCGATTCGCCTTGGCTGACTTGATGGTCAGCCACTGTGGTGTACCAGTTGGCGTTGCTTCCTCGTTGACATCCGTGTTGCAATGTTTTCATGCCGCGCCCACGAGTGATGGTTCCGTATCCTCCCGAGGTGATCGCGGAAATCGACAAGATTGTCAGGCACGGAGAGCGCACCGCTTTTCTGGTGGAGCTGGCGAAGCGCGAGATTAAGCTGAATCGTCGGCGGCAGGCGCTGCTTGCCGCAAAAGGGGCGTGGAAAGCGGAAGACCATCCCGAGTTGGCCGCCGGAGCGGCTAGCTGGGTCCGTGGAATCCGACAGGAGTCTGTCGAGCGATTTGAGAAACTCCAGCAACGCCGGAAAGCCAAATAGATCGGCTCCACGTGCCCTGCTGGATACCACCATTATTATCGACGCCATCAATGATCGAAACCGTCGCAGCCAACTCCTGGAAAGGCTTCTGGCGGAAGGCGCCTTGCTTGCGTGCTGTCCGATCAACGTCACGGAAGGCTTTATGGAATGCGCCCCCGCGAAGACCGAAGCTTTCCTCGCCAGTCTCGAATTCTAACGTCTGACCTGGGAAGTCGTCAAATACGTCGGAGCACTCTACCGGGAGTAGCGAACAAAAGGGCCGGACCCTCCAATGCGGAGTTGCGCCTTCATCCGCTCCCACGGGACAGCGGCGCTTAGTGGATTAGCCGCCGAGTAACGCAGATCGGTCTTCATCCGTGTTCATCTGGGGCTCAATTTTCTGGCCGCATTCTAAAACTGCGTCAAGCTCAGCACATTCCCATCCGGATCCTTAAACCACGCCACCTTCGTCGTACTCCCCGGCGGCGTCCAAATGCCTTTCTCATCCTGGCCCGGCAACCCATACCGCTCAAACTGGACCCCTGCTTTTTCCAACTCCTCCACTTTCGCCGCGATGTCGGGCACGCTCCAACCCAACGCCGTATATTGCGCCTGGCGAACTTCTTTCACCTTCTGAAGTCGCAGCATGATTCCAGCCGCGTCAAACACCAGCGCGAACTGCTCATCGCTCACCAGCCGAAGTCCGAGCAAGCCGTGATAGAAAGTCTTAGCGCGCGCCGCATCCGTGGTCGCGACGAACGCCATGATGGAAGCAGAAGTTAGCAAGGACATAAAGGAAGCTTACGACATCCGATGTTACAATACGAATTCTCTAAATGGACCAACTGAAAGCGCTGATCCGCGAAGTCCCCGATTTTCCCAAGCCCGGCATCAATTTCTACGACATCACCACGCTGCTCAAGCACCCCACCGGATTCAAGGGCGTGATCGACTCGCTGGCCGAGCATTATCGCTCCACGCCCATCGATCTGGTGCTCGGCATCGAAGCTCGAGGCTTCATCATCGCGCCCGCCGTTGCCTATGCGCTGGGATATGGATTCATCCCGGTTCGCAAGCAGAAAAAACTGCCAGCCGCGCGCGAACGCATCGAATACGCGCTCGAATACGGCACCGACGTGCTTGAAATCCACAAGGACGCCATCTCGCCCGGCCAAAACGTGCTCATTATCGACGACGTGCTGGCCACTGGTGGAACGGCCGCAGCCGTGGCGCGCCTGGTGGAGATATTGCACGGCAAAGTGGTGGGCCTGGGCTTCATCCTGGAGCTGGATTTCCTGAACGGGCAAGAAAAACTCCACGGCTATGACGTCTATTCGCTGATACATTACTAATGCAAGACCGCGTCGACTAATGCAAGACCGCCTCTACTAATGGAAGACCGCGTCCGGCTCCGTTCGCTGGCCAAAATCAACCTGGACTTGCGGGTTCTCCACAAGCGCCCGGACGGTTTTCACGAGCTTCGCACCATCTTTCAAACCATCTCGCTGGCCGATACGATTGAGGTGGAATTGCGGCCAGGCCGGAGCAAAATCGAGTTGGAATCGAACGTCGAGATCCCCGGCAATCTCATCGTCAAAGCCGCGGAGCTAGTTCTGCGCGCCACACGAGCCAACTGCCAATTACGAATCCGGCTCATCAAGCGAATTCCGATGGGCGGCGGACTTGGCGGAGGGTCCAGCAACGCTGCTTCGATGCTGTTAGCCCTGCCGAAACTGCTCGGTAAACCTGTCCCCGTCGAAAAGTTAATGGAATTGGCCGCCGACCTCGGAAGCGACGTGCCTTTTTTCCTCGCGGGAGGAACCGCAGTAGGCATAGGCCGCGGAACCGAACTCTATCCCCTTCCAGACGCCCAAAATTGGCCGGGCCTGCTAATAACGCCCGGCATCCATTCCAACACAGCAGAATCCTACCAAGCCCTCCAGCGTAAATCCTCGCAAGAAGTTTCTGCGTCTATCATCAACAATTTCCAATCCGTGGTACAAAGTGCCTGCGCCCCAACCCCCAATCCCCAATCCCCTTTCGGCAATGATTTCGAAGCGGTTGTGTTTCAGCAACATCCTCAACTAAAATCGATGAAGGGAAAGTTGCTGAAGTTAGGGGCTTGGCGGGCCATGTTGACCGGAAGCGGTTCAGCTCTTTTCGGGTTGTTCGCCAGCCGCCAGTCCAGGGATCGCGCCGCCGGCGTTTTGCGCAGCAGTTTCGCCGGCGTTCCAGTCCATCCATTGAACATGGTGAATCGCAGCCGTTACCGTGCGCTTTGGTGGCGGCAGTTAAGAATTTCTCCGGAAAGCAGAACATGGCCGCCGCAAGACCGGTACGCAGGATGAGATTTGAGCAACTGAAGATCTTCACGGGTAATGCCAACCCTGCGTTAGCGGCGAAAATCTGCGCCTCCCTGGGCTGCACGGTGGGCGCAGCCCAAGTGGAGCCGTTCTCGGACGGCGAAATCCGCTTGCAGATTCTCGAAAACGTGCGCGGCGCCGATGTTTTCGCGGTGCAGCCCACCAGCACTCCGGTGGACCGGCACATCATGGAGCTGCTGCTCATGATCGACGCGCTGAAGCGCGCTTCGGCGGAGCGCATCACCGCAGTGCTACCCTATTATGGGTATGCGCGGCAAGATCGGAAAGACAAGCCGCGAATGCCCATTTCCGCCCGGTTGATCGCAAACCTGATTCAGAGGGCCGGCGCGGATCGTGTGCTTACTTTGGACTTGCACGCGGCTCAGATTCAGGGGTTCTTCGACGTTCCCGTGGATCATCTTTTCGCCGCGCCGGTGATGCTCGAATATTTCGAGTCCATCGGACGCAGGGACATGACCGTGGTTTCCCCCGATGCCGGGGGCGTGGAGCGCGCGCGCGCTTTTGCCAAGCATTTGAACGCGCCGCTGGCGATTATCGATAAACGCCGGACCGAAGTGAACGTCGCCGAAGTGATGCACATCATCGGCGACGTGGAAGAGAAGCATTGTTTGATTGTGGACGACCTGATCGATACGGCCGGGACGCTGGTGAAAGCCGCCGAGGCGCTGCTGAAACACGGCGCGCTGACGGTGACCGCCTGCGCCACGCATGCCGTATTGTCGGGGCCGGCCGTGGAGCGGATCGAAACATCGTGTTTGCAGGAAGTAGTGGTCACCAATTCGATTCCCTTGCGCGAGGACGCCATGCGGTGTACCCGCATCAAGACCCTTTCAGTGGCGCCTTTGTTAGCCCGGGCTATCCAGTCCATTCACGAGGATGGTTCGGTAAGCACCCTATTTATTTAGAAGGATTTCAGCGGGCTGCCGCCTCGAAAGGCCAAGGTAGCCGTCTGCCGGAGTAAGGTTGGAGTGGAGTAAGAGCGATGAGAAAAGAAATTACAGTCCCTGCTGAACCGCGCGAGTCGCGGGGCAAGAATGAAGCGCGCCGTCTTCGCGTAAAGGGCCGGGCCCCGGCTATATTGTATGGTTCCGGCAGCCCCGCCGTAGCTGTCTCCATCAGTCCCAAGGACATCCATAAGATTCTGCACAGCAATACCGGACACAACACCATCTTCAATCTGTCGGTGCAGGGCGGTGAAGACACGCCGGCCATGATCGTGGACTGGCAAAGCGATCCGGTGAAAGAAAATTTGCTGCACGTGGATCTGAAGCGGATCGATCTTACCAAGCGCATTGCCGTGAAGGTGCGCGTACACACCACCGGTGAGCCGAAAGGCGTAAAGCTGCAAGGCGGACTGCTGGAAGTGATCACCCGTGAAATAGAGATCGAGTGTCTGCCGGACGAGATTCCCGAATCCTACACCGTAGACGTAACGGAGCTGATGATCGGCCAGAATCTGCGCGCCAGCGAAATTCCGCTGGGTGGATCGGTCAAGCTGGTAAGCGGTCCTGAACAGGTGGTCGCGCACGTGGTGACGCTGAAGGCCGAAGTGGTGGAGGCTCCGGCGGAAGGCGCTGTGGCTGCCACGCCGGCCGAACCGGAAGTGATCAAGAAGGGTAAGAAGGAAGAGGAAGCGGAGGCCGAGGAGAAAGGGAAAAAGAAATAGCGGGCTCGGGGTGCCGTGCAGGGGATTAGGGGTTGGGGATTGGCGAACAGGTACATGCTACCAAAAGAGTGCCTGGCCCCCAATCCCCAACCCCTAGCCCCCAGGAAATGTCCGAATTTTGCAAGCTCATCGTGGGTCTCGGAAACCCCGGTGCGGAATACGAACTCACCGCCCACAACATCGGCTTCATGGTTGTGGACAGGCTGGCCGACCGCAGCGGGATGAAAGTCGGACGCAAGGATTCCATGGCGTTGGTCGGGCAGGGAATGGTGGCGGGTAAAAAGGTGCTGCTCGCCAAGCCGCAGACGTTCATGAATCTGAGCGGCGAGTCGGTGCAGGGTTTGCTGGTGAAGAATGAGATTTCGCCTGGGGATCTGGTTCTGGTATACGACGAACTGGATCTGCCCTGGCGGTCGGTGCGGATCAGGCCGAATGGTTCGGCCGCCGGCCATCGCGGCGTGGATTCTGTGATCCGCTGCGTTGGGAGCAAGGATTTCCCCCGGGTTCGCCTGGGTGTTCATGGGGGCCGTCGCGAAAAAGACGGCGCTCAAATTGTGCTCGCGAAGTTGAAGCGGGCCCACAAAGAAGAGTTGGATGAGCTGCTGGACTATGCGTCGCAAGCAGTGGAGTCCATCATCGCTGAAGGCGTCGAAAAGTCCATGGCGAAATATAATCGTCGCGCCCCAGGCTTAAACGAGGAAGAATGAGGATCTACGAAGAGCTGTTTATTCTCCGGCCGGATGCGCCGGAGGAAGAAATCGATCACCTGATCGAACAACTGACCACCTTTATCGCCTCCCAGGGAGGCAACGTCGACAAATCCGACAAATGGGGCATACGCAAGCTGGCTTATCGCGTGCAAAAGCGCACTGAAGGCTTCTACGTGTTGCTGCAGTTCACCACCGAGCCGAAAACGGTGATCGAACTGGAGCGGCGCCTGCGCGTATCGGACCTGGTGATGAAATTCCAGAGCGTCCGCATCGACGAAAAACTGAAGAAGATCGAAAAACGCCGGAAGGATCGCGAAAAACGCGCCGCGCGCAAGCCTGCTCCGCCGGCCGCTCCCAGCATTCCTTTGGAACATGCCATGGCGGGCGTGGAGCCAACGGGTCCCAGACCTGGCGCTCCCATGCCCGGCGCTCCGGTGGCCGCTCCTGTGCTGGCGGCTCCGGTAGCCGAGAAGGTAGGAGAATAACATGGCCGAACAACGCGGCGGACGTCCCATTAGCGGGTCCATGCGGCCCACCGGCGGCGATAAAGCGCTGGCCACCAAGAAGCAATATTTCCGGCGCAAGAAAGTTTGCCGGTTCTGCGTGGAAAAAATCGACGACATCAACTATAAAGACGTCAGAATGCTTTCGTCTTTCATTTCCGAGCGCGGGAAAATCGTGCCGCGCCGCATTTCCGGCGTTTGCACGCCGCATCAGAAGCGGCTGGCGGAAGCCATCAAGCAGGCGCGCAACATCGCGCTGATTCCGTTCGCCACGGCGATCTAAGGAGACCGTCATCATGGATGTGATTTTAAGAGAAGATATCGACAAGCTGGGAACGCGCGGGCAGTTGGTGAAGGTGGCGCCCGGCTACGCGCGCAATTTCCTGCTGCCCAACAAAATGGCCGTCGCGGCGACTGAATCCAACAAAAAGATCGTCGAGCAGGAGCGCCAGGCTCATTTGCGGCGAGAGGCCAAGGTGGAAGGCGAAGCCCAGGATCTCGGCAAGATGCTGGGAGCGGTTTCCATCACCATTTCGCAAAAGGCCGGTGAGAATAATCAGCTTTTTGGTTCGGTGACGTCCAAAGATATCGCCGAAGCCCTCGAAAACCAGGGCTATACCATCGAGCGGCGCAAGATTGTTCTCGACGAGCCGATAAAAACCCTCGGCGAGTTCAAGGTTCCCGTCCGGTTGCATCGCGAAGTGACGGCCGAAATTACCGTCCACGTCGTCAAAGAGGAAGAGTAGTTCCTGCCTCGACTTGATTTGATCCTCGATCCGGGACGCTACGAAGGCGTCCCGGCCTATCAACTGCTGGAGTCCGCCGGGCATGGTTACATCCCGGTGGACCAGCGCCTGTTGCACGCGATTCTCGACTTTCGCGAAAATTCGCTTCCCGATATCGTACGTTTTGCCGCCCAAAACCACTCCGACGATCTGATGGATCTCGATCCGCTGCTGATCGATTTGTTCCGCTGCCTGCGCACGCCCTTGGCTGTGCCGTTCTTCCTGCGCGTGATGCGGGACAATCCGAGCGACGTTCCCGACGATCTGGTGGAGAGCGTCGTCGGCTTGGGCCAAGCGGCCGTCGATCCCGTGCTCGAGTTGTTCGCCGAGCTGGATCCAGAGAACGCGGGCGATGTGCCATTCGTTCTTGCGGCGCTGCGCGTTCGCGACCGCCGTATTCTGGAGGCGTTGACCAGCCGGCTGGAGAACGATCCGCAGGACGCCGCGCTGTGTCTCGAAATGTATGGCGATCCCGCGGCCATTCCCGCGCTCGAAGCCGCTCTCGCGCAAATACCGGCCGGCGATCGTCAGTCGCGCGCGCCCATTGAAGCGGTGATCGAGGGCCTTTCGGAGCCGGATGACGCTGCTGCGGCGTCAGTTGATCCGTTCGACATTTGGGCTCTCTATCCCGCGGAAGCGTCCATTGACTTCAGCGCGCTCGAAGATGAAGACCGTCTGGCGATGCTTCAAAAAGGATCGCCCAGCCTGCGAGCCGAAGTGGCCCTCAGCTACCAGGGGACCGAATTGTCCGACGCCGCGCGCGTCCGGCTCATCCAACTCGCGAAGACCGATCCAGAACCCTCGGTGCGAGGAGCTTGCTGGGAGGCGCTCGGCGAAATTGGCGACCAGCCCGAGCTCCAACAGGCCATGCTCAAAGTCCTGGCCGATCCGAAGTCCCCCATCGAAGAACGATCCGGCGCGGCCATCGGCCTCGCGGAGCAATCCGACAACGCCGCCGTTTATCAGGCGATTCTGAATCTCTATCAGGACCCGCGCTCTCGCGCCAAGGCGCTCAAAGCCATGGCTCGATCCTTCGACAAGCGTTTTTCCGCGTATCCGCCCGAGCATCTGGACGACCCCGATCCCGACATCAAAACGCAGGCCATCTGGGGCATCGGCTATCTGGATCTCGCGTCGGAAGCCCCGCGCCTCGCCGAGCTTTTCGACGACGACGCCTTTCGCACCGATGCGCTCTTCGCTTACGCGCTGTCGATTCCCGGCGAAACATCCTCCGGCCGCGTTCGCGCGCTGATGAGCAAGGTGGAACAGGCCGCCGGCGGATTCCGCGAGGACGAAGAGGATCTCGTCCGCATTGCGCTCGACCAGCGGCTGATACTGCACGGCAAGAGCCCCGTGTTCTTCCCCGACGAAGCGGAAGACGAGGAGCCGGAAGCGGCCATCGCCGCGCCGAAGCCCGGCCGCAACGATCTGTGCCCCTGCGGCAGCGGCAAGAAGTACAAGAAGTGCCACGGCGTAGTAAATTAAATCCTGCTGAACGCGCAACCGGCTCCCTTAACAGGCTGTGACGAAAATCCGAAAAGACCGCTCGCTCACGCGCCACCCTTCTGGTATTCTTCGAGTCGATGTTCTCCAACGCACGACTTCGGGTCGTCTCCGGGTGTGCTGCTGGCGCGCGGCTCGGTAGATGCATCGCGCTACAGAGCCGCGACCGTAAGGGAGCCGGTTTCGACACGGCCTGCTAACCGGCATTATTCTAGTCTCGAATGCCGCGCGCAGCTCAACCCAACTTTCGCAACGACGACGCGCCGCCTCGCCGCGCAGGGGAACTGGGGTGAACCCCAAGGTGAGACCGAAAGCGTACACAGTCTGGATTGCGATCGGGGCCGCCTGCTTGTTTATCCTGCTCGGAACGCTTCTGATTCCGCGTGCGGGCCCGAGCGCCGACGAGACATTGTTCACCACCCCTCTGTACGGCCCGCTCAGCGCCGATTTCGAGCTGGGCGTCCTGCATCACAAAATTCCCGTGATGCTCATCGTTTATGTTGGGACGTTCAAGACGCTCGTGAGCTGGCCGATTTTGCGCCTCTTCGCGGGAGCGCCGCGTGAGGCCCCCCCTGATTCAACAAGCGCCTCCTTCGCCCTCCGCTTGCCCATGGTGCTGGCGGGCGCGGCAACTATCCTTCTGTTCTTCTTCCTCGCCGATTCCCTCGCCGGCCGCGCCGCAGCCGTAGTAGCCGCCGTCCTGCTCGCAACAGATCCCACCTTCCTGCTGACCGACACGTTCGATTGGGGACCGGTCGCGCTGGAGCACTTGCTGCTGGTCAGCGGCTGCCTCGCGATGGCGTCCCGCCGCGCCATCTTGGCATCCTTCCTGTTGGGCCTGGCCCTCTGGAACAAGGCCACCTTTGTCTGGGCCCTCTCCGGACTCGCGGCCGCCGCGCTGATCGCGTACTGGCCCGAATGCCGCCGCCGATTGCGGGATCGCCGCCTGCTGACGCGCTGCGCGCTGGCGTTCCTGGCGGGAGCGCTGCCGTTGTTGCTCTTCAATCTGCACCGCACCGGAGCCACTCTGCGCTCCACCAGCGGCGTCTCAACGCAGGACTTCGGCCTGAAGCTGCACGAACTGCGGGCGGCCGCGGACGGCTCCGGACTGTTCGGCTTCCTGACGGCGGAAGACTCGGCGACACCGCATCCCAAATCGCCCGCCTCGCGTTCCGGCGTCCCTTTCGGCGAATTTCGTTCCTCTCTATTTCCCTATGCGATTGTGCTGGCGATTCTCGCCACGCCGCTCTGGTGGCGATCCCCGGGCCGCCGGGCCGGAATATTCGCCATCGTCTTCTGCGCCGTCACTTTTACTGGCATGGCCATCACCCGAGGCGCAGGCACCGGAATTCATCACACCGTATTGTTGTGGCCGATGCCGCACCTGCTGGCCGGCGTCGCTTTGTCGGCTGTGCGGCCCCGCTGGATCGCGCCCGTTTTAACCGCCATACTGGCAGTCTCGAATTTGCTGGTGATCGGCCAGTATTTCGTTCAGCTCGATCAAAATGGCCCGGGGCCAGCCTTCACCGACGCCCTCCCGGTGCTCTCGAACGCGCTCTGGCAGGCCCCGAGCCAATCCGTTTACGTGGCCGACTGGGGAATTTACGAAGCGCTGCTGTATCTTCAACAGGGGCGCGTGGCTCTGCATTACTCCCCGTGGCTGCTGGTAGCTGAAAATCCGAATACCGGACAGCTCCGCGAAATCGACGCGATGATCGCCGATCCAAATGGCGTGTTCGCAACTCATGTGGCCGCGCGCGAAGTCTTTCCGGGAGTCCGTGCGCGCCTGGAGCGGGACGCGGCCTCCACCGGCTATGAAAAGCGCCTGATCCGAACTATCGAGGATTCCAACAGCCGCCCGGTATTTGAATTGTGGCGATTTTACCCGGCAGGGCATTTGCGGCTTTCGAAGTAACCCGGCGCCCCGCACATCTGGTCGCGGCTCTTTAACGATACTGAGCCGCGCGCGTCAGCAAGCGGTCTTTCCGGACTTCTGGCACCCAAGCAGGGCGATTCCGCAAGATTTCCTGCACTGGTTGTGACATACTGGCCGAACCAGCCCCATTTTGCGGCCTGGAGTGCGTCTTGGGGGCATAGGAGGTTCGTCCATGAGAATCGGCATCCTAGCTTCCATTTTGTGCTGTAGTATTCTCACTGCGGCCGCAGCGGTGCCCGAATTTTTCGCGCGCCGGGATTATCCGTCAGCAGGTGGTCGGGTGTTATTAGGCGACGTCAACGGCGATGGCATCCCGGATGTGGTCGCCGTGTCTTATGTATCGCGGATTAGCACTCTCTTGGGAAACGGCCTGGGCAGCTTTAGCGCAGCCGTCAATATGAATTTGGAGTTCGATCCTTTGAGCGGCGGAGCGCTCGCTGATCTAAATGGAGACGGCAAGATGGATCTGGTGGTCAGCGGTGAAAATTACTACTCCAAAGCTGGAATCGGTGTTCTTTTGAGCAATGGCGGCGGCACCTTCCAGCAGCCCTTGTTTTACCAGGCCGGCTCCCTCTCCGGGGCGTTGTACAACGCCGTGGTGGGGGACTTCAACGGAGACGGCATTCCAGACGTAATGGCAGCCGGCGGTGGCGGTATGTGGTTATTTACGGGCCAAGGAGGCGGCACGTTTAACGCTGGCGTGCAGATCCCGCTCGCTCTGCCCGATCCTTTCTGGATAGCCTCGGCCGACTTTAACGGGGCCGGTAACCTCGACGTGGCAATGAGTAGCTACCCGAGCGGGCTGTACGTGCTGTTTGGCAACGGCACTTTTCAGGCACCCGTGCAAATCGGCACCGATAACCGGGCGTACATCGTGGCCGCTGCTACCACGCGCGATGGCTATACCGATATCGTGGTGCCAGGCGCTAATATTTACCTGAACAATGGCAAGGGAAGCTTCTACGGGCCAGTCAGTGTTCCCGTTGCCGGCGAAGGCGTCGCGGTCGGCGACGTCAATGGCGACGGTATTCCCGACTTGGCGAGCAGTCAGGGCTGCGTGGCTTATGGTTTGGGAGGTGCAAAATTCACCGCGCAAAAGTGCTATACGGTGGCGAACACCGGAGGTTGGTACAACGTGGCGCTTGCCGAGCTTACGACGGCCAAAAAGGGCTATAACGACATCATCGCGGGGCTAAATGGCACCGTATCCGTGATGGCGCATTCCTTGATGGCGTGTGGTTTTCGGTACCGGGTGGTAACAACTGCGGTGCTGCTGGAGCTTTCGACGGCCAAGGCTCGGTTGATCTCGCCGTGATCACATCCAGCGGGCTCACGGTTCTCCTGGGGACGGGCAAGGCTGCTACGCCGTATACTATTGGCACGACCATCCCGCTGTCAGGCTTGGGCTGCCCCATCACCGCCGATGTGAACGGGGATGGGATCCCGGATCTGCTGGAAGGCGCCAACAGTCTGGGCGGCGTGGGGGTTTTCCTCGGTACCGGAAACGGAACGTTTTCGCAAGCGAGCGTGATTCCCTTCAGCCCTGCCGCAAACATCGTAGTGGGGGATTTCAATCATGACGGGAAACTGGATGTGGCGACGTCCTCGAATCAGTTGGCGCTCGGAAATGGAGATGGGACGTTTCAAGCGCCCGTGCCAATCCTCGCCAATCCACCAACCGCGTTTGATTTTATTGCGGCGGGCGACGTGAATAACGACGGCTGCGCCGATCTCCTGGCCGCAAGCACCGGTGCCTATGCCTATGTGCTGCTGAACAACCGGCAGGGCGGATTCACGGTTAGTACCATCTCGAACGTGGCAACCGCCCCGACCGCGGTAGCATTGGCCGATTTGAACGGCGATGGGAACCTGGACGCGGTGGTTACGTCATCCAATCCCGACGCAATCGTGTACCTCGGTAACGGGACGGGAACATTTACGCTCAGCCAGAACAACATTCCGTTTCCGTTTGTCGACCAACTTCCGACGCAGATTGGGGATATAAATGGCGACGGCATCCCGGACCTGTTACTGCCGGCCGACGGCAGCATCGGAATCGCGTTGGGTACAGGGAAAGGAACCTTTTATCCTCCGTTCGTGGTAGGCGCTGGTGCCGGGGTTGGTCAGGTTTTCTTACAGAACCTCCACGGACAGTCTGCCACGGCTGGCGTGCCAGACCTGGTTGCGCCGGACAGCGGCGGCGGGGTGACGGTGCTGCTTAATCTCACCAAATGAGCTTGCGCTCCGCCCGACGGTGCATAATGGAACTGTAAAGCAATCATGGAGCCCAATCTCACTCAAGAACGACAGCAAGCGCACGCGCTCCTCGACATGCTGCCGGCCGAAAAGCTGAACACGGTGGTTGGGCTGCTCGAAGCGATGGTCCACCCCGGCGACGCGCCGTTGGCAGGATCACTGGCCCCAGCCCCGCTGGAAGAAGACCCCGTGGAAGAAGAGGAGATCACCGTCGAGGCCGCTGCGGCGCTGGATCGCGCCCGCGCCTCGCTCGCTCGCGGCGAAGGCATCCCACACGAAGAGATGCTTCGAGAGTTCGGCGTGACCGGTTCGGTTTGAGACAGGCCGGTCCCACCTGAGCTCGATCGGTCCAATCTGAGATGGATGAAAAGGCCCCACCCGACGCGCTGGCGGCCCTCTGGTCGCCGGAAGCGCGGTCCGATTTGCGGGCCATCGAACGTGAGACTGCGCTTCAGATCCTTTATTGTCTGAGCCGCTATCTGGCCAACCGTAGCGGCGACGTGAAAAAGCTTAAGCCGCCCCTGGCGGGATTTCGCCTGCGTTGCGGCGACTACCGCGTCTTCTTCGACGTCGCGGGCGAGAGCGTGATCGAGATCACGGGCGTACGCAACCGTCGGGACGCTTACCGCTGAGCGGCCCGCGATGTTCCCTTCCGGGCCTGGCAGCCCGTCTCGTTTGCCACGGGGCTGCCAGGTCCACCCCAAACAATCCACCACACGGCAGCAATTGAGGCAAAATAGAATCATGCGTTGCCTGCTGCTTCTAGCAACCGCTCTCGCCCTCGCCGCCGCCGGGGAAATGTCCCTGACGGTCGCAAAACTCACCGACTTTATCCGCTCCGCCGTCCAGCTCAAACAGCCCGACAAACAGGTGGCCGAGACCCTGCGCCACGTGAAAATGGTGGAAAAGCTCGACGACCGCGCCATCGAAGAACTGCAGAGCCTGGGCGCAGGCCCGAAAACCGTTGCGGCCCTCAAGGAATTGGGCGACGCATCGGCCAGTTTGCCCGAAGCCGCTCCGCCTCCGCCCAAGCCCGTGGTGGCTCCTCTCGAGCCGCCGGATTCCGACGAACAGGGCAGGATCATCGCCGAGGCGCGCGAATACGTGCTGAATTACACCAAGAGCCTGCCGAACTTCATTTGCGTGCAGGTCACGCGGCGCGATGTGGATCGTGCCGGCACAGGTTCAAGCTGGTATCATCTGGACACCATCACGGCGAAGTTGAGCTACAACGGCCGGCACGAAGATTACGAGGTGATCATGAAAAACGATCAGCCCGTGACCAACGTCAAGCTGGAGCAGCTGGGCGGCACCGTCTCAGCCGGCGAGTTCGGCAGCATGATGAGCGAAATCTTCGAACCGGACAGCCAGGCGCATTTCTCATGGGATCACTGGGCCACGCTGCGCGGCCGCCGCAGCTACGTTTTCGCTTACGATATCGAACAGGAATATTCCAAATATCACATTAAAGAAGTCGAAACGAACAAGGAAATAGTTCCGGCTTATCGCGGCCTGGTCTATATAGATCGCGATAATAAAACGGTGACCAAGATCACCCTGAACCCTTACGACATCCCATCCGACTTCCCGATTCACGACGCGCACGAGTCGCTGGATTACGACCTCCAGACCATCGGCGACGTCAAATATATGCTGCCCTTGAAGGCCGTTCTCACTTCCAAGCTGGCGCGCTTCAGCACCAGGAACGAAATCGAGTTCCGGCTGTATCGCAAGTTCGAAACCGGGTCCACCATCAAGTTCGATACGCCCGATGCGCTGCCGGACGATCAGACCAAGGAGAAATAATCGATGAATCCCTACGCAGCCCACGTCGGCGACCGCACGCCGTTGGATGTAATGTCAGAAACGCCGCGCCGCCTGGCGCAATTGGTGGAGACCATCGGTTCGGAGCGTCTCGAAAAGCCGCCCGCGCCCGGCAAGTGGAGCGCGCGCGATATTCTTTCGCATCTGGCCGACGCCGAGGTCAGCTTCGGTTTTCGCTTGAGGCAGACCTTGGCGGAAGATCACCACGTCATTCAGCCTTTCGATCAGGATCGATGGGCGAAAAGCTATCCGGCGTACGATGCGCAAATCGCGCTGGCTGCGTTGTCGGCGTTGCGCGCCTGGAATATCGCGCTCATCCGCTCGGCGAAGCCGGCCGACTGGTCCAAACCGGTGACCCATCCCGAGCGCGGGACCATGACGTTTCAGACCATCGTCGAAACCATAGCGGGGCACGACCGAAATCACATCAAACAGATGGAAGCTATCGCGAGCAATGGTCAGTAAGCGGACGTAGAGGCCACCGCGCTTTTGACGATGGCCTCGGCGCGGCGCCAGTCTTCTTCAGCGGTTCCGGTTGGACGTCCGGCGCTCACCCACAACAGTTCCGCGATGGCTTGCACGTCTTCGCGGTGATCCTGCCGCTGATCGGGTTGCGCCCCGGCCGGCGCAGGCAGCAGCGTTCGCACAAACGCATCGCGCGCTTCGTTGTAAGCCAGGTGCGCCTTCTCCAGCTCCAGCAGTGCGCTCTCAAATGCCGCTCGATCGCCCGTAGGATGCTCCGTCAGAGATTGCACCCGCTGTGCCTTCCGGGAGAAATCCTCAAAGGCAGATCTGTACTCAACCTCAACCGAAGCTTCCATCACCATACCGTGTTAGACGAGACAACCCTCCAAAAGGTTCGAATTTGTCACGGCGCCTGTCAGAAAAATCATACGTGCGCACGCACTCTGGGTGACGCGTTCACAATCGTGTTAACGCCTTCACGGAAGCCCGGAAAACGCCCATCGAACGGCGAAACATCGCGGTCGGATGCGACGTTGTCGTTGCCATTTTGCCCGAAAAGACCGCTTGCTCACGCGCGCGGCTCAGTTGATGCCGCGCGTTACAGAGCCGCGACCGTAAGGGAGCCGGTTTCGACACAGCCTGCGCCAGGCGCACGTTTTCTTAATTAACACCGTACCGGGAACGCTATCAATTTTCCAGATCCACCAGCAGCTTGCCTCGCAGCCGGTAGTCCGGATCCTTCAAGTTGGGGTTTAACTCCACCTTGTCGAACCGAACCTCGATCCCTCCCTGCTGCCCGTCGGGTTTGATAAGCATGGTCTTGGGATAGAAGGAGTCGCCGTTTCGGATGTAGTCCGAGTAGGTGATCAGCGCCGAGCCGATACCGGCGTCGGTTGCGATCCTCACTCGCTGCGGACGCAAATCCGCATCCAAACCGATCGAGATTTTCTCGGTGCCGGACTCGGCCACCAGCGCATAGTCTTCGCCCGCCGCCGGGTCGGGATGATTCGCCACCAGCTTGTAATTCGGGCCTTGCAGGCGCGAAATCAGCGCGGGCAATTGATAGTCGCGAATCATTCCGAAATCGGTGGGCAGTTCGAGCGCATCGCCTCCGCTAAGGTTTTTACTGGCTTTGAACTCGCTGCCCTCAAACATCACTTCATGCAGGATGCGGCCGGCTTTTGCCTGAAACAAGGCGCGATCCGTGCGGTTGCGCATCAGCAGCGTCCAGCGCACGCTCGCTCCGTCGTGGCCCCACAGCGTGGTACTGCCGCTGGCTTGCACCGAACCGAGCGTCTTGAGCCCATCTTCGCCCCCCAGCGCCCGAATCATTTTCTGAAACAATTGTTTCCCGAAGGCTTCGCGCGCGGCCCGGTTGGGATCGAGCGTTGCGCTGACCGCGGCGCTCTTGGCCGGCTCAACCAATACCGTGCTCTGGCGCCCCACGAAGCCTTCCTTTGCAAAATCGACCACCCAGTTTCCGGGCGTCAGCCCAGCCGCTTCCAGCTTCCCGCCGGCGGTAGCTCCAATCGGGGTGCCGTTCAAACTGATCTGGCACTCGGCTGGCGCGCAGGTCATGCTCAGCATGCCTTTGGCGGCGGGCTTCGCAGCCACCGCGGCCGGGGCCGCAGGTTTGGCCTTGCTTTTGATCGCGTCCAGAATGTCGTCGGAGGCGCCCGCCGATTCCAACTTCGAAAGCGTTTCGGCCGAAAGCGTGAATGCCACGCCCCGGCCTTCAATCGCTTCCTTGCGCCGGCGCAGAGGGATGGCGTCCTGTTTCAGCAGCAGCAGGATCTGATCCAGTGTGAATGGATCGCCGGTGAGGAATGCGTCGGAGGATTTCTTGCCGTTCCCCGGCTTTGGATCGCTGGGAGCGGCGATTCCGGGAACGGACGTCAGCGCCATACCAAGTATGGTAGCCGACATGATAGAGAGGATCGGGCGTTTCATAAGTCCTATTTCAAAGCCGCTTCCGTCGCTTGCGCTTCTCGAATCTTTTTTCTCCAGGAGCGCGCTTCTTCATTGCCCGGGTCCTTCGCCAAAACCTGGTTGACGAGCGCCAGGGCCTGGGCATACCGGCCCGATTCCCACAGCGTGCGGACCGGACCGTTCAACACTTGCCGGGCAGCGATCTCTGGATTCACTACCTCCACCGGAGCGGGTTCCTCACGTTTCGGAGCGCGAGCTTCGGGAGCCGGGGGCGACGGAGGGGGAGCAGGCTTCGCAATCGGTGTCGGCACTTCGGGCGCAGGCACGACGGCGTGATTTCCGCTCTGGGAGGCCCGCAAACTCTGACGCGATACCAGCGAACCGATGAGGCCCGCGGCCAGGAACAGTCCGATCGCTCCCACCAGTACACGCTGCCTGATTTTGCCGGGATTGGGCCGATTTGTTGGGTGCGGCGGAGGCGCGGGTTTAAGGAAAGACTCTGGAAGCCGATATGCGGGCCCTGCCGGGGGGGCCATGGGCGCTGCCGGGGGTTGATAAAGAGGCGCAGGCGCAACTGGCTGCTTCGGAAGATTCGCACTGCCGGCGGGCGGAACCGAGGTGCTTGCGGCGTACGAGCGAGCGCTCCAAGGTTGCGCCGCAGGTTCGGCGTCCTGCGGCCTCTCGCGGACCAAATGCGCCGCCTCCGGCGTCGGAGCGAGCGGAAGCTGATCGACGATCGGGCCTATTACCATGCGCTCTTCCGCAGGCGCATCGACTACCGCGGTAGTGGATGCCACCCGCCGGAGCCGCTGCGCCGCCAGGTACAAGCCCGAAGCAAACTCTTCAGCAGTCTGCAAGCGCTGTGCCGGATCTTTCTTCAGCGCGCGCGCCACCAGTTGTTCCAACTCCTCGGGAACCTGCGCGTCCAGCTTGCGTAATGGCTCCGGTTCGCTGTGCACAATCTCGCGAGGAATCAAACCGGGATCGGCCGAAAACGGATGTTTCCCGCAGGCCGATTCGTAGAGCATCAGCCCCAGCGCGAAAATGTCCGATCGGGCGTCGAACGGCTGCCCCAGCACCTGCTCCGGCGCAAGGTAGCTGGCCACCAATCCCTCCGGACGGCAGCCGGCTTCGAGCAAAGCCGCCAGCCACTTGGCAACTCCAAAGTCCAGAATGGCGACGTCGCGCGAGGCGTCGACGAAGATGTTGCTCGGCTTCAGGTCCCCGTGCGCGATTCCCCGGGAGTGCGCGAACGCCAGGCCCTCGGCTACCTGCGCCATCACAGCCAGCTTTTGGTCCAGCGGCAGATCGTGGTTCTGTTGCAGGAACCGCCGCAGGTCCATCCCCGAGAGCCACTCGGTGGCCACAAAGATTCCCTCGTCCACTTCGCCGAGATCGTGGACCTTCGCGATATGCCGGTGCGAAAGCTCGGCGCAGGATGCCAGATGCCCGCGGAACTGTTCTTTCGCTCCCTCTGTCAGGCCCGGGACGGTTTTGAGAACCTTCACCGCGAACTCGCGATTGCGAAAGGCATCGCGAGCCCGATAGGTCTCGCCTGTCGGGCCGCCGCCCAGTTCTTCGATGACCCGATATTTGCCGATGGACTTCATCTCAGAGTCGCCTTCACGCAAGCGGATGCGCCCGTTCGACGCGGGCACACGGACTTCCGCTCGTACTTGGTTCGCATATTAATAAAGATCGGACGGCAGGGATCGCGCCTACAGGCTACCTTAGGAGCAGTCGGTAGCTTTTAGGCGGCGTCTTCGGTGTGGGCTGTAAAGGGTTTACCTTAGCAGGCCGTGTCGAAAGCCCCAAAAAGCCGCGTACTCACGCGCGCGGCGCTTTAGATTCAATGCGTTACAGAGCCGGGACCGCCCATGGCGGAGCAAGCCGGTAAGACGGCCGCGCAAGTGCCTGATTCCAGGCGCGACCATTTAGAAGCCGCTCGGGCGAATCCAGAAACTTTCGGTCCAGGTGTCACCAGGCGGAACACTCTGTAAGCCTTTAAAGACACCTCCGTGCGCCAGATTGAATCCGTTGGTAAGTCCGGTCATCGGCTCAAAGCACACCACGTTGCGCGTCTCTGGCGCGTAAACGATGGCGATGGGAAATTTCGGCCCGAACCGTACCGACACTTTTCGGCCGTTCGCTTCCACTGAAAATTCGCCGGCCGTGTCCACACCGCCAAAAACATCGTCCAGATGCCGCCCGGCCAGCGGCGTGGGATCGGGAAAGTCCACCGGCTTGGTCTCGCCCGTTGGAATCACCTTCGGCGAAAGCAAATAGTGGTCGCGCACCGGCAAATGCACCTTCCACTGATCGCGCGGCGTTTCCGGGATCTGATACCAGGGATGGAAACCGATCACCAGCGGCATCGCCTCAGTCGAGTGATTCTCGACGGTAGTGCGCACCTCCAGAACGCCGTTGGACAGCCGGTGCGTCATTTCGATGGCGTGCGCGAACGGAAACTGCGCCATCCATTCCGGATGCTTCCAGAAATCGAGGCGAGAGGTCACTTGGGCAGCCTGGGCGTCCGCGTGCAGCGCTCCGGCTTGCCACGCCGCCGTGAAGAGCAACAGTCCGTGAATCGGCAGGCCGTTCGGATCTCGCCGGATCTCCACTGCGTCCGGGTTCAGCCGGTAGAGCTTACCATTGGCCCAATACGCATCGCCGTCCAATCGGTTCGCCCAAGGCCCTAGAAACGGGATACCGGCCTGGGAAGGATGCTGTTTCCAGTCACCTAGTTTTGGCGGACTCATGAGCATCGGTTGCCCGTTCACGAGCATTTCGTACGCGATATTACCAACGGATGGGCAGATCGAAACTTGGATGCCATGCCCAGGGTCCGAAAGGCGAATCGTGTCGATAGAATCGACCGCTAATTTTTGAGCAGCGTAGGTTTCAGCCAGAGTCTTCATTATATTCGCGTCCCACACTGACTGTAGTTCTGGAACTGCCCGCGGCAAACCAGTAGTACTAAGCAGTACAAATCCAGCCCAAAGTACCTTGTCGAAAGGTCCGCTAACGGTTGAGACTATTACTTGCATGGAACGAGCCGACCTGGATCAGTGGCGGGGGAAAGAAGTGGCGCGCCTGTTGGCGCTGGTGGAAACGCAACGCCGCTACTACCAGGAGATCGTGGCGTCCATTCCGGTTGGCGTGTTGGTTCTCGCCTCAGACCTGAGCATTGTGTTGGCCAATAGAGCCGCTCGCAAGATCTTTGGGCTGCATACCAGTGGAGCTTCGCGACGCATGGATACCGTCCTGCCCGCTGCGCTGCTGGATCGTATTGAAGAGGTGTTGAAAAGCAGCGTCCAGCAGACCGGAGTGATGGTCCAGCATGGCCGCGAAAACCGCCGCCTGCGCGTGGGCATCTTGGCGATGCGAGATTGGGATGAGGAGGCTGCTCCGGAAGCTCTGGTCACGGTGGAAGACCTGACCGATGTGGCCTTGGCCCCGGTGGTAACGGCGCCGGAGGTTGTTGTGGTTCCGGCTCCAGCGGACGAGGTGGCGGCGCAAGAGGCACCCCCTGAGGCACCCTCTGAAACACCCGTAATCGAAGACGCGCCGCCCGTTGCCGAAGCGTTGCCTGCCATATCGGCACAGCAGCTCATCGACCACGCCGACGCCATCGTTTGGGCGGTGGAACTGCCTTGCATGAAGTTTATTTTCGCCAGCCCGCAAGCCGATAGACTACTGGGTTTCCCTCCCGAACATTGGACCAGCCATCCGTCATTCTGGCTGGATCGGGTGCTCGATTCCGATCGCGAGTGGGTAGCGCAGTCTTACCGGCGGGCCATCGAAACCGGTGGGGCGCATTCGTGCGAATTCCAGGCCATCACGGCCGGTGGCGGAAGTGTGTGGCTGCGGGAATATGCCCGTGTTCTGCCTCCCGATTCAGAGAACGGAGGCGGCGGCCGGCCGCGCGCCATGATCGGGGTGGCGGTGGACGTAACCGAGCGCCGTATGCTGGAAAATCAGCTCGTGCAGTCCGAACGAGTGGACGCGGTAGCGCGCCTGGCCAGCCGCATGGCGCACGATCTGAACAACGCGCTCATGATCCTGACCGGCTACAGCGAAGAGTTGCTGACTGGCCTGCCGGCGGGCAGCGCGCTGCGCGCCGACGTGCAGGAGATACTGGCCGCCACGGACCGCATGAGCGGGCTCACCAGCCAATTGCTTTCCTTCGCCCGCAGGCCGGGCGGCGCCGCCATCGAGATGGATCTCGAAGCCACGTTGGGAAGATTCGGCCCGCGTTTGAACGCGTTGCTCGGAACGCATGTGGGGCTGGAGTTGCGGATGTCCGGAGAACCCAACCGGGTCTCCGCCGACATGGCGCAATTGGAGCAAGTGATTACCGCCATCGTCGAGCGGGCGCGCCAAGCCATGCACGCCGGCGAGAAAATCGTGGTAGAAACCTCGCGCCTGCAGGTCAACGAGGACTTGCGGCATCCCAATGCGCCGTTGCAGCCGGGCCGCTACGCGGTGATTTCGATCGCCTCGCCCGGGCAGCCGCTGGATGCCGAAGCCAGAGCCGCGCTGTTCGAATGCTCCTTGCCGGGCCAAGGACCCTGGGACGATGTGGCAGCTACATTGTCACGCGCTTACGGAATCGTGCGGCAATGGGGCGGCGATGTCTCGGTT